>CEUM01137429.1_pt1 | contig 25609 bp, 21 predicted proteins | sample 356421 | NCBI WGS metagenome assembly CEUM01 (sample SAMEA2622716, study PRJEB7988) | marine metagenome | biome: marine biome (ENVO:00000447); feature: surface water layer (ENVO:00002042); material: "saline water (ENVO:00002010), including plankton (ENVO:xxxxxxxx)" | depth 5 m
GCGAGCGCCGAGGCTCAGCGACTTGAGACCGAAGTTGACAAGCTACAGTCATCGTTGTCAGATGCGACGGGCGAAATTTCAAACCAGCGATCCATAATCGATCAGTACACGCATGAACTCGAACGTGCACAAATGGAACTTGGAACACTCCGCCAGACAGGAGTTACCTGGGATGTAGATGAATATGAATTAAAAATCACATCTCTGCAAACTGAGCTTTTCAATGCACGCCAAGAAGCAAAGAAAGCCTCTGATGCATTAGTGGAAGAGCAAATCAAATCTGAGTCGATGAAAGAAGATTTTAACAAGATAGTGAATGGTGAAGAAGTTGATTTCTACAAATCACAGTTAGAGATCACAGGGTCTGAGCTCGAAACCCTCAAAGTTAAGGTTGCGGTCAACTCGCGAGAGGCGGAGAAATATCAAACAGATCTGATGAATGCTGAAGAAAAAGTCTCACAATTAATGGAAGAAATAGCCGAATTGAAGACTTCCAGCTCGCGTGAAAGTGAGTCAAACCGGCTTTCAACTGAGTCTGACATCAGTACTGAAGCCCTTGCTAAATTGGAGGGTCTAGTTAGCGAAGCAAACGAACGTGCCGATCGTTATAAACAGCGTTTGCTCGAACTCGAAGAGTCCATGAGACTTAAATTGGAGTCTGTTGCGTCCATAGCTGAGTTTTCTGGTTCTGAGTCAACAGAAATTGCGCATTTGAAAAATGAAATTTTACAACTCGAAAACGAAAGGTCTCGCGCAAATCAACGGTTGCAAGATATGCAGAAAGAGATACTTGTACTAAAAACAACTAAGGTTGAAGTACCCCAATCTCCGAGTCGGGAAGTTGGTGACAATCTTCAGTTGAGTTCGTCCGTTTTGGAAGCCCGAGAAGCGACAAGGCTCACGTTAGCGCAGGTGAATGAAGCAGTCCAAAGAATGCGGCAAGATGCTCTTGGCGGTCTAATGACTCATATGATTTCTTGTGAGTTCAGAGTCCGCAAGGATGTCGCCCGACATCAATTTCTAGTTTTGGTAGGAAGCTGGCACAAATGGGATCTGGAGACTGCTGAGTATATGACACGTAGTGGGGATGGGAGTTGGCAGGTGTCAACATCGCTCTTTGCGGACGAGCCTCACGAGTATAAATATTGTGTCTGCGAAATAAATGAACAGGGTAAGCGTGTGCCCGTGGAATGGCAAGTTGGACATAACCATGGATTTGCCTTCGATTCAGCCCTCATCACGCGTCAGCGCATGCAAGCAAAAGCGCAGATTAGAGACAAATTTTTTGCAGATCCAGCCCACACTCCCATCATTTTATTTGGTCCCAACGGTGAAAAATACGAGACAGGGAGCACGGCACTTTTGCACGAGCTTACACACTCTGTCGCAGAGGCTGGATTCGAGAACTTGCGGGATAGTCTTGAGCGCCTGAATGTAGTCCTTTCGCAGTTGAGAACTTGAACGTATAGATTTCAAAGCACGTACAAGTATTGTAAACCATCTACTCGTAATATTTCAAATGATTATGATTCTAGATAACGCTCGAAAGGTAGTCAGCCGGCGTCACCAGTGCCTGTAAAATGCATGTTCACCCATACAGACAAAAGCTATCGTGGGTACTACGTTGATGCGAAAGAATGAACACGACGCACTGGTGTAGAGGCAGGATGCACGAGTTGTGCCTTCTTGCTTACCTTGTACCTACATCCACCAAGTTCCGCCAATTCCTTGTTCAGTGCAACTTGCACGAGTGATATGACACCTGGGATTCCCTTCAATGCGAATGTTCCCAAACGGTCGATGATGATGTCTGGTAATCCCGTACTATCTTCCTTGAGTAATCTCTCAAGTTCCAGCTCCACACACGTTATTTGCGCGCCTACTGCGACTGACATAACTCGTGCCGCACGGTTTGCACCCTCTCCATAGTAATCAGCCAGACCTTCACCCGGAATACGAATCCGTTTCAATGGACCACTATGCATACCCATACGAACCGGTATACCACGCACCGCACTCGTCTGTAAATATTCATTCAACTCTTCGGGCCAATCAGCTTTTTGTAACTCTAGCTGAGCCTCCAGGGCAAACAGCAAACAGTTCTTGTAACCGCTGAAGACATACATATTCTCTCCATTCCTTTCGTACCCGCGGCAATCATAGCCGTTGCAGTGCGGGCGCATAAGTACTTTTCGTAAAGTTTCAAACATTACGCTCAGTCCTTTCTCCACAGTTTGAATACCAACTGCCTTTTGTAAATCACTAAGTCCAACGACGTGTGCGTAGATCATAGTGACATTGCCCTCTGGTGCATCATGGAAGGATGGTGTAAGCCTCTCTACGGTATCCAACTTCGCCCTGACATCACTGCGACTCGCGAGTTCCTCTGGATACACTTCTTTTAGTCGCTGCGGGCTTTTAAACGCATCCAAGGTGTGTAAACCTTGATCAAACAGCACGTACGCTGAATCGGTGCTTGATATTGGCAAGGTTGCCTGCGAAAGCAGGATACCACCGCCTACACCCGCATCGGCGACTGCTGTCGTCTGCTTCAGGACGTTGCCTTCATAAACAATTTTACCTTGATGTTTTATGCATTTCTCCACTTTGCCACAGTGAATGCCCATACGTACCCGTAGGCCATTGTAACGACCGAATTCTTGCATTGTCCCGGGAGTGACATTATGAGAGTCCTGAGGCCAAGAAGCGTTCACGAGATCAAGCTGGACCTGGAGAGCCCATGAAAGTGCGTCCGATACAGAATGAAATGCCACAAGAAATGCATCTCCACGAACGAGAAGCTCATAGCCAAAATACTTCTTCATACTGCGCCGAAGACACTCGTCGTGGAGCTTCATTACTCCGTTCTTCATAACATCACCCTTTCCAAGCTCGCCCATTTTCTCCCACAACTCACTCGAGCCTTCGATGTCCGTTTCCACAAGTACAACAAAGTCTGTAGGAGGTCCCCGCGACTTGTGTCGATTATTATAAGATTCGATGATATCTTTACGAAACACTATGAGTGCACCTATCAGTGCAATGAATGTTGCTGCTGCGGCAAATCCATCACTCTTCTGACGAGGCTTGCATCTACCATATGGTTGTTCCAAAGTATCACAGAAGATATCTTCAGGGCAATCTTTGTCCGTGTCGCACGTCCCCGCGCATAACTCAGCGAGGGCATCATCGATGTTGCTGTGCGCAACAATTTGGGCCCCTCGAGCAACAGCTTCTGCTTTAACAATACCACTTCCACTTTTCGGTGAAGAGAGATAATAGTCACCAGGCTCGTCAAAAACCCCACGAACACCCGCGGCGATAAGCACGGCCTCTGATTTTGTGGCGTTTTGTGCGGCCAAAATATCCCATAATGTATTCTTCACAACCATGTCGGTTGCGAGACCCATGATAAAGATGCGTTTGATATTTTCGTCTTTCAAAATTGCTTCCATTGAGCGGCCACTACTTTCATCAATCGAATGAAACATACTGTACGAGTCTTTATCTCGAGCTGAAGAGGTCTTCAGTGTTACAGTTCCAGCTGGAACATGCAGAAAAGGATCTAATTCAGCGCCAAACGTGCCCTCCACGCAGTGTGGAGGCCATTGAAAATAGCGACTCTGCGCGTAATCATTCGACGATATCTCATCCAGACAACGATTAGACGAGTCAAATACTTCTTTAGGTACACTGGCACCAGTGACACAGAGCCCTTGAGTCCCCTCACAACCCCAGACGCAGTCAAGTGTCTGTTTTCCTTTTTTTCCAAATTTACAAAAGCTGCAATGATCCTTTGGATGCCAGTCCATAGTTACCATCAGTCGGCTACCGCCTTCAGATCCTCGTTTGAGCCATTCATTTGCGATACCGACTACCTCATGTCCCTTGCTCACCGCAAGGGCTCCTCGCTTTAAGATCTTCCCACCATCAGTCACTACGTCTTGTGGGACCTCTTTAGCTACTTTTGGCGACGATCCCACGTACGATCCGTCCGCTTCTCGAGCATCCATGAAATCGTTCTGCAAACACACCGCTACAACCGCATCGCGCGGGGTTAGATTGATGCAAGCCGCCGCTCCTCCGCTGCGAGACCGTGACTTCTCCGCGTTCGCTTGGTCTATTCCCCAGCCAACGAAAACGAGCCCCGCGAGCGCCACGTTGGCGAATACGAATACCTGGCGCGACGATGCGCGGGAAGACGACTTTCTTCGTCGCGTCGCGGGCCTCTGAGCCTCACTCATTGTGTCGAGCACACGCGCACGACTGTGTGTGACGAGACGGTTGCCCGAGTTTCCCGCGCGCTACCGGCACCGTGCACGTCACTCGACGGCGCACACATGCGGGCTGTCGCACGCGCTCGCGCGGGATATCAGCGCCCGAAAACGCGATTAGGTCCAAAAACATGGGAAAGTAGACATGCGCGCACAAGAGTGACACGTACGAACGCGGCGGCGAAGCGCGTGGAGGCAGAGGTCGTCCCGACGTTATCTCCAGGCGTGTTGTACGTTCCGGAATTCATCGGTGAGCCCGCACAGTTCGAAGCCAACCTGGAGATAAAAGCGGCCGCTTTGCGTCAATTCGTCGAAGAATTGGAAGAAGGTTCCATTGTCGCGCCAACAGCGGAGGCGATCGACGCCGCAGAGTGGATCAGGCAGGCACTTGTTCAACTGATCGAGGAACGGGGAAAGCTCCAACCAGCACAGTCAAAAGTTTTGTTAGGAGATGTCGTAGAAAATCTGTGCACACTTGCGACGGAAGATTGTGCTGAAGCCTTCTCCGCGCTCCAAGCCATCTGCTATCGTAACGCTTCAGCGTGTTGGAAAGTTGGGAATGGACATAATATGTTTCAGTATTTTCGCAACATGTGCACGACGGGTGTGGACGAGAAAGTGCGATGTTCAGCGCTCTTCTTGGCATCAACTCTGGTCGCGTTCAATGAAGATTTACATCGAGTGGTGGCGAAGTCTCGTCTCACCCCGGTGCTGCTGCAGTTGATGCAAAATAGATGTCAAAGCAAAGAGATGTGCACACAAATGTGGCGTGACGTGCGAGGGCTAACGGAGTGTGATCACGGAATGATCTTTCTCAGAAATCTGAGCCAGACTCCTGCGCAAGTGAAATTATTGACAACTCACGGAGCTGTCGATTTTGCGGGCAGTATTTTGGAGACGACTTCAGGTCTGAGCCGCATCAATGCTGCCATCGTGATTGCGAATCTTATTGGGCGTGAAGACAATGACGAAAGGCTTAGTAAGGATGATTCAATCATGGAAGAATTGGTCGACCTCTTTAAAACTGCGTGTGACGGGGAATCGTATGCAAATATAAAGCATACCGTATGGAAATATACGCAAGGTATTGCGAATTTAGCCACGATGGAAGCTGCAAAGCCTCGACTTGCAAATGCGGGTGTAATCAAGCTTCTTGTCAGAGTACTCCGAGAAAAGCAGCATCAATGGGATCGAGCCTCATTTTGGGCTGCCAGTGCGCTATGGAACCTGGCGTTCGACGAGGATGTGAAAGCCAAAATTCTCGAAGAGCCAGGGGTTATTGAGGCCCTTGAAGAAGCCAGAAGACTATGCAGTGAGAACACGAAGATGAAGGCACGCGGAGCTTTATGGATGCTTCAGCCCCAAAGTGACGAAGAAGGAGCCGAGGAAACTTCTATGGGATTAAGCGAAGAAGATATGCAAAAACTTGGCGCCATTGAAAACGCTAAGGCACAGGTGATGCTTTCCTATGAATGGCACCATCAATCAACAGTGTTGCAGTTGAAAGAAGAACTCAATGCTAGAGGTTTCAATGTATGGATGGACGTGGACCGCATGATGGGTTCAACGCTCGAGGCAATGGCAGCGGCGATCGAATCTTCTGATGCAATCATCATGTGTATTTCTAGTCGCTACAAAGAATCTCAAGCTTGCCGTACTGAGGCTGAATATGCATACACGAAGAAAAAATGTTTGATTCCTGTCAAAGTTGAGAAATCATATGAGCCTGATGGATGGCTCGGAATTCTCGTTGGAAGTAAGCTATATTATAACGTACATAACCAGGAAATGATGGCTGCTTCTATACCCAGTCTTATCACTGCCGTGGAAGCCATTCACAATGATGTTCAGGCACCAGCACTTCGACAGAAGAATGGTGTAACAGCACTCAGCCCAGACTCGTCGTCGTCGTCATCTGCTGTTGCTGCATCACCACCGCCTCAAGTTCGTAACGGTTCTGTGTCATCGTCACAGGAGGTTTCAGTTCCGGTGGACAATGATGCGATGGATCGATGGCTGAGCGCGATAGGTCTTGAAGCATATGTTCATGCTTTCAGGCACAACCACATCTACGGGAAAATATTGCTGAAGATGCATCAAGAGCTGGGTTTGTTATCAATGGGAGAACAGCATGAGCTTCTCCAAAGAGTGCTTGGCATTCAGTCTTACGGGCACAGATTACTTTTCCTGACTGAAATTGAGGCTCTCGTCGGTCCACTTGACGGGAAATTACGTCAGCCCGTAAAATCAGCTCAAACCACGCCAAAGAGCGCTTTCGCGCGGGGTGCGCCAAAATCATGATTCGACACCAACGCAGAGAGCTTCGAAGGAAGACAGTTCTTCTTACTCACAAGGGAGATTCTGGCTATCGTTCGCTATAGACGAGACAGTTGTAATCAGTACTTGTATTTTCAATACAGTGTGTACGTGTAGTGTACCCCCCAAAAAGAAGAATGGTGTTGTACCCAGTGCCGACACAACACGTCTCGTGACGACGTGCACATTCTATCGCGCGCGAGACCGAGACAAAGAACAGAGATAACGTTCTTTGTCTCGGTGCTCTTCGCGACCGGGCCGCATGCTTGGAATAGGCGGGCGACGTAACGTCGCGGACGAGCACGACGCCCTCCTGTCGACCGAGGAGACCGCTGCGACGTCGACGACGACGACGGTGCGCGAGGGGCATATTGAATCCACACGCTGGACGCGAGTTGCTGAGGCTCGAGATAGTTCATCTAGCAGCTTTTCACGAGCCGAGCTCGGAAAATCACTGGGTCTCGTGCAGATCGAAACGGAGCCCCGGGAATCGATTTCACAGCCGCGGGCAGGATGCGGGACGTCGTCTATTCTGTATCGGTGTAGCTGTGCGTTCGCGCTATCGTGTTTATTGACATTTGCTGTCACTATTTTTCGGCGGATCGATGGGGGGGGGCGACTGAGCGCCGCGGCGCTCGGGGACGTGGGTGGATATTTAGAGGACGCTGAGGCGACGTTCAACTCTCCAGCTTGTCAGTGGCGTCTCGATCGCGCGACGCAAGAAAATTTGCGTTGTAAATCTGGTGGGACAGATGTAGTGGTCGTACCTGATCTAAAAGCAGTTTATGTCGATATCACAAAGGCTGCAAGTGAAAGTATACGAGATCGATTGTCGACTGTCTACAATGTCAGTTGGTCAATTCAGGAGCAAGTTTCGGGGAGAGATGGTGAGGCACGGTCAACAACGGCAACGCTATCGGATGAAGTACTCAAATCTTACACATTTTTTACATTTGTACGAAACCCGAGCGTACGTTTTGCTTCAGGTTATCGTCAAGCATTCTGTCGTTCAATGTGTCAGGGATGTGAGCGCGGTAAAACACCGACCCAACCGCCAACCGTGGAGCAAGTGATCGACGTACTGGAAATCTTGCGCACCAAGTCGAGGCTGAGCGCAAAATTCTGTTCCAGAGATGATGAAGAGGCAAGCTTCTTGAATAATCCATGGCTGGATGAACATTTTGAATCTATGATTACTCGACTCAGCGGAGTTACTCATCGCGGCACCCGTGTGCCAATTCACTTCATCGGCCGCATTGAGTCTCTCGACAGAGACTGGAATCGGCTCCTAGACGAGCTGAACGTGAATTTAAATCACCCCGCTCGAAAACCACTGGCCCACGTGGAGCATGAGTGCGCAGTTCCAGAGCGCGAACGTTATCTCAAAGCCCAGAGCGACGCTTTCCATTCTCACGTCATCGCAGGGAAAAGAGTTCCTGATCGGGGAGAGCTTTACGAGCCAGTCGACGTGTTGTACACTCGCGGTGGTGTTTCCGTGAGAGTCCCAAAACCTTCTACCCAAACGGGCAAGTACCTCGACAGATTCAAAACGCTCTACGAAGACGATTATAGATGCTTAGGATATTAGATGCTTAGGACATTAGACTGCTAGACTTTGTGCGTCCCACTTGCTTGACCCTCGGGCCGCTCATTCAACGTCACTCCGCGCCGGCGGAGTCGCATGGAGAACGCGGAGCCGCGCGTCGATGTTGAGAAGAAACCTCTGTCACGCTATGAAAACATCGCATCCGTCAGCGGCCGCGAAGAGCGCGTTAAAGCCAGCATCGAATTGAGCAAGCCGTTGTCGCCGTGTGATGTCTCCGAGGTTCGTCCCGACGTCATCGAGAGCCTTCCTTGGGGAACTCCGACGAAACCAGCAGTACAGAGGTTTGCGGAAGAGCTCGAGTTGGTTCTCAGAGCGAAGGAACGAGTTGAAACGGAGAGGGACAGAGCGCTAGCTCTAAAGAGAGATGCTACACTCGCTCTTGAACAACAACGGACTCGTGCTCTGCAAAGTGATAACGCACTTCGCTTCGCTCGCAACGAAATCGCACGTCTAACGAAAAAATCAAACGAAGCTACTATCGTGAACGCGTCCTTGCGAAAAGAGTCAGCAGGACATCGGGAAAAGTTGAAAAAGGCTGAGAAGTGGTTAGCTGAGGCAGAGCACAAAGAAGAAGAGCTGAGGCGAGAGGTTGCAATTTTAAGAAAAGATCTACAGGTCCAGCGTCAAGCGTTGAAAGCAAAACATGCTGAAACAGCGCGTTTGGAAAACGTGCTTCGAGACACACTCAATGGTAAACTGACAGAGCAGGCGGGGGACAATGGAAACGTGAAGAGGATTGAAGAACTTGAGGAAAAGCTGACTCGCTTAAAAGTTTCTATATCACGCGGTCATCCATCCGTGCGGCGGTCAAATGAGCGAGAGTTGGAGCTTATTGTACAAGAACTTGCGAAAGAGGAGCTGAAATCAAGAGCTCGTGCTGATGTTGCCGAGCGAGTGGCAGCTGAGTTACGAGTGCAACTTGACGCAAAGGCAGCTGAAGTCGTAAATTTACGAAGACACCTTGACGCTTTGGACCACGTGACCTTGCCAACAGTGCCAATACCTCCCGAGTCCAAAACACCTCTAGAACCTGTCGAACAATCTCTATTTGAGCGTCGTTCAAATGTGAAAAGTGGATACACTATGGCAACACCAACAAGTGTACACTCAGGCCATCCAGAAGACAGGATTAGAGAGCTCGAGGTCGCTCTGGACGAGCAACTCACACGCTGCGATACTGCTGAGAAGCTTGCTGCAAAGGCAACTGGTGAAGTATGTGGTTTACGCGAAGCCCTGCAACTGACAACTGAACGAATTGCCTCTGTCGCTGCTCAGGTTGCTGAATCAAAAGGTTTGACCGGGGCATACGTGGCAACAGGGAACGCTTCACCGCCTTCTTACGCAACACCAACGTTAAACCAGGGTGCATCACCATTCTCAGCTCGATCGTCAAGGTCCGCAACAAGTGCAAGTGCACAACTTGAAATTTCTCGAGAACTGCAAGAAGTGAAACGTCAGACAATGTTTGAGCGTCTGGCTCGCGAAGAGGCTGAAGAATCTATTAGGAGATGGTCACAACTGCAGGAGTGAATTGTAAATTATTAGCATGAATGTAATTGAATACTCGAAAGCGAGGAAATTATAGTGAGGAAATTAAGTTAAGTTAAGAAAGACTTGGCCAATGAACCCTGCCAAGTTTCTGGAGCTCAACGATCAGCTTTTGAGAGCTTTTCGATTGAATGGAACACGTGCACAATTCGGGGCGAATCTCCATTATCAGTTCAGGTATAGCAAAGCGGTATCGCAGTTCACCATTTCTCCAGTGCAGATTGATGACGAAACTTTGAGCTCGGAAATCGAAACTGTGAATTGTGATTTCAGATTGGTGGGGTAGATCGACGAAAATTTTAGCCACCTCAGTATAATCCTCATAATAGTACTGTTTGAGACTTATCACGCCTTTTGGATCTTTGAAATCGCCTATTCCATATCGAAAAGGTTTTGAAGGTTCTCTTGAAACTGTCATCTGAATGAGAGCCTGCCTGTGAGCCTGCTTGGCTTTCAAAATGATTTCTTCCTCTTCAGAATCCGATAAAGACGAAACGAACGCATCCCATTTCCTGTACATTTGCGAATGAGACTTGTTGATGTTACGTGGGTCCCGCTTACGTCTATCGCGGTAAAATGTTCTTTCAGTTACTTTAGTGTCTTGAGAACTACGAACTGACGAACCGAAGCGTCGCCTTTCGCCCAATTATGCACGCCGACCGTGGAGTGCCTCCTACACGCGCTCTTTCTCTGTCTCTTTCGTGTGAATTTATCTCACTCGCACGCAACGTTTCTCGATGTCGATAGAGTCGGCCGTCGCGTCGAGTCGCGTCAAACTGTCACGTCAATGTTTGAAGTAGATGTTCGTTACAAAATTCATTGAGCTGGTTCAGCTTCAGGGATGTTTTGAGAGTTAGAGTTGGCTTGTGCTGCCGAATTATCCCCGACCACTTGGGATTCATCCCTTTTGGCAGTTGCCTTTGCTTCTGCCGTTACTGCCTTCACCTTGTTGCTCGCATTCGTAAAGCTTTCATTTATCGTCGTCGTAGCGTTGCTAACGATCTTATTTTCCATCGCCTTGTTTACCGCCATACCGGCAGCATCTTTACCGATGCCGACAACTGCATTCGTCGTCGCGGAGATTTTCAGGGACTTGTCTATCTCAGCCACTTGCGCCTGCGCCGTCGATGAAAACTTTTTAACACCCTCTGTCAACCCAGCCTTTTCGTCAAACTTTTTCATACTCGACGAAAATTGCAACTTGTCATCCATGGCCTTGATATTTTGTTTTGTCTTTGCAGTAATCTGATTCCTCTCATCGAACTCTTTCACAGCCGTTATAGCTTGCTTACCAGCCAAGATAGTCTTTCCCAAAAATCCCGCGAACTTGCTTTCAAAGCTATTCAACTTGACGTCTTCTCTTCCGATATCTTCAGGGACTGGATATTCGCACTCAGTAATATTGAGAGGATGGTTCAGCAACAAACAACCATTCAATAACACCGCCGCGCTGACCGCTTCCTTGTGCATAAATTCGATCACAGCTTGACGTCCGCCGTTGCCTTCGAAGAGTTGCACGCGCTCGATCTCCCCAGCCGTGCTGAAAAACTCACGAAGGTTCGACTCCTCCGCGCCTGGCGCGATGTTCGTCACCTAATCACAAAATAAACACAACCTCACACGTCAGTCACAGGCCTCAAACTCTACCATTCACCGGCGCGCTCGATCCAACACTCTCTCTCTCTCTCTCGACGCGTCGTTCGGCACCATCTTCTCCTCCAGTCTCTTTCGAGCGCGACCCGCGAGTCCTTCGAGTCCGTCGGTCCGCTCCTCCCGCGCCGCACCTTGATGGCTGACATCGCCCTCGTCTCTCGCCTCCACCGTTCTCTCGTTCTGACGTCCACCGACAACGAACGTCCGGGCGAGCGCGCTTTGCAAGATTCAGTTTCACTACCATGTTCGGTGGTTGCGCGCATGCATCCATATCGAACGCGAAAATGACCAAACTCGTTCCGCACCCACGACGACTCGCGCATTCGACCAACCGACAACGGGCGAACGGACGAACGGACGACGATGGAGACGGATGAGTCGCGTCGACGTCGCTCGGGCGTCGATGGTGCGGTCCGAGAGCGCGACGCGGTGAGCGCGCGCGGACCCGTTTCATCGTCGCGGAATCGATCGCTCTTCGCGCCTCGATCGCGCCGACGACGAAGGCTGCGCACCGGACGAGCGTCGACGAGACGAGACGCGCGCGATTGGATCTTTTGGCGCCAAACTTCAATTGAGCGGCGATGTCGGCGATGATGGAGGCGACGCCGGGCCTGAACTCGGCGGAGAGGAGCGAGGAAAGTGGAAATCACGTAGAAGATGATGTTTTACGCAGACGCGCGTCGGAGGAGGGACGAGAGACGACGTCGGAAGCGCGCACACGAGCAGAACGTTTTCGACTTGAGATGGAGGCGAGGTGCGAGGCGGTGCAAGCCGAAGTGGAGCGGGCAAATATAGAGACTCGAGAGCGGTTGACGATCGCGATAGACGTAAAGGGAGACGGATATGAAACCATCGGTTCTAGCATGGAGACTACTCCGCCACCGGCGACCCCGGTGGAGTCTACAAACTTTTCCAAGGCTGAGACGGGCTTGGCGGTGAGCGCGGATGCCGAGGAGCTCGTCAAGGCTCTGCTAAAGAGTCAACGAGAACGAGAGACTTTAGGGGAGGCGAACGGCAATATTAATACGATTGGCGAAGAGCAGATCGTTGAAAGCGATGCTGATGATACGCTCGGCGGCGGAGAATCGCATGTGGAGAGTATCAATTGCGGGTACCAGGCAAAGTTACGAGACGAGTTAGCGCAAATTCGCAGCCAGGTACATGAAGAAACGCTCAAGCTTGAAAAACTTCGCCGGGAAACGATGGAACTCAGGACGACAAGAGAAGTTACGTCTAGTGACGAAGCGGTGGTAAAAGATAAACTCACGAGGACTCGTACACAATTGACTCTCCTGGAGAACGAACAGGCGCAGCTCGCGGAAGACTTGGAATACCAGCACAAGAGCTCTGCGGTAGTGCGCAAGGCATGTCAGGATGAAGAAGAGAGATTGCGAAGTCACTTGGAAAACTTGCAGATTGAAATCGAAGAAGAAGAGGCTCGACTTTTTCAAGCAAAATCTGACACGAAAATTTCGGTGGAGATTCTCGAGGAGCACGAAGAATACGTGGATAAAGTCAAAAGAAAGTTGGAAGGACTAGAAGCCGCGGTCGAATCAAAAACAGCACTGTTGAGGGAACTCGATGACGACCAAGGTTCGATGGAGGATGAATTGGAAACACTTCGGATGCAGATGAGAAAAGAGCTTGAAGAGGCAGAGATGATCCGAGCGAAACAAGAAGACGACAAGCAGAAAACTCAAGCAGAGATGGATGCATTGAGGAAAGAGGTAGAGCGACTTAAGGACGATCAGCGCAAATATCAAACCGATATAGAAAGATCTCAAGAAGCGCTCGACGAGGCAGTGCGTCTCTTCCAATCTGCTAAAGATGCTGCTGAAAGAGAAATCTGTTGGAAGACAAGTTCGTTCAGTGCTCCCCCAAGTCAATCTCGACATTCTGTGGAAATGTACGACAGCGCACAGAATTCACCCGTTAGTACGCCTTTTGGTAACAAGGTGGCACTTGATGTACGGCCTATCCGTCTATTTGAGGATAGTTCAACGAATAATCACCACGAAGCAGATTTCTACTGTCACATGATGATGGAAAAAGCAGCTAAAGATGCAGAAGCTAGACAGGCGATGGCTGAAGCTAGTGTGAAGAAAACTGAGGCGCGACTGAGGAGAATGGTGGATTTCATCAATCGTGCGTCAATACGTCAATTCTCGTTTCCATCACCATCCCACGGAAGATCTGGCTATCAAACGTCCATCAACAACGCATCCTCTTATGAAAACAAAGCAAGCGCCGCCACTGAGTGTTTGGATTTTCCGCGCAGTACGGCACAGTCAGCGTCGAAAGAGAGAGCTCAAATTGAACAAAGCTTTTCTCGCGATCGCAAGGTTTCGCAACGTGCTCAATTTCACAACAAATTAAACGAACTCCTCGATACCATCAGTAGAGCTCGAAAACTTTAGCGCTTAGTTGTTGAAGAAGAACTTTCAGTCGTATCCCACCGCACTAGACGTCGTTCGATCAATGGTGAAGTCAGTCAAATCAGATAATGGGAGTGACTTCGCCCTTACCTTTGTTTGCGCCATCGTCTTACGTCTTGTTCTAATCTTGTGGAGCGCTCATCAGGACGCTAACTTCGACGTCAAGTATACGGACGTCGACTACATCGTTTACACAGACGCTGCAAAACACGTAGTCAATGGCGGGTCACCATATGCGCGCGCAACGTACAGGTATCCACCTATACTAGCCGTATTGCTTACTCCGAACGTGCTCATCCACGAGGTTTACGGCAAGTTTTTGTTCAGCGCTCTAGATGTTGTAGTTGGTGTGCTGATACTGAAAATTGGTCTACTGCGAGGGTATCACGGACGTGAGCTCAAGTACGCCCTGTGGACATGGTTATTTAATCCCTTCACGTGTACAATAAGCACCAGAGGAAGCTGTGAGTCGCTGACGGGAGTTTTGATGCTGCTAGTAGTACACTCTTTGTTGGTCGGTGATATTGCGAAAGGGGCGATTGCGTATGGTGTCGTCGTGCACTTTAGACTCTATCCCATCATTCATTCGCTGATGTTTGTTGCATTCTTGAGTAAGAGAGACGCTGTTGGTGATCGCAATTTGTTTCAGGAACAACAATTTAAGTCCCTCTCCTGGGTGACGGTTCAAAATGTTAAATTTAGCATCATCTCTGCGCTGACATTCTTCGGACTCAGCTGGGTTTCTTTCGCCAAGTATGGAATGGAATATTTGGATGAATCTATGCTTTACCACCTTCGAAGGACAGATCACCGTCATAACTTTGCGCCAGCTTTCTATGGTGTTTATTTAGACGCGCACGTGCAGCACGACTCTGCGTTATGGCTTTCACATGTCAAGCAAATCTCAGATCTCTTGGCATCGAGCGCTTTACCGATGCTCAGTGTCGTACTACTTCTAGGTTTTCTCCTCGCACATGACATGCCGTTTGCTTTGTTTGCGCAAACGCTTGCTTTTGTCACTTTTAACAAGGTGTGCACTGCGCAATATTTTGTGTGGTGGTTCATGCTCTTGCCACTTATCCTCCCATCTCTCTTGAAGAGCCATCGAAGGAAACACGTAATTTTTTCGTTTTCACTTTGGACTATTACTCAGTTACAGTGGTTGGCATGGGCTTACTCGCTCGAATTCAAAGGTATGCAAGTTTACAGGAGTCTTTGGATTGCTTCTCTTGCATTTTTTGGTGCAAACATTTGGTTCTTGGTCAACATCATCGACGCCTACGAGCTGGTCGATGTCCACGGAGCCTTTGGGCGAACGAAAACAGAGTAGATGAATCACATAATGCTTTTAGATAGAAATTTCAAATGTTTTAATAGTTTAGACAGAAGGTAGATGGTGATGGAAGTAGATGGTGAGGGGCAGGACATCCCCATAGGGAGTTTCACCCTGATAAGCTTCCGGGGCGGACCGCAGTGATACGCGGCTGTTCCAGAAGTTTTACACAACTTTCACAGCATGTTATCGATCACTAACGCGCCTTTGATGGCGCGACCTATTACGATCGGTCGCACGAGAGTCGACCGAACGCGCATCGTCGCTCAAAGCGCGTCAACTTCGTCCAAGTTAGCCCCGCCAACGAAGACACATGAAATCGCCTCCATCGCCGCGAAAACTACTCCCGCGCCAGTCGCACAGTCAAAAACCATTGGACTCTCGGCGGCGCAAGCTTTTGGCATTGGTTTTATCGCGAGCGCGGGAATCATCAAGGCGCACATCTCTGCCAAGTCTAAGAGTAAACTTCGAAAAAAGAAACCCACCTTGAGGTATTTTGACGCTCGCGGCGCGGCAGAAGTCATTCGTACCATTTTCGCTGCCGCTGAAGTAGAATACAATGATTACAGGTACACGTTTTCAATGGATGGTCCAAAACCACAGATTTGTGATCAGCACGGCGTTGATAAGGAGAGCGGAGTTTTCGACGCCAACCTGATGCGTTTGCCCATCTTGGAGGTTGGTAGTGAACAAATCGGGCAGAGTCGTGCAATCGAGCGTTACGTCGCTAAAGACTTAGGATTGATGGGCAAAGGTAAGATTCAAGAAGCGCAGATCGATGCGTACTGTGAGCACATTCGTGACTTGAGAGACGCGTACAACAAGGTTCGCGGTAACCCATTTGCACCCGCCACGCCAGAAATTGAAGAAGCGAAAGAGAAGTGGTTCGCAGAAACCATGCCGACGTGGATGAAAAAGATCGAAACAGTCACAGGAGACAATGGTTTCGCGGTTGGGGACAAGATGTCTCTCGCGGATATTGTGTTGTACTGCGCGCTCACGCAGGCCTTCTCTGATGCTGACAAGGCTTCCGCTTCGTTTGCGGACTGCGAAAAGATCTCCGCCGTTCTAGAGAACGTTGGAGGTAATAAAGGAGTGCAAAAGTGGCTGGAGACACGTCCGGACAACAAGTTTTAGTCTACAATACGCGCACGAATAGATCAAGTTACGCGGGTTTTTCAACCGACATCACTGGAGTTGTTTCTAGTTCTAGACGTGTAATACTGTACGCGCACGAGTCACACCACACGTCTCACATCCAATTTCTAATGTCCGATCATAACAAACTCAGTAATCATCGTCTAGATAGCTAGCGTCATCGATGCCATCTCCATCCATGTCATCATAAGACCAAGGGTTCGTTGGCTTTATAGGGGATTCACGTGCGATATCGACGATAGCATTGATATCCTCAAGGCTCTGCAAACCCTCCGTATCCTCTGTTGGCCCTGGCTGCGTGTCACCAAGAGGCACACTAGGAGATAAATCGTGCAAGAACCAAGGGTGCCTGTAGATTCCGGACACTGTTATTCTTTTCTTGGGATCAGTGATGAATATTTTTGAGAGTAAATCCTTACACTCTTCCGTCATTTCTTCCGGGAGCTCAAACTTTGCACAGAGCACTCTTTGCATCATTTTGTGCGAGTTGTTCGGATCTTGAGGATCTGAAAATGGATATCTACCTACTAACATGACATACAACAGCACCCCACAAGCCCATACGTCTGAAGCTGCGCCATCATACGGCTGTGAGCCACTGTAAACCTCGGGCGATATATACGCTGGCGTCCCAATTTGTGTCTTCGGCTGACTGTCGAAACCTCCTTTCGAGAATCCAAAATCGCAAATCTTGAGCACAGGCGTCGTCGTGAGGTCTACTAGTGTGTTTTCTAACTTTAAATCCCGATGCGAGATTCGCATGTTGTGCAAATACTCCACACCAGATATCAAGTGTTGAAAGAAATACCTCGCCTGCGACTCGGTGAATTTACCCTGCTGTTGCACGTAACTGAAAAGTTCACCACCTCCGATCGCCTCCATCGCCACCGCCAGATGCGTCGGCGTCACCAACACCTCCTTAAACTTCACGATGTTAGGATGCGACAGATTCCGGTGATTCACAATCTCCCTCCGCACGTGTTCCGTTATCTTCTCCCCCCTCTCAATGTACTTCAACGCATACATGCGTCCCGTTCCTCGCTCTCTCATGAGCTTCGTGTACCCATACGACCCCGTGCCGAGCAAGGAATCATTCACCGGCTCGTACCTCTCGTCGTGATCGCGCACGTTCACCCTCGGTCGCTCCATCTCTCGACGCGACGCGACGCTCGTTCGCGCCCTTCCCTCGCGGCGCGCTCTGTCGCCACGGTCCGGTCGGTCGCCGCATCCCAGCGCCTCGATCGCGGGACTTTGTCGATCGCGCGGTTCGGACCGATCGATCGATCGATGGCGAAACATCGATCGATCGTCGTCGACATCGACGCGTTGACTTTTTCGCTCTCGAAGGATGCGATGGACGTGAGACGACGACGGGGCGACGACGGGCGGAGACGGAGTGCGCGACGCGCGGACGAGGAGATAGATAGATTTTTGTCGCGCGATTTTTTTGAGCGTCGGCGCGCGTCGGTGGAGGCGACACGGCGCGAGGACGACGAGGATCGAGACGAGGACGAGTCGTCGCGTCGATCGTCAACCGTCGGCGATACCATCCGTCGCGAGGGAAGATGGAGCGCGCGATGAGCGAAGGCGCGGGAGAGAACGGACGAGGCGACGATGGGGTGGACAACGATGCCTCCGCGGTGGTCGAGGAGATGGGTTCGGAGACGACGGAGGGGGTGACGGCGGCGACGGCGGCGAAAGAGGCGGGATGGTGTCTGCCGGCGGAGACTAGTGGGAAATTGGCCGATGAACGAGGCATGCGAAGCGTGAAAAACGTCAAAGGCGTGAGTCTGAGTGGATTTCGACCAAAAGTGTTGAGTCTGAAGCAGTGGGCTCGCGTGCGCGAGAGCGATGACACCGTGAGCGAGATGGCCGTGGGTCATGCGGTGCGAGCTGTGAGCCTGCGAGGACTCGAACGAGTGGCGATGACTGAAGTGTGGCCGGAGGGCATGATGGAATCGTACCTCGACGCGCAATTCTTGAGAAGCATAGAACAGGGAAAGATGGTTCAATGCTACACGGAGGGTGGAGACGCCGCATGGGCGGTGTTCCACACTAATTTGCTATCCTACGACGAATTCGCGCTCTACGCCATGTTTTGTCGAGAATTTCGACAAGAGGAAGAATGGTCGGAAGAAGGATCAAACGACGCGCCAAACGGCGAAAAGTGGGAACTCTGTGGTTTCATGGATGATATCGCCCTGAGGGATCCATCCCAACCGTGGAACGCTATCGAACCCATCTTACACATTCCACCTCGGGCGACGTTCATCGACGATCCCACGGATCAGCTCTGGATGTCAACGAACAATGACGATGACGTCATTTTAGAGATTGACACAAAGTTCTGGACATCAATCGAAACAAAAGCGGACTTGGTGTTCCAAAACACCGTGACGACTCCGAGTGATAGGCAGCGCGCAGGCATGAATGCCGTGCAGCGTCTGGCCCGTCTCGTCTCGTTCAGTTATCACACACCGATGCTCCGCTTTGCTCGATTACAAGGGCAGCGTGGACCTGGCAAGGTTCAAATGTTGTTACCGTTAAAAGTCGATCCGCGTTCGATGCACACACAAGGCGCGGTCGTTGTTGATATCATCAAATCGCGACGAGGTGGGCGCATGTACCGAGCAGTAGGTGTCATCTCATTCAAAGAGGCTCTGTTCACTGCCCGCATTGTTGGTCCACTCAAATCAGACTGGCTGAATATCAGTTCGCTGAAAGACACGAGAACAGATGCCGCCAAAATCGTTGAAAAAGAAAAAGAGGGCGATAAACTCGATAAGCTGGGTTCCTCTGCGGATGATGAAAAACCAGCGTACGCATCGATAGCGAATAAGCCCGTTGTCGATAACGATGAAGTCAAACTTGCGACGAAGTCATCAAATGGTTTGTTTACTCAAAAGAAAATTGATGACTGGTACAAAGCGACCGTGGCTGAAGCCGTACCAAAAATTACGAATCCCAAGGTGAATCTTAAAATGCTACCGTTTGACTTCATGCAAGCTGTATGCAGAAAGCTTCGCGTTGATGACAGAATCCTTCGTTTGAGCGATGAGCCATCTGAAAGTGAACGGCGATTGATTCAAACTGTTTCCACGGAGGCAAGTATGTGGGTTAGAAACATCATGAGCTGCTACGGCACTGTGAGTCGAGTCTTTGTCGGTGTATCGAAACACGTCAGATGTTTTTTTGCGGTTGTTTCGTACGCTGAGTGGACCGATACTGGTGTGCGAGATGCTCTCGTACAGGGCGACATAATCCAAGCAAACGGTTTCCGCTGTCGCGAAAAAGTTTACATGCGACTTTCACTCCAAGACAAACGAGAACTGGTTTGAAGTGCACTCCTCTACACGCGCCCGCGATCTATTACAAAGCGCCTAATAAGAGTTTCTTTTAAAGACAAAATTTACTCATCTTTCTCTGGATAGTATCTGTCCCGGTTCTCCCCCAAGATGAAGCGACCGAACATTTTTCTTAGAGCGACATTAGGTGTAAGCACTTTGATCGCTATTGTCTTATTTACTGAGTCGGGGCTTGCTGTCGCTTCTTTCACTTGTTCGACAATCTGCGCCGCCGCGACGTCGGCGGGCTCAGCAAGTGCATTGACAAACATTCGCCCCTGACTGCCAAACGAGTAACGACCACTCGAAATCAATTCCGTAAATACCATTCCAGGGCTGATTGTGTGCACACCAATCGGTACATCCTTCAGCTCGACCGCCATCGTCTTGGACAACTGTGCCATGCCAGCCTTTGTATGTCCGTACGCCGCAAACTTTCGAGTTGCGTTGCCATCCGAACCTGCTCCCTCCATGTTAAAAATATGTCCACGCCCGGAAGTCTGTTTTATCGTTCGAATCGCTTGCCTGGTGCAAAGAATAGATCCCAGTGAGTTGGTGAGAACAACCTGTTCCAAGACGCTCGGGTCAGCATCTTCCAGATTTTCATATTGATAACCATTCGAGCCGGCGTTATTTATCCACATGTCGACACCTCCGAACGCATCCACGCAAGCGTCTGCGAGCTCTTGAACACTCTCCGCTCGACTCACATCTGCCTCCAAACCCGCCACGACATCATCACCATACGCTGTGCGAAGAGCTGCCACCGTTTCCGCGACTTTTCCTGCATCGCGCGACGTCACGAAGACGCTATCACCCTGCGAAAGAAAACTCTTCGCGAGCTCAAGTCCGAGACCGCGGGTGCTACCGGTGATGACCACGCGCTGTTTCACTGCATCGTTCGCGTTCGGAGCGGAAGGTGAAGATTGCGATGACTGAGCGCGAGCGCGCACGGCTCGCGCCTTTTTCTCGCCACGCGGCGGACAGCATCTCTGTCGAAGAACACTCGTTTGTATCGTTTGCGTCGTCATCGCGAACGTGTACTCTCAACGGGGCAAAATCTAGAGTCAGATCGACGACAGAATCGTATATTAACAGTACTTTCGGCCAGAGGCGGCGTCTTGGCAATAGTCGAGTCCTCTGCGCGCGCGTGTGCGGAGCGCGCCAGAATTTTGCTGAATCATCTTTCTGAGCCAGTGTCCCAAGCACTCTCGTCACCGTGACGTTTTGCGTGTTACATCTTTATACAAACGATTACAAAGGAATTCAAGTTTTTCTAAGTTTTTCTAAGTAGCCTTCCCAGCGATTGTGATTGAGCGACGAGAAATCGTCGAGCTCACTGAGAGCTTCGATGTACTCTGCCAATCGAAGCAACTCGATGTCGGTCGCTCTGTTCGTGTGAGCGTTGCGAAACGGACGTATTTTCAATCCTAGTTGCGGATTCATGATGAAATTTCGAGATAAATCATCAAACATGATGGTATTTTTTGGCGTATATTCGACGCCCGTCGGCCAGGTTTTCGCAAAGAGATAACCCAGAGGTTTGCAATTGAAGACGCCGTACTTCGGCGTTTCAACCGTGACCATCGCTCCGGAATCGATCAAACCACACACTTTGTAATCTTCGTGCGCCAACACTCCCATTTCACCCATCTTCAACTCAATCCACTTTAAAGAAGTCGCAGACCAGATGAAGATGTCAAATTTAGCTCTGTACGCTCGCGTCAAAAACTCGTGCAAAAACGGACGCTGTAATTCTCGCGCGCTCTCAGCAGTTGTCCTGTGATCGAAAAGCGTGTAATCGACGTCCAGCACCAAACACTTGGCTCCCGGTCGTGGCTCGCCGATCATTTTCATCTGATGATTCTCGACTCGTCTCTGTAGCTTTTGTTGATACGTCGGGTTGTCGCACACTGAGATTGTCGTGCCGGCGTCGACTTCAAAGTCATCTTCCACATTCGATGCATCAATCGCGGCGCGCGCCTCGGCTTCGCGCGCGGCTTCGTACGACGCCTCTTTCTGCCCCATCATCATCACTACTTTTGGCAGTTTTTCTATGCTCGACAGCGCCGCGTCGTCCGTCGCCGGCTTTCCTCGCAGACGAAGATTGATTAACTTGCATCGAGAATGCCGCACGCTCGTGACGCGTTCGATGGCGTTTTTTAGGTCCGAAACGTTGGCGTCGTCGTCAACGTCGACGGTGAACGTCCCCGGATCGCCTCCGGACCACCGAACGGAAACGGTGCGCATGTCTCAGCTCGGTGTGAGGTGACTATGAAAAAAAAACAATCCTACAAAGCTGGTGCGTCGGCGTCGGGAAGCTCGCTCGATTTTTCTTCCGCCTCGCGCTTCAAACGCGCCGCGGCTCGACGCGCACGAATCTCATCCGGGGAGTCACCGACGATACCGCGCTTGTGCGTGCGCATTGGACGCTCGGCGACGACGTATTTTTCGCCCAGTCGAGAGCGCTCGTCGTAACCAGCCCACAAGGCAAAGTGATGCATGACGATGGAAGCCGCAACGGACACGTTCAAGGACGCTGTTCCGGGCCCATATTGTCGTATGTATACGAAACCATCGCATATGGCTTTCTGTTGCTCCGTCATGCCGTGGCCCTGCGAGAAGGAAGGGAAGCGCGAGTCTCCGCGTCAGTGCCGGCGCAAGACGACGAGCAATCTCGCGCACAACAATCGATGGCCTCGGCATCGATCGAACGTACCTCATTACCCATGATAAACGCCGTGTTACCGGTGAACGGATGACTCTCGATCGGTCGAGCGTCTTCTACGATTTCCACCCCCAATATCTGCGTGCAACCTCTCTCCTCCTTCAACTTTTTCCTCGCGTCCTGAAGCGAGTCAAAATGTTCGAACCGCACGTGCCCGTCCGCGCCGTGCGCGCCGAACGCGTTGTATTCCCTAGATCCAATCAGCACCAGCGACTTGACGCCGAACGCCGTGCAGCAACGCGCGATTGTACCCACGTTGTGCTTCTTGGCGACGTTGTGGGCGAGAAAGTACATCTCTGGCCTCGACGCTGTCGTCTCGCCTCCGGTCGTCGCGGCGCGCGTCGCGGTCGCCGTCGTGCTCGCGGTCGCTGTCGTCACCGGTGCGCCATCGTCGGCGTCGCGCTCCTCCGACGCCGGTTCGCGCGGCGCGGACATGCTGTGCGGCACAGTGTGACGGCGGGCCTGGGTGCGCTACGACGCTCGCGACCGAACGATGTCGCCGGCGCGCGAGGAGAAGTCGAGCCGATGTCAGAGTGTGCGTCGAAGCGCTCCGTGCGCCGCGAGCGCGATGAGGTGCGCCGCCGCGACGATGGGGAGCGCGTTGACTCGTCGACGATTCGTATGACAGTCAGCGGGCTGACCACGACTGATGCCGGCGACGACGCGATGCAGGGACGCCGAGAGAGCGTGGATCATCGAGCGCGGGAAATTGCAGCGACAGCTTGAATCGGAGCGAGCGGGTGGATGCAAGGCGAAGAGGGAGTTGGAGATGGTGAAAAAGTTGAGAGAGGCGGAGCGCGAAGAGTTGCGAGTGACGCGAGCCGCCCTGATGGACTTGAACAGAGACGCGAAACATGAAGAGATGAACCGAGTGAAGGAATTGTCGAGATATGAAAGCACCATTCGAAGCGCGAGCGCGCGAAAAGAAGAGCTCGAATCAGAAAGGGATGAGCTCACGGCGTTGTTGCAGTTGGCGCGCGCAAAACTTGAAGAAGCTAATACAAAGCTTCACGGCATCGATCGGGTCACGACGAAAAGATTAACGCGCATGCTCGATGAGCTGAGTCAAGAGCGATTTGTTCACGTCGAACGAACGTTGTCGAGCGTAGGTGCGACGCAAATACTTATTGAGCGCGCAGCGGAGATTCACGAGGAGAAATTTGCCAAGTCTCGCCAGGCGCTTCGAGAAATTGGGAAATGAGATCAAATCGCGACATATTTGTTATTCATACGTGTTCTAATCGTTACGACATCTTCACGCCGGCGAATCTTCTTTTGCCGCCGATACCTCGCTTACCAAGCCAACTATGGCCTGTTTTTCCGCAGTCGTTTTCTTCTTCTGTATTTGCGTATGCTTCTTTCGGAGCATCGCCTCATCCATTTTGAAGTCCTCGGGCCAAAGTTTCTGCACTTCCGTCCATATCGGCGCAGAAAATTGTTTGGGGGTGGCAAAAAAGATACGGGCCAGCGTACAGTACATGAATTCTGCGAGTTCATCTGTCCACTCAAAAGTGTATGGATCTGCTCGCGTGCCGCTCACTTTATCTTTGTTTGCGGTGCGAATGGCATCGCATTGGGCCTCAACCATGGCCTTAATCTTTGCATACTCGTTAAGTTTACCGTTGAGAACTTTCTTACGCGCTTCGGGGTGTCGAGGATCACTCTCATCAAGCATCTTGTTCGAAGCTTTCGCCTTCTTTTTCTGTGACGATGTCACACCACTTGCTCCCATTGGCTGTGACTTCTTAGGAGTATTTAATCCTCCCTCATCGCCCTCATCGTCGTCAACATCCTTTGCCATAGCAGGGGGCTTTGGCGGAGCGATGGGGATGACGATATCTATACCGCGCGCCTTCAATTCATCGTGCAAAATAGTCCATTGGCTTCGCATTCGAGACGTGGAGTATGCTTTCAATTCTTCGAATTCTCCACAGTCCTGAATCAGCGCCCATTTCTTCCCGTATTTTGTGACTGCTTTGAGAAGCGATTTCTTCGCTTCTTCCGTCCACTCCACACTCTTCTCTTTCTTGGAAACTTTCGCGACTTTCTTCGCGGCGGAATGGTCCTCAACTTCTGAAACCTTGACTGGAGTTCGACCCTCTTCATCGACTTTTTGTAATTCACCCTTATTGATGAAGAATCCACTATGTTTTGTCTTTAATCCATCATCCTCAAAATATTCGTCCAATTCCTCGTCGTCAATGAAATCATCGTCGACGTCGTACCAGTCGGCGTCCCCCTTCCTCTTTGTCTTCTTCTTCTTCTTTTTCGGTTTTTCCTTCTTCTCCTCGGAATTTTTCGTCGTACTCGGTGCTTCGATACGCTGAGAACCGTTAGGTGTCATGGTGGGTTTATCGTCCGGATCTTCCATTTCACTACCCGAATCATCTTCGTCTCCGCTCTCGCCCTCCTCGTCGCCTTCGCCGTCCTCGTCCCCGCTCTCGCCCTCGGCTTCGTCTTCTTCCTCGTCATCTTCATCAATCTCTGAATTCTCCTCTTCATCCTCCTCTTCATCCTCATCGCTCGACGCGTTTCCGCGTCCTCCTTGATACAAAGCTTCAATTCTTCGAATCACCGCCGCCATGTGTCCGCCCCCGCCCGTCGCGCCGCTCTCCAACAGTGACTTCGGCGACTTCATCCCGGGTTCGTTCCTTCGTCGCATCGGATCCTCCGCCTTCTCCGCCGACGACCCCACACCATCTCCTCCTCCTCGCGAGTACGTGTTTCCACCCTGTTCCTTCAATAACTTTTTATAATTTACGCACGGCACGTCGTCGCCGTCGATATCCAAAAGCTGCACCAACCGTCGAGGCGCCTCCGGGCTCGCCGGTCGTTTTCTCGACGGCGTCATCTCTTCTCCCCCCCGCCGATCCCTCCGTCGTTCACCGTTCTCACCCTCGTCACGTCGCTCACCCCTCGCGCGCACCGACGCACCCGACGCACCCGCGCGCTCCCGTCCCTCGCCTCTGATTTCAAAAAATCAAATCAGTCCGACTCGAAATCCACCCGTCCCGCGCGCGTCCACCCTCGGGATTCGCGCGATCGATGCGTTCGTCTCCGAGGTCGCTCGCGCGGCGCGCGCGCACCCTCCGCGTCGTCGTCTCGACGCTCGTCACCGTCACCGTCACCGTCGCGTCGCGTTCGCGTCGCGTCGCGTTCGCGTCGCGTCGTCGTCCGTTCGTCGTCGTCGTCGTCGTCGTCGTCGTCGTCGTCG
>CEUM01099810.1_pt1 | contig 25499 bp, 23 predicted proteins | sample 356421 | NCBI WGS metagenome assembly CEUM01 (sample SAMEA2622716, study PRJEB7988) | marine metagenome | biome: marine biome (ENVO:00000447); feature: surface water layer (ENVO:00002042); material: "saline water (ENVO:00002010), including plankton (ENVO:xxxxxxxx)" | depth 5 m
CCACAAAAACAGGCTCATAGATTTGTAGAGAATAAAATACAGAAACAAATCCAAAACAAGAAATTATAATCAAAATCTGTCCTTCATCTATTAAAAAATTAGAGGTAATATAGATTATTAATCCTGCAATAACCATTGCTATACTATGAGTTGCAAAACTCAAAGAAATAGAATAAGTTTGATTTTTTTTGTTAGAATATCTCATAATAAAAGGCAGTACAGAAACTTGAAACATAGTAAATAAAATTCCCCAAATGAAGAAAATTGTTTTTAAGTAGTCATGTACTGAATATTGAATCAATAAAATGAGTAAAATTGCTACGATCGGTAATAGAGCGCTTGAAATAACAAAAAAAATCTTTAATCTTTTAAAACTTATAAAATATCCTAATGGATAAGATAGAAGAATTACCGCTAAGAATCGATAAGAAATTAAATCAGCAATTTCAGAATCAGAAAAACTGTTTTTAGATAAATAAATATTTAAAATTAAGAAAAAAGAAGTAGCGATAAGTTGTAAAAAAAACTGAGACTTGATCAATAAAAGAACGTTTCTTTCAATATTAAAATAGTTGTTTAATTTTTTGATCATGTATACACATTTCTTAAAGAAAACAAAACTAGAAAATTAATATTAAATGCATCTAAACAACTCTCAAACTTAATAGATAATTAATTTGATTTAGATAAATACATAGATTCTCTGTATTCTTTCTGCAATGGAGAATTAATCCAATTTACAAACCTTTGAAAAAGATTATTATGAAAAGAAGTTTTTAGAAATTTAATAATTGCAATTCTCTCCACTGTCTTTATTAGTTGCTTTATAAAGAAGGTTTCCAGCTTTTTCTGCTTCACAAGAATTCGTATAAACTAAATTATTACAAGCACAAACTGGATCATACTCCTCTGTACAAACAATCTCTGAATTAGGTGATACATAACAATTTCCTAAGATTTCATTGCCATCACTACATCCAATTGTTAAATTTAGCCCTATAAATATATACAACAGTTTTTTCATATTCATTAAATATTCTAAAAATTATTGCTTGCTTTATTTATTCTATATTGATTTTATTTGTTTAACAATTCTTTTATTCCTCCTAAAGAACTTAAAACACCAGTTGCTTCATATGGCATGTAAACAGTCTTGTTATCCTCACCTCCTACCATTTTTTCTAGTGTTTCAATATATTTAACTGCAACAAGATATTTTAAAGGATCTCCTTTTTTATCAATTTCTTCACTAACTAACCTAATTGACTCAGCTTCTGCCTGAGCTACAGTAATCTTTGCCTGTGCAATACCTTCCGCTTTGAGCATTTCAGATTGTTTCTCACCTTCCGCCTTATTAATTTCACTTTCTTTAACACCTTCTGCTTCTAATATAGACGCTGTTTTTAATCCTTCAGCTTCTAAAACCTGAGCTCTTCTCTCTCTTTCAGCAATCATTTGTTTATTCATAGCATCCTGAATATCATGCGGTGGGTTAATGTCCTGTAGCTCGACTCTATTTACCTTAACTCCCCATTTATTTGTAGCGTCATCTAAAATTGTTTGTAATTTAGAATTAATAGTATCTCTTGAGGTTAAGGTTTGATCTAACTCTAACTCACCAATTACATTTCTTAATGTAGTTTGAGTCAGTTTCTCAATAGCATCTGGTAGATTCTCAATCTCATATACAGCTCTTACTGGATCCATAATTTGAAAATATAACAAAGCATTGATTTGTACATTTACATTATCTTTTGTTATTACATTTTGCTTTGGAAAATCAAATACTGTTTCTCTCAAATCAATTTTATTAGATAATGTGTATGTTGAAAATACCTGTCCATCATACTCAACCTCTTTTCTCCAATGAATTTGTCTAGGAGCATCTATAATTGGCCAAATAATATTTATACCTGACTCTAATGTTTTATTGTACCTACCTAATCTTTCAATAATAATTACTTCTGATTGTTGTACAATCTTTAGTCCTTTCAATGCAAAAATCAATATTAAAAAAGCTACTGATCCCGCGATAATAATTGTTCCTGTTGCCATGATTTTAATTTAAATTAATACTTATTTTATTTAATACTTATTTTATTTCTTTGACAGTTAATATTATGCTGTCAATTTTAATAATCTCAACTCTTTTGTCTTTAGTAATGATTTCATTGACTGATACGGCTTTCCAAATATCCCCATTTAACTTGACTAAACCTGGATTATTTTCATTTCCAACATCTTTAGTTACTATCCCTATCTTTCCTATCATATTATCTTTATTGGTCTTTTTCTTATCAGTATTATAAGCGATCTTATTAAAAATTGGTCTAATAGCAAAAAATGTTACAATAACTCCAATTGAGAAAATATAAATCTGATTTTCTGTAGTAAAATCATAATAATTTCCAATAGATGCTAAGAATAATCCAACCGAAACTGAAGCAAAGAAAAATGTAATGGTAAATATCTCAATTACTAGAGATAATATTCCAAAAATTATAAGTATGTGATATGTTTCCATGTTTTATTATTTTTTTAATTATTAGTTAAACCAACCTCAATTAGATACACAAAGTTTTTTATCTGTTTATATTGAAGGGTTTGACTTATTCCTTCTAAATCAGAATACCTTTTAAAATCAAGATTTAATGTTCTCATCATTGATAAAAGATATGATGATTTTATAGACCAAAACATATTCTCTGTATCTATACCTAAAAAATCATCCATTGCAAGAGAAGTACCCAATGTATTGATAGCAATAATATCTCCATTTTCATTAAATAAAGGGCCACCACTATTTCCTGGTTGTATCGTAGCGGTATGTTGTAAATATCTCAAATCACCATCAAATCCTGTTTTTCCATTTATTTCACCTGAGCTATATTTTAATTCATTTCCTAAAACAAAAGATAATGGATATCCATAAGAATATACTTTTTCAGCTACATCAACTATATCATTTCCAATGCTATATGGTATATCATATATCATTTCTTCTATCTTCAAAATTGCTAAATCATTATCTGGATCTTCTGCAACTACTATTGCAGTATAAGTCTTAGTATAATCTCCATTAACTCCTCTTATTTTAATATCATCACATACCTTACCTGTTTTCATATCTCCAATTACATGAAAATTTGTAGCAATGTATCCCTTGTTATTTATTGCAAATCCAGTTCCCGAACCTCCTTCTTCACATTTGCTAACATTGGTTTCTGGGCTATTACTGCTTCCACTTGGACATGGATATCTTATATTAAGATATTTGCAGGTAACTTTCGTTTCCTCTCCAGAAACTCCAAATCCAAAGTTAAATCCATGCAAAATATCAACTTTACTTTCCATTGCTTGATAACCATTTACTATAAACTTTAATGTCCATGATTCTATCTTATTATCCTCATCATAATTTATAGATTGCCTTATTTGAAATGTATTAAATTCATTTTTCCTGTAATTTTTGATTTCTTCCCAATCTGATAGTTCTCTAAAGATTCCATCATTTTTTGAACGAACTCTACAAAGAACTTTATCCTCAGCCTCAAATACATTGAAATACATATAATTATCCACATCTTTAACTCCAAAGAATATACCATATGAACCTCTCTTCTTATAATTATTTACATGTTTTAGCTTAGATTCAACAACATAATTAGAAAAAGAAAGAGCTAGGGGATCTAATCCCTTATTAACTCCAAAATTGGTAAATTCCCATTTAATAAATCCATCATCATTATTTGAGATAATTGAATATTCTCCTTTTATAGTATCTATGTTATATTCAGAATGTAAATTATTACTTTCTCCCACCCTCCAATTGTTATTGTTATTTGTAAAATACTCTTCTGCTACCATCTTACACATACCATATTCATCATATTCTATAGCATATTTATCAGCTAGTTTTCCATATTCATATCTAAAGATTTTTTTGACATTACCATTTGGATAATATATTACATAAGATCCATCTAACTTTCCAGAAATATACTCTGCTTTACTATATAGATTTCCTTGATTATCATATCTCTCAACAGTTCCTTCTAATTTATTGTCTTTATAAACTAATACGGTTTCAATCTCCCCATTCTCATGCCACAATTTTCCCTCTCCCTCTAGTTTTCCATTATAATAATAACTTTCTCTTTTTTTTGCGTCTTTTTTATCATAATACCATGTTGTTAGTCCTTCATTAATATTTTTATCTTTATTATTAACATCATAATATCTATATTTTCCTTTCCATTGCAAATTTCCAGAGGGTACATAATAACCTTTAACCCAACCAACTGGATATTCAAACTTATAATCTGAAGAATCAAATGAAATTATCCTTGAAAAAGAGGCTTGATCTCTATTACCAACATTGTTCCAGTCAGAATCAAAATAAAATACTTTAGTGATTGTCGATTGTGAAAACAACAAAGTTGGAAAAACTAACATCCAAATAACAATAAATTTTTTCATAATATTTACTCTATTTTCTTTCATAAATTAAATCACCTGGCGTTACTTCATGTAAAGATTTATATAGATTATAAATGATTATTATTGTTGGTAATAATACAAACTGACCAAATGTTTTTAAAAAGTTTCTATTCTCAAAAACCACATAGTTTAAGTAGTTTTCTGAATTTATTTTATTTAACACTATATAAGAATCAAGTACAAATTGTCCAAGTAAAGCACTTAAGATATAAGCTGAAACATATGCTATTGTTACTAATAATAAAGTTATTGATGAGTATAATATTACGATATGTTTATTTGCTAAACCAAAAGCTTTAAGAGTACCTAAGTTTCTTTTATTTTTATTAATGTGTGATAATAATAAATTTATAATAAAAAATATAATTGAAATAATTGAAAATGCAATTAATGCAGAGGATAATAACTTAGATAACTTTTCAAAAAACCCAAAATTCCTTTTAGCTTCCATTCTACTTTCCTCTAAATCAATACCATATTTTTTTTCTATCCAACTATCAAATGTCAAAACAAAATCAGGATTTTTAAACAAAAGTGTATAAGTGTCTGGGTCTCCCATATTATTCTCTATTTCTAGATCTAAAACATTATAATCATAAACTCTATAAGCACCATTACTACTTAAATCTATTTTAAAGTTTTCTGTTTCTAACATAATTCCTTCTACATGTGGTAATGATTGTTCACCATAAATATCAGATTTAACTAATCCTAAATTTTTCAACTCATCAGACAAAGTTAATTCATCTGGTAAAAACCATTTACAAATACCTTGAGATGAATCTGATTTTAATATAGAGATTTTATCTGAGTTACCATACAATAAAGAATACAACTTCTTAGTCATTATAAAATCCTTATTATTTCTTAACTTTTCTACAACTCCACAAATTGGAACTGGAAATGATTCATCAATAATCTTATTATCGATATCTATTTTTGCTTTTTTTATGTTTACATATGGGGTTTTTTTATCAATTCCTAGTTGGTTCATAAATCGCTCAGTAATTATTATCCCCCATTGATTATCATGAAATTTATTATCGGTAATGAATAAATTTCTTTCATTTAAAGATTTGTAAAATTCATTTTTTGTATCTAAGATAAAACCTTCTTTTGTTGCCTCAATAGATTGGTTATTAATATTAACGAATCTTTCAAATTTAGCATGGGTTTCAAATACAGTTTTAACTCCATTTAAATCATTTTTAGCATATTCTTTAGCTATTTGTATGTTAAACTCAGAAAAACCAGGTACAGGTTCTAAAGTACGATCAACATCGACAAATTGCACAAAAGGATCATTCATCTTCTTTTTTAGATAATTAAGAGAACCTTCTGCAACTCCCATAGCAATTAAAGAAATAAGTAAAATTCCTACTAAAAAAATTATTTTACTTCCCCATCTTCCTATTACAGATTTAAACTCAGGAATTCCTATTTGTTTTATAAAATCTATTATTTTCATAATTTTAATATTATAGATATCACTACATATCTTGAGCTATACGAAATCTTTCTTTAATTAAATTCTTCAATTGTTCTCTAGAAAATTTACTATCCCCATTTTTCCAATCTTTATTTTCTTTATCTGTATTATAGAATATTGTACTGTTATCAATTTTACCATAATAATATTTTTTATCTTGAATAATTTCAGATTTTTTCTCAATATAAACAATCTTATCAGCAAACATTAATGCAAGATCAATATCATGGGATACAATTATCGCCAAACTATCCTTTTGCATTTCTTCTCTGTTTTTTTGCATTCTTTTTACCAGAAAATCCATAAGAATTTCAGCATTTAACCAATCTAAGTTACCTGTAGGTTCATCAGCAAACAAAATATTATAGTTTGTAATTACAGCCCTTATAAATGATAACCTTTGTCTTTGTCCACCTGATATACTATTTATATCAAAATCATTTGAACTATTATCTAAATTTATATCAGATAAAATATCTTCTCTTACTTTATTAGCGTTCTCAAAAGCTAATTGTGAGGAAGTGCCCTGAATTAATGAGGAAGAAATTGCATTCTGCATACCACTTAAGGATTGAAATAGATTATTCTCTTGAAAAATGAAACTAAAAAAATCATTTCTTATTTGAGATAATGTACTTTCTTTCTCTAACCATATATCCCTCATGTCAAGTTTTAAATTATTAATTTTTAACTCAAAAATGAAATCCGATTGTTTGTTAAATCTAGTTTTAACAGTATTATTCATTAATCCTAAAGTTTCAAGAATAGTACTTTTACCTACTCCAGATGGACCTACAAAAAAAACAATCTCATTAACATTTATATCTAATTCTGATATTTCTAATACAGGTCTAACAGATTTAGAATAACCACAATTTACATTTTTTAATTTATACATATGTATATATTTTATTCACAACCGGGTACTTCTTCCAATGGGATCCAATAATATGTTTGACCAGCTTTTTTCCACATAGAATATTTATCAGTAACATCCCACTTTTTAAAATCTTCAACATCTTCTGCGAAATCGGAATAAAAATCAATAAATTCTTGATTATCTAATTCTGTTTTTATCTGATATATTTTTAAATTTTTCATTCTAGTATCTCCAGAGAACGGAACACCTAATACTTGCATCCAAACCTGATTAAATGTTAGTTTATCAATCAAATCAGTTGAAACATTTTCTCCCATAATAGACTTCATAACTGAAACAATAGCAGTATACATTACTTGTCTAGCTTGACTTCCTTTCATACCCTTAGCTCCACTAATATCATCTAACTTATCTGATAAAACATCCTTATATTCTTTAGATATAAATATTACTGGATCAAAAGCTTCTTCTTCCACACCTTTAAGTTTTAAGGACAAATATCCTTGTGCTGATATTTCTCCTTGTCTTTTTAGCATCTCAATTGCTTCTTCAGAATATCCTAATCTTCTTAGATATTCTTCAAATCCTTTAGTGAAAACAATCTCTTCTTCATCTTCCCCTGTCTCTTCTTTAGGTTTATAATCAGAGTTAGCTTCTTTCATCTCAGCGTCTTTTAACTTATTTAAAGCTACAATAACTTTTGTTAAAGATTTCATATAATCATCTAAAGAAGAAACTAAGTTATCTTCAAAAACTCTCACATCCATAGAACTTCCTTTACTAGCAAATTTTAACTTACCAAATATTGGGTACATTTCCTTCTCGTCAACTTTATCAGTTGTATTAAATTTCAATCTAAAAGTGTTCTCAGAATCAGATGGTTCAAAAGCAGCTCCAGTATAATATTTTGATGTAGAGGAGTGTTTTATACCCAATAATTTTTGATAATTATAGGCATCAGAGTTAAAGGTTTTATATGCAGTTTTATCTTGATAATTTACCTGATACGAAATCAGATTAATATTCTTTTCATATAATAAATTAATAACTTTATCTCTATTTAGTCCTCTTTTATCATCCTTTATATTACCAGCGTCTCCTACTAAAACGAGTACGTTAGTTTCTTTAGGATTAAATTTTGATTTGTTTATTGCGTTTATCATTCCATAATAATGAGCTTCATCATGAGTAGATTTGTTTTTAGAGTCAAATTTAAGATTTTCTAACTTATCTATTATTTTGTTTTCACTTCCAATAAAAGGAACGTACTCAAACAATGGAGGTACATTATTTTCATCAGCATAATTTCTATAAACAGCTAAAGCAAATCGATATTTACTTTCAGAAAATTTAGAATCTCTTATTTTAACAAACTCCTTGATGCTTCGAGCAATAGCTGGCCCAAAATCTTCCATACTCTTGGTACCATCTAAAACAAATAATATATTTACATTATTTAATCTTTCATTAGTTTCTGATAATTGATGTTTTATCTTAGCAAGCCTATCTTCTCTATCTATTGATATTTCCTTTCTTATTCTTTTTTCCTCTTCTGTCAATGAATCATCAATATCATCTTTTACAATCATTTGTGCAATTGCAGCTACTTTTTTATTGTTCTTGTCTGTACCACTCCAATCCGGTAGAATAGGCATCCTCATTTGATAGGAAAACGGTCTTCTATTCTTGAGTTCAATTTCTCTAATAGCCCAATCTTTATTAGGTAAGGAGCCTTGTTCTAAGTATGTCTTATAATGAGATTCATTATCTATTACATATATTGTTTTACCCTTATATGCCTCTACAACAGCATCATCAGATGATGGTTCTAAACAAACTCTATGATTCCACTTAGTCACTTTTCCTTTAGGTAACCATCCTCTAATATTAGATTGTGATGATGATATTGATTTTGATAGGTTATCTGTTTTACTTAAGAGATAAGCATCATTTGTCTCTTTTAAAATAAATAAAAACTGAAACTTCTTAGCTTTGTTTTTTGATTTTTCATCTAAATCAGGTGTTCGAAAATAATGTTTATTCTCTAAAATCTTCATAACATCATCCGTTTTATCAAAACTATTGACTGAAGTTAATACCATTCCTTTTTTTGGACCACCCTTTTCATCAATTACAGCGTATGGAGAAATAATAAGTTGATCAGCACGCATCCAACCTAATTTATTATGAACAAATTTTTTATTCTCACGAACAGGAGGTGTTCCTACCTCCAACCAACTTCCATTAACTTTATATACAACTAAAGGAACGCCAATAGAAACATCTCCAATTTTAAATCCATCTACATCATCCAAATATTGATTTTTTGATCTATCAGAATATACAATCCATGGTAAAGGACTATCAGAATCTTTTACTAAATCATTTAATGAAACATCTTCATTATATACTTTTTTTATTTTTTTCTCAGTAGTATATGTATCAAAATAGGATGGAATTGGTAATACACCATATTCGTCGGCTGTTATTTGAGCATGAATATTTACAGAAAATACTGAAAATATAAATAATATTATACTTGTTTTTTTCATTTTAATATTTTTTTATGGTTATTTGTTTATCTACAGGTAAGTCACAGTCATCGGTATTTGCATGAATATAGTAAGTAATACTACAATTGTTATTTATACCCTCTACAGATCTTAGTTTATAAAATAATAACAAATTATTTACAAAATCTTGATGAAAGTCATAACCACAAAATGTGTTCATGTCAAAAAAGAAATATAAATTTAACTTAGTATTTTTATTTACACCTTTACCTAATTTTATCGTCTCACCAAAATATTTAGTAATTTGATTATCAAAATATTTAATATCCATCTTAACACTGGGTCTTTCTGTTTGAACAAGTAAAGTTTCTTTTATCTTCTCATTATAGTTTACTGTATCAGTAAAAATAGTGGGATAATCACTATTTGATATAAATAAAAGAAAATTATTGTCAATTATATCATCTAACTTACTTTGAATTTCCTCAAACTTATTTAATGTTTCATGATTATCAACATATATTAGATTTATAACATTTTGCGAAAAAATAGATTGACTAGAAAGTAAAAGTAATATTAATGTCTTTTTCATTTTATCTTGATTTTATTTTAACTGAGTTCACTTTAGGTCCTTTTTTGGAAACTTCAACATCTACGATAAAGGATTTGCCTTGCATTTTCGCCATATCTAATTCCATAATTTCATTTCCAGTAATGTCTTGACCATCTAATTTCCAAACCGCTCCTTCTTGATAATTATTTATCCAATCTTCATCAAGTACTGATTTATTGATTTCTTCTCCAATTTTTTTTGTTTGATCATCTTTAAACTTTTTCCAATCAAATCGAGTTGGTTTATCATCTTTTTTAACTTCATCTTGTATTTCAGTTTCTTCAACTGTTAAATTTTCAGGTTCATTATATAAGAAACATTCTGTAAATTTCATTCCATTTCCAATGTAAGGTACCAATTCATCCGGATAAACTGTACTTCTAGCCCAAACATTCATATGAGACAGTGTTGTATCCCAATCAAATTGGTTTTGTTTGAAATAATTTCCATCCCTTCCAGTAACTGATATCTCAATTAAATTAGCACCTCTTGTAAAGTAGGTATAGTTTACAGTATCTATTTGTGATGAATCTATTAAATTATCTGGATGATCTGTATATACAAAAAACCTACAATCATTATCAAGATTTGGATCTTCTACTAATGTTATTTTAAAATTAACCTTACAAATAGCTTTATCTGATTTTACAAAATTATCTCCAAATTCCTCAGCTTCAACATAATGTCTCTGGCTTAGTAATTTTTGCCCCTCCATAAAAGTAGTATCATAAGTGTATTTATATTTAAGTCCATTATTACAAGGATATACCATATTATCATTCAAACTATATCTTTCAGACTCATCAATACTTGATAACTCCAAATTAAAAAAGTTATGTAACTCCGAATCAAAATCTAATGTGTCATACTTATTATTTATCAATTTAAATTGTATACTATTTCCTTCAATCACCTCATGATAAATGTCTATATATTTTAATTCTACATCTGGTGTTTCATCAGTGATAATTGCATCTTTTAGAAAATAACCAGTAACAATTATTGTTGATATCAAGACAAACAATATTATATATATTTTTTTATTGCTTCCTTGTTTAGATTTTAATCTCTCCTTATATTCTTTATAGCCTATTTCGTTTTCTTCCATGTCGTATTTATATTTTATCTTTTATAATTTTCTTATTAAACCGATTTTAAACTTTATTTTAGAATTTACATTAAACTCATCTATTAGCTCTAACAAACTATTTATGTTATCGCTACCTGTACTTAAATCTTGGAATTGTTTTTCTGTTAATGATGAATTTGAAATAATATTTGAAAGTGATAAACTCACTCCCCATTGCGATGGCAAGAAATAATCTCCAACTACACCTATTTCAAAAGTTGAGAGTAAAGGATACTCTATTTGCAAATCATTACTAGATGACAAAGAATATGTTCCTAAATCGTATCTATCAAATTGTTCATCATCCCCAATAACTAATCCACTTAATTGTTCGTATTCTCCACTATAATTTCCAACAGCATTTATTGTTGAATTAGCAGATTTTTGAATCGGTGCAAGAAGAGCGTTTACAAAAGCTCCAATTTGAACAGCGTAAAACTTTTTGTTATATTCAATTTTTTTATCGATATCTAATCTTGCTCCTACATTTAATAAAATAGAACTAATTGTAAATTCTTCATTAATATTATTGATATAATTTGTTCTAATATAATTATGACCATCTATATCTGTTTTGTTCTGTTCAACTGAAGTGAATTCAGCATTACTAATATTTAAAATTGACTCTGAAATTAAAAAATTAACTCCAATCTGAGTTCTTATTTTACTTCCATAGAATTCTTTTGAACTTAACCAATCAGGTTTATATAAGTAAGCGGTTAAAGAAAAAGAATTATTTTCGGTAAATGTTTGATTTGGTATTTTTAAATTACTATTAGTATTCTTTAAAGAAAATTCAGTACCTAAGTCAATATTATAATTCACATATACGGGCATTTTTTCTCTAAAAGTTAACTGGTATGCAAAAGATGATCCTTTTATTGGTTTTACATTTGAGAAAACTAATTCAGTTTCTTTTCCCTTAATTGTAATATTATTTTCTTTTTTATTTATATTATTATTAATAAAATAGTTAATTTTCTCTCCTTTAAATTCTATCTTTTCTCCATCTAAGAAAATTGGAAGTGTATCGTTATATAATTTAGGTTTTGCGAGTATTAACTTTGTAAAAGGAATATAAGCATTAAGTTTTTTCAAAGTTTCTTTACTTTTTATTTCCGAAATACGAAATTTAACTCCCTCTTGCGTTACATCACCATTTTTATCTTCGTATTTATTAAAATCTAAAGATATGATACAGTTAGTTTTTTGAGGCCAATCGACATACTCAGTTATTTCATTATAAAATAAATTACCTTCTTTACTTCCAAAAGCCATGTTTCTAGTAATAAGAACATGCACTTTAACGGTTCCTGATTTCAAGTCAGAACTTACATCTTCAATTTCCAATATCTCTATATCAACATCTAATCTTTTTCTTTTAAGAGATCTAATGTTCATAGAATACTCATTAAACATTAAGTACTCTCCAAAAGTTTTAGATGGGATTACATCATCAAAAACCTTTGCTTCTTTTGAAAATAAATTATCATATTTTTTATAAAAACTCTTCTTCCTTAAAGAAGAATATTTTTCATAATTTTCTACAGTATTAATTAATTCCATATAAAAGTCAATTTCATTCAAAGGAATCTTCTGTGCAAAAATTACACTTGGGATAAATAGTAGTATTATAATAAATTTCTTCATGATTTCACAATAAATTTCTTAGTAATTTTTTTATTTCCATCCTTAATAATTAGAAAGTAAATACCATTTTTTATATCATTAAAAATTAAGGATTTTTCTAAATTGTTTATTTTATAATTAACCTTTCTACCGAAAACATCAATAACATCTATATCTATACCTTCTGATTCATACTCATAAAAAAGTTTATTTGAAACAGGATTTGGATAAATGTTTAAAACTATCTCTGATTCAGCATCTTCAATATTTAAAGGAACAGGATTCCAATTAAAATAAGAACGGGTTTTACATGATTCTTCATACCAAGTATCAACCCAATATCTATAAACTGACTCATCTATTATGTGATTATGTTCTTGTAAGTAATGAATAAATTGTAATGTATCTGTATATACAACAAAAGAATCATTTGGATTAGTTATATTATAATAACCCCATTGATAATGAATACCAGAAGAAATATCATCAGATATTAACATCTCTGTATTTGGTGATTGAGTTATATTACATTTATCTGGTGAAAAAGAATTATTTATCATCACTAACAATGTATCTCTGTTAAAACAACCTGTATAAGCATCCCTTTGTCTAATAATTATTTTTTGCGTTCCTGAGTTATCACTCCAATTAACCAAACAATTATATGAAATATTTGTTCCTACAAAACTATTCTGACCTCCTGGGTTAATAAACCATGTATAGTGAACATCTGTCAATGTGGAGTCATAGTTGGACAAAGAGTATTGGACATCACTTGAATTCTGACATACAACTGTTGGGCCTAAAATATCTATTGACTGAGGTAAAGGATTAACAACAACAAGTACATGATTAGTATATAAAGAATCGGAATAACATGAGTTTATAATTTTTAGTCTAAATTTAGTATCTTGTAAAATAACACCTGGTTCAAAAGAACTATTATTTGTATTAGATATACTATCCCAATCTGTACCATTATAATATTCCCAAATGTAATTATTAACGGTGTTTGGATTTCCTCCGGTACTCAAAGAGGATAAAGTTAGACTTTCTGAACTATCTCCTAAACAAATCTCATGATTTGAAGAAATTGATCCAGGGATAAAATTTTCGTACACATATAAATTAAACTCTGGAGTTAGTATAGATCCACATCCTTCATTAGAAATAACATTTACTCTATAAACCATACTTTCATACAGATTATAGTCCTGAATATAATTATTAGTAGAAGATGAATTTTGAGCGGTGTTCCAAGAACCTCCAAAAGGTTTTGATTGCCAGTCATAACTATAACTGTTATTAGCTCCCGTAGGATTATTTTCAAAAATTATCTGACCTAAATTAGTACCATAACAAATTGAATCATTAATCATCAAATTACCTGATTGTAGCTCATCAAAAACATGAATAAAAATTGTGTCAGAAGAAATTGGACCACAGCCATATGAAGAATATGTTTCTACCCAAACTTTTGTAGATTCTGTTAAATTAACAAGCTGATGATTCAAACCATTACCAATAAAGACGGTTCCAATAGTATTATTATTAAACCACCACTGATATTCATAAGGAGAATTTCCACCACCACCAGAGGCAGAATTTAATATACTGAATGTATCAGTTGATGAATTAAAACATATAGTATCATAATATGTAGACAATGTAGGAGGTGTTATATCAATTGGCTGGTATACATTTTGAGAATCAATTACCTCACACCCATTATTATCATTTACAATTACATAATAATTTCCACTAAATAAACTATCTGAAAAATTTAAAACATCATTGTTTTCCCAGTTAAAGCTATAAGGAATAGTTCCTCCAGATGGATAAACGATGAGAAGACCATCATTATAACCATAACAACTTGTACTATCTTGAATAATAGAATCAATCACTAACAAGTCAGGCTGAGTAATTGATAATGTATCAGAATATATTGTAGGACATAAGTTAGCATCAACAATAAAACAATAATAATCTCCAGGTGACAATCCATTAGAAATAGATCCTGTATCCCCATTAGACCAAACTATATTATATGGAGATGTTCCTCCTGTAACATCTATAAATATTTGACCATCATCATCCCCGTTACAAGTTATGTTAACTTTATATACACTATCAAAAATTGGATCTGGTTCAAGTACATTCACAGGAACCGAAGCTGATTGACAATTGTTTGCGTCAGTAATAACACAAAAGTAAGCTCCTGCGCTTAATCCAGATAGAACAGATCCAGTTGGACCAATATTCCATTGGAATGTATAAGGCATTGTTCCACCAATAGGAACAACTATTGCTTCACCATCAGCGCCACCATTACAACTAACACTGTCCTGACTAGGGATACCTTCTAGAAAGTTAGGTTGTAATATAGTTGCGTCTATACTAGTACTACACGAATTATAATCATATATAAGACAAGTATAATTTCCAGCACTTACACCCTGTAATAATGGTCCTCCAGTACCATTACTCCACTGATAAGTATAAGCAGGTGTACTTCCCGTACCTACAACTTCCGCGGATCCAGTTGTACCTCCAAAACACTTTACACTATCAATGGAAACAATTTGAGAACCTAATACACTTGGCTCATAAATAGTAACTGACTGGTCTTTTTGACAACCATTAACATCATTAATTGTACAAACATAAGTACCCGCATTTACACCAGATAATACAGAACCCGCTTGACCATTATCCCATTGGAATGTATAAGGATTAGTACCACCTGATACAAAAACCTGAGCTCCTCCGTTAGCATCACCATTACAACTAACACTATCTACTGATAAAATACTAGTTGTTAAAGAATCTGGCTGAGTTATTTCAATTTGATTTGAAACAGCCGCTGGACATTGATTTGCATCAATTATTGTACAAGTATAAAATCCTAAAGGTAAATTATTTACTGTCGAACTACTTGGAGCATTATTACTCCAAACAAATGTATAAGGACTAGTACCTCCTGAAACTGTCGCTGATGCTGAACCATCACTTAAACCATAACAACTAATATCAATATCATTAATAGTAACATCTAAAATCTGTGGCTCATAAATAGTAACTGACTCTGTTACAGAACAAGAATAATTATTATCAGAAATTGTACATACATATGTACCCGCATTTAGACCAGATAATACATAACCTGTTTGACCATTATCCCAAACAAATGTATAAGAACCTGAACCTCCTGAACCACTAACTTGTACAGATCCATTTGATCCTCCATTACAACTAACACTGTCTACAGAAATTGTAGAACCTGTTAAATAAATACAACTTCCATCATCAACAAGAGCTTGAGGGTCATAATTACACGCATTTAAATCTGTACAACCAACATTTACATATATAGTTCCTCTCATTCCTGATGATACATGCGGTTGACAAACATAATACAAAATACCTGGAGAATTAATTACAATTATTGTATCTGAACCAAAAGGAATGCTAAATCCCCCATTAGAAGAAGTTCCAAAATTATCATATGTTGATTGACTAACTTCTACTGCGTTATGAGAAGGCCCCAATATAAAATGAATTGAATCACCAACATTAGCAACAGTATTGGAAGGACTAAAGGTATTTCCAATAGTTTGAATTGTATGAGTTGTTGCATATATGAATGTGGAGAATAAAACAATTATAAAAGTAGAGTAAATTTTTTTCATATTTATAAGATTATCAGTTTTAAAAAAAAACAAAGATATCTTTTTTTTGAAAAAAAAACCTATTATAAAAAATAAATTGCTCCTAAAACAGACAATCCTACAAAGATACTAACAGAAAAGTGTTAATTAAGATCTTTAACTTTCTTTTGTAAATATCAATCATTTCCTCATCTTTATCTAGACACCATCTACCAGTATCTTTTTCTTGACATTATTACTAATAGCTGAACTATATACTATAAGAACTATATAACTATCAAATTAAAATTGATTAGCTTTATAAATCGCGAAAAATCTCCTAGTACATTCTTAATAAAATATGTGAATTTTAAAGAAATTAGTTATTTTAAAATATTTTAAAATAAGTATTGTAATATTCTTAGTATTATTGTACCTGTGAATAAATAACTAACTTAAAATAAAAAAAATATAATAATGTCAATGATAGAAAATAAATTTGAAAAAAGTCTTTGGAGTACTAGATTTATTGTTTTAGTAGCAGTGATATTATCAATCATTTCATCAGTTACATTATTTCTATTAGGAGGATGGGATATTATTCAAGCAACTGTTAATAATAATCCATTGTTTAATCAAAATATAAATACAAACAATGAATTGTTATTTAAAATTATATCATCAATTGATTTATTCCTAATTGGTATAGTTTTATTAATTTTTGGATTTGGAGTTTATGAATTGTTTATCAGTGAAATTGATTTTGCTAAGGGAAAATTCGCAGATTCAACATTAAAAATTAATAGTTTAGATCAACTTAAAAATAAAATAATTAAAGTAGTAATTATTGTGTTAATCGTTAAATTCTTTGAAAAAGTTTTAAAACTATCTGACAATTTTGAAACTCCTCAAGATCTTGTTTTCTTTAGTCTTTCAATTTTATCTATTTGCATCGGATATTATTTAATCAACAGAAAATAAATAATAGAATAATTGCAACGACTAATCTTTTACTAGAATACAGCAAGCTTTTAAACTAAAATTAATACTATTGGAGCAATAATAAATACACTAATGACAACTTAAATAATCAATTGGAATTTTTAATTAAAAAATTAATTTTAAAATAATTATTGTAGTTAATATTAGAAACTCTAATTAAACTTTAATTTAAACACTTTCAAAACTCTAGAATCAAATATTAGATTTAACCATTACTACCTATTAAATAGACATCGTAATTAAATCCAGTATCTTGAAGTTCAAAATCTAAATTCAATTCCAATGTGTAATAAGGAGAAGATCCATTCTTAACAAAAGAACCATTACCTTCACAAAACACATTAGCATTAAGTTCTGGAATATATACAGTTTGATTCGAAATATTAAAAATACCTGATTCAGAATCTATAAATGATATCAGAATATCATAAGAGTTCCCAATATCACCTATCTCAGTAATATTCACTGTAAGATTATTTTCTGATGGGTATCCAACATATATATATTTATCTTGATCTACTGTAACTCCATTATGATCAATTATAGTTTGTGTTGAATTAAATCTACCTGTTTGATAGTACTTCACAAAAACATTCTCACAAAACCATTCCCTAGGCCCCCACCAAGCATTTGAGTTAATCTGTCTCGTAGAACATTTTTCCCAAATATCACAATTCAATGTGCATGGCCCTAATGAAGATGAACTACTGTTATTGGTAGTTGTCTCAAAATCAACATCTTTCTCACAAGAAATAAAAAAAATACTAATATATACTATAAATAACTTTTTCATAATAACTATAATTTAATTAAGCAAATAAAGATAAAATGAAACAGAATATTATGCTAAGCATAATAAAAAAGTAGGGTCAGGATTACAGCTTAACATCTAGATTACAGCTTAACATCTAATAATATGATTACAACTAACCAGTCATTTTCAAATATAGATTAAATAATTTTTAATATATTTGGATCAAAACATACATTATGAAAAAAAGACTGATACTTTTATTAATATTATTTTTGAGTATAGGAGCAAATGCTCAAAATTTATCTGGTACTTGGGGATATAAAATAGATGGAAATTATATTACTTTATACGGAGATAAAATTCAGAATCAAAATAATGGAGGAACAACAGGCACATTAAAAGTTGCTATATGGGCAACAAATTATCCATATAATGGAGGAACAATAAATGGATACAATTTATATGAATATAGACTAGACCCTCTTGATGCTGGACGTTATTACTACGACATTTCTAATACTGGTTGGTGCACATATCCTCCAAGCGGCAGTTACTCCCTAACAATCTTATTACTTGAATATAACGGTTATAGTTTTGAAATTGTAGACTACCTTTCTATAGATGGATATACTAGATTCTAGCTCCTATAATCAATCTACTAAAACAAACTGAATAAATTTAATTAAAATGCTTGCTCAAAGCTAAAAGAGACAAAATACATCTCTGCGGTTGAAATCTCTTTAATATCTTTAATAGAAACTCCACTAGTCGATATTCTATATCCTACTGCTTTAATTCTGAACCTATCAATAGAAGACTCTTCAATAACTAGAAAATTCAAAGTAATCCCATCATCACTACCATCTGTAAATTGTAAGGATAAAATATCTCCATCTAACTTCCAAAATCCATCTCTATTGTAGAAAGGAAAATATTTGTTTATTATTTTATCATCTCTATCGGATGTAAAAGTAAAACTACCATCTTTTTTCATATCTAAAGTAGTTCTACTGCTCGACATTGAGTTCTTATTAGATTTACCCTCTTCATATGTAGTTATTGAAATTAAGTTCCAATCATTAATTATTTTACTTTTATGAGGATTACAAGTAAATAGGAAAAATGATATTAATATAAGATGTAATAATTTTTTCATTATATTTTTGGTATAAAGATAAAAAAAATGAAATTAAAAAAAAGGTGGTAACGTACAAGTTTTCAAACTAAAATTTACTTCGATTTTTTTACCACTAATCAATCTATTAATTCAACTTAAATAATTAATTAGATTTTCATATTAAAAATATTTCTAAATACATATAATATCCTAATTAATATAGTATGTTTATACCCTAATTATTTTATATTAATTATGCAGAAAATTATACTTTATATTTTCATTTCACTATCATTTTTTGGATGTGGAGAAATTGAGACAAATTCAACTAAATCTAATCATGCCTTATTAGGTTACTGGGGGTCATGGAGTCCAAATACTAGAGATTTAGAGGAAATACTTTATTTTGGAGAAGATGGTACAGCTTGCTTTGATCTTACTGATTATTATTCAGAACGTAATCATAACATACCAAATTTTGAAGAGCTGCAATGTGCTAATAGATTAATTAGATATAAAATAATAGATAAAGGAGTTGTTATGATAGAAGGTAATGAAGCAACTTTTAAGGTATTCTCAAATGATGAAATACATTTTACAATAAATGGAGAGAAATTTAAATTATTTAGAATATCTAAATATCAAGCTATAAAAGAATCTTAAAAAAATAATTGAATATTTGATTAGAAAATATTTTTAAAATAATTTTGTATTTCAAGAAATTCACTTAAACACAAGAGAAATAAATTGTTTTAAAAAATAATTATTTCTTAATTATTTTTTGATATTCTTTTAATTCCCATTCAGACAAACATTGTACACCTTCATTAAATTTAATTTGTTCGATCATGTCTTTGTATTCAAGTATTGATCTTAATTTTGTCCAGGAAGGTGTTTTTCCATTAATTTTAACTTTGGCAGCTACAAGTATCATTCTATCAATAGGACAATGAGGTGGGGTATATTTTAACCACTCTAAACACCAATAATATTTTAACATTAAATTTAATAATTTTTGACTATGTCCTATTTTAAAACTAATACCATCTCTAGAGTATTTCTTTGATAAAGATTCAATCTTATGCATCAACTTTTCTTCAGATAACGAATCTATATTGTCATCTATAAACTCTAGAACATTTTTTTTAATATCTTTTCTAAATTGTTTTAAGGTATCTTGATTATTATTCTTTGAATAAATATTTGCTCTTTGTGTAGAAGCTCTCCAAGCAGCATTCCATAACTGATCTTTTATAAATTCATTTTTCATCCTACAATAATAAAGAAAATTACAGGATTGAAATGAATTAAAGGTAGAAAGATTACAGAAAGCTTTCTAACCTTGTATCAAAATATTTATGAATTTTTTTACTATTATTATTTAATAAATTAATAGGATTTTCTGATAAGTAAATTTTTTTATAAAATATTTTATTCAATAATTATCATAAGATTAAAATATTTTATTAATATTACATTTTCTAAATAGAAAAAGCTAAAACAAATAAATTAGATAAATTTAACAGCTATGACAATTAAATTAATTTTTAGAACTATTGTATTATCATTCATCTTAACAAGTTGTAGTCAATCTGTATATTATTACCAATTAGTTGAACTAGAATCGGAAAACATGAAAGAAGTTGAAGGTCAAGTTATATCAAGTAATGATGAGATTGAAGTTGTTTTTAATATGTGGGGAGATGGAGGAAATACAACGTTTGAAATAACTAACAAGACTAATAAAACAATTTATATTAAACATGATGAATGTTTTCTTATTAAGAATGGACATATAACTGACTATTATGATAATGCAGAATATAGTTCATCATCTTCAAATACCAGATCCTCTTCTGCTAAAAGATCAAATATTTACAACTCAAATAGCAACACAACGCCTTTAAATGCAATTGGAAGTGTTCTTTCCCGTGAGTCAACAAACGAATCAACAAGGACAAAGTCAGTTACTACCTCTGATAAAGTAACTTTGCCTTTACCTCCTAATTCGCATCGAGTAATTTATGGTTACTCATTACAAAATAATAGGTATTGGGATTGTGATGTAGATCCTAGGCCAAGGTATAAAAATTCTAATAAAGAAAATGGATTGACATTTAATAAAGACAATACACCACTAAATATAAGAGTACTAATTACATATTCATTTGACGATAAGTTTGAAAATAAAAAAACGTTTGAATCTTCAGCATTTCTGAAACATTTTTCTAATTGGCACGCCGATAAATTTTTTAATGGTGAGTATTATAAACAGTGTGAAAGTGATTTAAATAAAGAATATAGAATAGTTCCTGTAGAACGTTCTCCACTTAGGTATTATGTTAAATACCTTAGACCAACAAGTAAATATTAATAAACAAGTTAGGGAACAAACTTAGGAAAAAAGAAATAAGTTTTAAAAGTTAATAGTATGGTTCAGGATTCAAAAAACATTTCTTTTACAGCAAAAATTGCTCCCAAAATTAGAGCTACATACACATAGAAAAGGTAATTTGAGAAAATCTCAGAGATATTTTCAGAACTAACTATTAAACCAGCTAATCTTAAACCAACAAAAAGAAAACAAAAAATTGTACCTGATATATTAAAAAAACTCTTTTTCATTGGTTTTAAGTTATATTATTAATAGATTTTTTTAATTAAATGTACATTTCTTTTCTAATTGATCATTGATAAATTTAAAAACAGGTGGTTTACTTCTAAAATAATCTTTACGAAACTTTTTCGATTTTAAATCATCAAGATAATTTGGAGAACGGTCCTCAGATGTGGAAGTTTCTTTGTTAGAACTAATTGAAATTACAGAATTTCCTTTAAGTCTTTTTATATCTTTATATTTTATCCATATTTTTCCATCAATCCCCCATTTCACTCCGTAACTATTCATAACCAGAAAAGATCCTCCAAATTTATTATCATCATAAGCAATAATTACCATTGAATGTCCAACTCCTTTTCCATTATAGTTTCTAATGCCTTTAGCTAATTCTTTATTTCTATATTTCTCTGGCCATTTATCGTTGAAACCAATATTAAGCATACATGGATTACCTTTAAGTAAATTTGATTTTATAGAATCTACTCCGGATTTTCTAAGCTTTTTAAAATTATTTCCTACAAATTGAAAACTATCGATTCTATATTGTTTTGCTTTAAGCAAATCTGATTTCATTCCAGAACTATCTGAGGGGTAACATCTCCATAATTTTTTATTCGTGCTTGGATAATATTCATTTGATTCAACATTACTCATCTTTGCAATACCGTAGTCCTTCATAAATTGCAACAAACCATAATAGCTTACAATTTTACCATAACCTTCATCTGTTTTATCTGGGTTAACATAAACTCTGGACGGACAAGGCACTTTACATTTTTGGTTTTTGGAACCGACATACATATAATACAAAAAGAATGGAGAAAATCTATTTTGTTCTATCCATAAAGAGTCTACATTATTATTATTTTTAGCATAAATTATAGTACGTATTGTTGATAAAGCATAAGATTCACACATCTGTCCAACCTGCTTAATTGAGGATGGTGTAAATGACTCTAATGAATATCTTGATGGGAATTCATTTATCTGACCAAATCCCATCAAAGGAACACATAGTAGTAATATTAGTAATGTTTTTTTCATACTACAATTATACAAAAAATACAGGTAATATCAGTAGAGAAAAAGTCGGGGTAGCAGGATTACAGCCTAACACCTATTTACATGATTAAATTAAGCTTTAAAACTAAAAATTGCTCCGCTTCTTGCACCGCTAACCAATCTAAAAATACAAACTTAAGAAATTTTACTTAATCGTCTGCGTAATGAGTTATTTTTTAAAATAATAAATCTGAGTTCGATATCCGTAAGGCTTTAAAATCTTTCTTAGCATCTTTTATTTTATTTCATTCTTTCTAAAAAGTTGTCAAAATCTTCATCAGAAATTGAATATTTTTGACATACCGTGGAAGGCGTATGGCCTTTAATTTCTCTTTCGTGAGGCTCTCCCATAATGATGCAAAGATTTTCCTGTATATAATTATATAGGTAGATGTCAAAATCTAAAACTTTATCTTTGAATTTGATTTCATCAACATAAGGTAATTCATAAATACCACCTCCAGAATCAAATACATCAAATATAGTCATATTGTCAATGCCAGGAGTTAAAATACCACCAGATGTAAAGGAAAAATCATTAAGCGTCGGCTGAGTTGAAGATTCAATATAGGTTGTAAAAATTTTATCTTCACAATGATTTAATTCAAAAAGATATTGTTTTGATCCATCAGGAAGATCAGAAGGGTAACCATCGGGTGTTAAATCGTGTGTTATTTTATGACTAGTTCTATGTATTTCATCAATGCCAAAATGCAATACTCGTTTTCCAATGGGATCAATACCATCATCATCGCCATATGCTTCACTAATCCAAAAATGAATTTGATAATCTTTAAAATTACATTCGTTGTTACGATCTGAATAAAAGAATTTTGACAAGGACCAATCATTTTCGTTGAAGTCTAAGTCAATATTTTGTAAATGACTTTTTGTTTCATCAAGGTCGTCCAAATCATTTTTTTTCATATAATTTATTAATGCTAAGATTTGAGCATTACTGATTTTTTTACATTTTGCATTAAAAGACCTTCTAGCTAAGCATTCTATTTTATATTCCATAATTCTTAAGAATTTAAATTTTTTTATTTAAAGTTTAATCGTTCCTTCAAAATATTTCACAGTAGCAAACTTACTCAATAATTTTTTAAAAAAGTTCGAAATAAGGACCGAGAGGACGACAAAATATAAAATAGAAAAAAGTCGGGGTAGCAGGATTACACTCTTATTTCTCTACATTCCAATCAGGTTTAAACTTGTCAATCAAAGCTTCCTCGTAAGCGAGAAATGGATTTAGAGATAAGCCCTCAAATTCTATCTTTACACCTTCGAAAACTCTAGCATATACTTGAACTTTCCTACCTGAATCCAAAATTTCTTTTAAGCTAGAATGTACTTTCCTGAATTTATTTTTCTTATTTATATTAATATAATATTTTAATGGTCGTTTATACCCCCTTTTTGTGGAGCCTACATACTTTACTTTATTTTCTAAGACAAATAGATACACCAATCTATTTCTATCAGATAGTTTATCTAAATTATAACTTCTATCAACTTCACCATCATCATTAAGGAAATACTCTCCAATCAAATTAAATTTAAAGTCTTCTAACGTAGTATTCTCATTTGAAGAGTCTGAAACATCATTACTTCTAATACTATCACCAAACATCTCTTTCAAATGCTTTATTAAATACTTCTTGAATTAACTCTTTTGTTTCTTGCGGTATTTTATTATCTGAAATTGTTATATCTCCATACTGCTTAGTAGATTTATCTATCAAATTATCTACCACATCAAGATCTTGATATATAGATATTATACTCCATTCATATTGACAAAAATCAAATGCTAATATATCTTCGTCATTCTCATCTCTAAAATAAACAGATCCACCATTACCACCATCTATAGTACCTAAACTAAAATATAAATCTTTAACTTGTTGATTTTTACTAAATCCCTCTGTTATCTCTTCATGATAAGGTGTATGTAAAAAAACTGATTGTAATTTTGGTTGATTATCTTCCACTTTTATATTTACTTGAATTCTGTTTAATGTTTTTGAAACTCCCCACATGTCTGCTTGTATCAATACTGTTACGCCATTTAATCTCTTCATTTTTATTAATTTTAATTCATTCTTTAAAGTAGTCGTTCTTTCATTCAACAAACTTACAGAAAAATTACGAAAAAAAAGAAGAGAAAAAAGTAGGGGTAGAAGGATTACAACCTACACTCTATTTACATGATTACATCAAGCTTTCAAACTAAAAATTGCTCCGCTTTTTGCACCGCTAATCAATCTACTAATACAAACTTAAAAAATTAATTGGAATTTCTGATTAAGGTGTTATTTTATAAAATAATTATTTCGTTATCTCATCATGGATCATTGGAACAAAACGAACAGGAAAAATATAATCTTCTATTAATTTATTACCTTTCTTCTTTAATACAATAAGATGCTGATCATCATGATATCAGAAGAAGTTAATCAAATAATATAGAATCTAAAACTAAAGAAATGAAAAAAATTATGGGAAAGATGAAGAGAAAAAAGTCGGGGTAGCAGGATT
>CEUM01053339.1_pt1 | contig 25487 bp, 14 predicted proteins | sample 356421 | NCBI WGS metagenome assembly CEUM01 (sample SAMEA2622716, study PRJEB7988) | marine metagenome | biome: marine biome (ENVO:00000447); feature: surface water layer (ENVO:00002042); material: "saline water (ENVO:00002010), including plankton (ENVO:xxxxxxxx)" | depth 5 m
CGCCATCAAACATGCAAGTACAGCAAATCTAACTTGCCAGCCTCGGGGTAGTGGGCCTGTTCGTCCTTCTTCAGCTTCATCAAAGAACATCACGATGCCGATTCTTAGGTAGTAATACATGGAGATTGCTGAGTTGATGACCATAGCAAAAGCGAGCCACCAAACCCAGTGAACATCGCCTAATCCAAAGTCGCCACCAGCCATAATTTCAGCGCCCATCTGTCCGACTGCAACCTTAACAATTCCCATTATGACCAGCAGTTTGGATACGAAGCCGGCAAGTGGTGGGACGCCTGCTAATGAAATCATAAAGATAAACATAGCAACGGCCAAAAATGGTTCTCTCTTTGCTAGGCCTCCCAGTGAGGAGAGACGTGAAGCATCACCATCTGATTCTAGGATTGATAATACCAAGAAGGCGCCCAGTTTGAAGGCAACTAATACCACTAAATGGAATATGAGAGCAGTAAGTACAGCAACTGCTGATTCTCCGCCATCTCCTGCCAGTGAGTCATCCCAATTCCATGCACCAATTGCCGTTATTGCTGCAAGCATATAACCGGCATGTGCAACCGAAGAATAGGCTAACATACGCTTCGGGTTAGTACTGCCAAGCGCTGCTATATTACCCCAAGTCATTGTGACTAATGCTAATACTCCGAGTAGAGTTAACCAGACTGTTCCATCCTCACTTGCTTCTGGAGCGGCGACAATTAGGAGCATTCTGAGCAGACCAATGATTCCCATTGCCTTACTTGCTGTAGCAAGAATTCCAGCGATTGGGCTGCTGGCTCCAGCATATGCATCTGGCGCAGCAAAGTGGAATGGCGCTGCGCTAACCTTGAAACCAAATCCAACTATTACAAAGCCCATTGCGATTAATGGGAGAGGATCTGTTCCGTTGATAATAAATTGACTTGCTAGAGCATCAAATTGCAGAGAGCCTGCCCACAGATAAAGCATAGATAGGCCATACAAACCAACACCGGAGGCTACTGAACCGACAATGAAATATTTCATTCCTGCCTCTGTACCAGCCTCAGTTTCCTTGTAGAAAGCAACCAAGACATAAGTTGAGAACGAGGCAAGTTCCAATCCGATGAATAAGACAAACAAATCCTGTGCTAATGCCACAACCGACATTCCAAGGCCACAAGTTAGCATCAAGATATAGAAATCTGCTTGTCGTCGATTGTTATACAAATCATCTGTGGAGAGTTTCGGCCCAACGCCTCTAACTTCTAAACGATTCATTGATGCGAAAGCAGCCAACGTTAACGCACCGAAGAAGATTAACTCAAAGACACGACTGAAGCCGTTAACTAACATCAGTTGTTTTCCACTTGCAGTAACTATTGCTGTTCGGTCAACACCATCTTGGAAAGAGAGTATAGTTTGGACGAAGGCCGCACCTAATGTGACTGTTGCTATCCATGCTGGTAGCCTTGGGTTACTGGTAAGTTTGAAACGGTCTCCCCCAAGCAACCACATTACTCTTTTCTGGGTGCCGGGAATTCTTACTGTTCCTTTGCCCAAGTTAGGTACAATAATCAGTAAAATGAGACCAGCAAATAGAATCAACTCCGGACAAAGTGCCTCGATAAAGCCGTCCTTGAATGGCTCAACATTGCTAACTGTAGACATCTCAAGCACCTCCCTTGCCAACAAATACAATCAGTCCTTCGAAGATTTGCTTTGTCCAATCATCCATCATATCTAATCCAATCCAAGGCATAATACCGAATAGGATGGTAAAGAAAGCCATAATCAGCATAGCAAATTTCTCTGAATCGGAAATGTCTGGAATAGGCTTACCAATCATATTTTCCGGTGGCTGACCTGCTTCTCCACCTTCGAAAATAGTTCTCTGCATAGACCATAGGTAGTATGCTGCTGTCAAAGCCAAGACCAGTGCGGGCCCAACCATCCACCATATGCTCCAGCCGTCTAATGAGATCATATGCCATAGGGCAATCAGCATCATTATTTCAGCCACAAATCCAGCGAGCAGCGGCAATCCCAACGAAGCCATCCAAGCGAACATCATGGATGTTGCAAGCCAGGGTGAATGCTTGGCCATGCCTCGCATAGCTCCTATCTCCATGCTGTGGTAATGGTGCTTGAACGCACCACATACAGCGAACAACATTGGACTGATGATACCGTGGGCAAACATCATGAAAAGAGCGGCTGCCCATCCCATTGGTTGCATTGTAGCAATACCAATTAAGATTACACCCATGTGAGAGACCGATGAATACGCAACCATCTTCTTTAGATTGGTTTGTCCAAGACAGACAATTGCTCCCCAAACTAACGAGACCATACCAATAATCATCAGAGCTAATTGGAAATGATACAATGCGTGTGGGAACAGGCTAATCGGTAGCCTAAACATTCCATAAGCACCCATTTTCAGCATTACGCCGGCAAGCAGCATTGAGCCCCCGGTAGGAGCCTGTACGTGGGCATCGGGCAACCAAGTGTGGAAAGGTACTGCGGGCAACTTGACCAAGAATCCAATCATCAGCATTACAAACAGAATCTTCTGCATCTGCGCGCCTAGGTACCAACTATCACCGACGTTGCCAGCTCTTGCACTATCGATTAGTTCCGGTATCGAGAAACTTCTACCAGTCATAGTACCAGCCGATGGTAAAGAGTATGGGTCTTGTAAGAAGTAAAGTGTGATCAATCCGAGTAACATAATTACTGAGGCAGTGAAGGTATAGATGAAGAATTTCTGCGACGCATACTTTCTATCTTTACCGCCCCACTTGAGAATTAGGAAGAACATCGGTATCAAAGTTAATTCCCAGAAGACATAGAACATGAATAAGTCAAGGGATACGAAAACTCCGATAAGTGCTCCACCCATCATCAAAAGCAGTGGGAAATAGGTTGCTCCACTCTTCTCGTTCCAAGTTGCAATGATTGTTACCGGTAATAGGAAAGTGGTTAGCCAAACCATTGGGAATGATAGCGCATCAAGGCCTACAGACCAGTTAATTCCAAGTGTTTCAATCCATGTGTAAGTAGTACGATATTCGTAGTCATTAAACGCTATATTCATCCAGCTGACATCACCGAAATATTGGAAAAACATTCCCGTTGTTATCGTTAGCATGACGAGTGAGAAGATTAGACAGGCCATTCTAATTGGGCCTACTAATCGCTGCCTCATCCTATCATTTCCATTGGACACAAATGCTAACAGCACCATACTAGCAATCAGCGGGAAAGCAACAAGCGGTATAGAAATCCAATCAGTCAATCAGGCCACCCCCCAAAGCAAGAAGAAAATCGCTAAAGCCCCAACAGAGACCATCAAAATGTAGTCCCTTGCAGAACCTGTGGTTAAAGAGCGAACGACCTTAGATATTGATTGACTGCCAGATTCAATTTTCTTAATGACTCCGTCAACCACATTTTTGTCGGTCTCTGCTGATTTATCTGAAAATCCTGCTACTAGTTTTAGCATTGCCATATCGTAATAATGGTCAAAGTATAACCTGTTTTCAAGAGCCTTTGAAAGCCCTGAGTTAGCCACAGATTGATTGTCAAAGTTGAATCTGTCAAAGACCCAAGCGTTTAGCCTAATGATTGGTTTCATCCACGGCTTGACTTTTTCACCGCTAGCAAGTTCTCCACCATACAGTGACAACGCGATTCCCGGGCCTAATATTGCACCAATAGCGATTGCAATGTAAGTCAGGATGAAGAAGAATGTGTCACTGTTAGCAAATGCATGATTGATTTCGTACACTATACCATCGATGAGGCTCTTTTCCGACATTAAACCATATTCGCTGTCTGGCGCCCAATGAGTGAAGCCCATTCCAGCAAACAATACCGCGGAGAGTGAGACAAATGTTAGGACGAATAGTGGAATCTTAATCCAAGTATTAGTTGGTCCAACATGGGCTGCAACCTCAGTCTTCGGTTTTCCAGCGAAGGTCTTCAACCACATTCTTGACATGTAGAAGCCAGTCATACCGGCACCGATAAGGACACAAATAGCCGGTAGGAAAAATCGAGGATCTTCTAACGCCACTCGCCATGCATTAGCGATTATGCCTTCTTTTGACCAAAAACCACCAATAAATGGTAAGCCCATAATCGATGCTGAGCCAACTAACATGGCGGTTGCAGTCAGTGGCATCTTTGACGCTAGACCGCCCATGTTTTCCATCGATTGAGCGTCAAAGTCATCATCATGATGGTCATCATGGCCATGATGGTCGTCGTGATGACCTTCGTCATGGTGGTCATGATGGTGGAGATGGTGATGTGCGTGATGTACTTCGTGTATCACTGAACCACTTGCCATGAACAACATTCCTTTGGCCATAGCGTGGTTAAACAGATGGAATAATGCCGCACCAAAGGCGATAATTACGATGTAGTGTGCGTCATCATCGTTGTGCCAATCAAGAGTATTGGCCAAGAACATTGCACAACCGAGACCGGTGAATATGTATGCTAATTGGCTCATTGTGGAATAGGCTAAGACTTTCTTCAAATCATGTTGGACAAAGGCAATAGCTGCGGCCATGACTGCAGTAATACCGCCAATCAGCGCAATAATAAATGCCAAGTCTACCAAATCGTTTTGTAAGTATTCCGAGCCAAAGAATGGGAACATTCGAGCAACGAGGTAAAGTCCTGCATTGACCATTGTAGCAGCGTGAATTAACGCCGATACCGGTGTCGGCCCTTCCATAGCATCTGGCAACCATACGTGAAGCGGGAATTGGGCAGACTTACCTACCGCACCAATGAACATCATGCCCAGTGCCCACTGTAGAGTGCCTGATGATTCAGCGGCAACAGCGGCGATATTAGCTTCATCAAAGACGACTGAATAATCAAGGGAACCAAATAAATCCCACATCATAACCAAACCAATCATGAGGAATACATCTCCTACTCTAGTGGTAAGGAATGCTTTCTTTGCCGCATAAGCCGCACTAGGCTTTTCGTAGTAGAAACCAATCAATAGGTATGAACAAAGACCCATTATTTCCCAGAAGATGAATAGCCAAAGGAATGAATCTGCAAGTACCATACCAAGCATACCCGAACAAAATAAGACGAACTCAGCATAGAATCGATGGTTACGATTGTCGTTGATTGGGTCAGTGTTCATGTAACCAATACTGAAGATGTTGATTAGTAAACACAAGAACGATGCGATAAATAACAGCATCACAGTAATGTGGTCGATGTAAATGCCAAATCCGAAGGTGATTGGTTCCAATGAACCACCATCATACACCGCAGAATTTAACCACAGAAAATCAATTGAATCTTTTATTCCAGCAAAACCACCAAGATGGTCTTTGATTACCAGGAGCGAGACAATTAGGCTTGCAGCCATTACGACTAGAGCAATTATGCCTCCTTCTTTCATCGTGTCCTTCCAAAATGGATTGCGATTGAATACTCTACCCAAGAATAATATCACTGGGAATGCAAGCATTGGAAGAAGAATAATGAGTGGTGCGAATTGCATCATATCACTGTCGACGATGGTACTAGAGCCTGTTCCTGCCATCATTTCACCTCAGTTCCTCAGGACGTCAACATCGTCCAATGATATCGTTTCATGCTTACCGTACATAGCGAGGAAAATCGCTAGTCCAATCGCTACTTCACTAGCAGCAATCGCAATGGCAAAGATAGTGTATACCCATCCTGTTGGGTCACCATGATGTACGGCAGCGGCAGCAAATTGCATATTTGCAGCATTCAGCATTAGCTCGATACACATTAGAACAATAATTGCGTTCTTTCGAGTAAACGCTCCACCAAGACCAATGATGAACAAAATTGCAGAAAGTGCAGAAACCCATGCTGGATCAATCATTCCTCTTCACCTCCGAATTCCCACAAAAGATTCTCTCTCCTTTCGTCTCGAATTAAATATGCAGCACCAATCATTGAAGCTGCCATTAATACACCGACAAATAACAAAGGTAGCGCCCAATCATTGAGCAGCGAGTCTGCAAGTCCATTGGTTGTTGGTTGATCATCACTTGAATCCGCCCAAACCTCATCAGCGCTAAGTACGGCAATTAGAATCATTGCCAGTGCGAGTAGACCAATACGAGTAACAAGGGAAACGAACTTCATTCAAAATCCTCCTCAAGAATTTGCCTTCTAGTCAGCATTATGCCGAATAATACAACCAAACCTACACTCGCTAAGTAAACGAGAATTTGAATCGCAGCCAAAAATTCAGCGCCCAGTAGGATGAAAATACCAGATACCGCCATGAAACAGAAAATTAGTGATAGCATCGAGTGTGCAACCCTCTGAGCCAAGATTAGACCTAGGGCGCCACCGATGGTAATTGTTGCAAATAAGAAAAATACTCCTGCTTCGACGATACTGGCGATATCCATCTCACGCACCTTCCTCGGCTGCGGCTTTTGCTCGTGCTGCTTTCTTGGCGCGCTTGTCTTTCTCTTTGTTGGCGCGCTTGGCTAACTCAGCATCAACTGCTTCTTGGTGCACTGATGGTAAGACTCTGGTTCTGCTGGCATCAAACCACAAATCCTGTCTGGTGAATCCAGACATTCCATCGTATTCATTGGTCATGAAGAATGAAGTAAATCCACATGCTTCCATGCAAAGGCCACAGAACATACATCGGCCGAGGTCAATTCTACCTGAGACGATTTGATCATCTGCAACGTAAAGATCGGCCTGCTCAATCTCTTGTTCCATTCCAGAGTCATTCCATCTTACTGTAGCAGTACTGCCAGATAAGTCGAGTACCTCAGCAAAACGCCATTGGTCAGGTGTATCAGCGTGAGCAGTGACGTGATTAAAATCATCTAAGTTGTCCGCAACTTCTGGAATTAGTTGGGCAGCATAACCGCCTACCTCTAGTTCGGCACCCATTCCACCATGTTCACCATCTGCCCCGTCAAGAACATCTACACGCAACTCTGTAGTCATGTGAAGACAGTCGTTAGGACATGCAGTTACACATAATTTACATGCGGTACAGGTTTCCCAAATAACGCCAATTCTACCGTTGTAGTTACCTGGAACGAAAAGCCACGGCTCCATGTCCTCAAGTCGCTCATACGGATATTGGACGGTTTGTGGCTTCCAAAGTGTCGGGAATAGGTCTGATGTGACTCTATCCGGTGCGAATTCCTGCTGGCTTATGTCATTGAACTCGCTATTTTTACTTGCTCTGGCTTTTGATCCATCATCGAGGAACTCAGGATGCGAAGTATTGTGATAGCCCATACCTAATCGCTTACCGAACAACTTTCCAAAAATTGGAAAGGTCCTGAGGGCGGTGATTAAGGTTATCTTGAACGGATACCAAAACAGATTTCTAAAATTCGGCTTTGCATGGGGGTGCATTGGCATATTTTCACCTCACTCCTGCCCCGGGACATATGTTCCCGCAGGCTTTTCTGTATACACGTGGAACATACGTTCAGTATTGCCACTCTTGTCCTCATCATTGAGGAATAAGACGAAGATGCCCAACCAAATAATGGTTGTAACAATTGGTACTAGCATTGGAATGCCAAACGCATCCCAAGCCCATCCTCCAGCCGCAGTATCTTTCATTGCGGTTGGATCAAAGAAATAAAGTCGGTATATACCAGCAAGAACAACTTGTAATACTGCTAGCGGGAGTAGAATACGCCAGCCAAATTCAAGAATTTGGTCGGTCCTAATTCGAGCAAGTGAAAATCTTGCCCAAACAAACACAAGTAGGAATACCAGCCAAGACTTAACCAAAACTACAATCGCACCAGGGATCAATAAATACAGGTCACCAAGGATTGGAATTTGACTGATTAGCCCTTGGAATGGTAAATGCCAACCGCCAAGGAAGAAATGAGTGAAGAGGAAACAAGCTGCGTAAGTTCTAATGTATTCAGCCATGAATAACATACCGAATCTCATGCCACCGTACTCAGTCCACCAACCCTCGACCAATTCTGCTTCAGCTTCCGGCATATCGAACGGCACTCTTTCGACTTCAGCAATCATCGTGAGCAAGAATAATCCTGCACCAAGTGGCATCAAAAATAGGTTCCAAGAACCTGCTGAATGTTGGAAGTGAATGCTTTCAATTATGTTGAAAGTACCGGTCAATACGGCAACTGAAAGTAAAGTGAGTAGGAGTGGAATCTCATAAGCAGTAAGTTGTGCTGCAGAACGAATACCTCCGATTAGGGTGTATTTGTTATTTGACGACCAACCGGCAAAGAAAACACCGATTGGCGCAATGCCGAAAATCGCAATAGCGTATAGAATTGACAAATCTGGGTTTGTAGCATACATGCCGCTTGACAACGGGATAATTCCGAGAATTAGTAAAGTCGAAGAGACAATCAAAAATGGTGAGACTTCGAAAATTAATTTGTCAGCACGTTGTGGAACCATATGTTCTTTGACAAGAAATTTCATTCCATCGGCGACATTTTGGAAGAAGCCCGGGAAAATCGAATATCCCATCCATGAGCGATTATTGACTCTGTCAACTGTGGCAAATGTTTCATCGCGATTACCAAATTTACTGTTCAGCCATTTGTTGAGCCCGCCGATAGGTTTGCCAAGTCCAAACGGCAGCATATTCCACCAATCGCCAGCAGTAACGCCATTTTCACCAACCCATAGAGAACGTAGTGCTGTTGTTGCACCTCGGCGGTCATTCATTCGAGCAACAGCCTTACGCTCAATCCATAAGATGGCGAATTGTGAGAAAAATAACATCAAAAACACGATATTGACGACGGCAAAGGTGGCAAGTCCGAATGCTATTGCTCCTGAACTTTCTTCAAGCGGAGTTCCTTCAAGGGCTGAGGGAATCAAATCATTGAAGGTTGAGAAAATGAGTTCTCGAAGATCATACTTGTCGTCCATTATCTCACCTCACCGGTCTGTCTCCCCTATACAAGGGTCAAAGCTACCCATGATTGCCGGTATGTCGGCAACCTTGTAACCAATCATCGTTTTGGCTACGAATGGAATTGTGATAAACATTGGAGAGCGTATGGACAATCGGTAAGGCATCTTCCCTCGACCTTCACCGCCGCCTTGAATGTAGAATTGCGATGCGCCTCTTGTGCACTCATAATTGCTGAAGCCTGACGCTCCTTCGGGTGCTCTGGTCGGTGCTTTTGTGTAAATCATCTCATCACCACTGGAATAATGAGTATTCTTGCCGCCGGGTATTTTCTCGATAGCATCGAGCAGCATGCGGCATGATTGGCGCATCTCCTCGATTCTAACCCGATAACGGTCATAGCAGTCTGCACCTTTTACCGAGGTTGGCTTTTCAACAGCCGGCTCCCAGTCTACTTCATCATATACTGAATATGGATGCGCCCAACGAATATCGTAGTTGACTCCTGCCGCACGCACATTCGGACCGGAGACCCCTGCTTCAACCATTTCCTCAGCGTTAGCATAACCAACACCTTGTAGCCTAACCAACCAGATGGTGGATTCGTCAAGCATCATCTCATATTCTTCAATTCGCTTTTCGAATAATTTTACTTTGGCCACCATCCGATCGGCAAAACCGATTGGGATGTCGCGCTTGACACCCCCAATTCTTGGATAGTTGTAGTGCATTCTTGAACCCCCTAGTTCTTGAAGCAAATCAAGGAACATCTCTCGGTCTCTCATACACCAAGTCATCAAAGTTAGGTTGCCGATGTCTGGTCCGAATGCTCCTAGCCACATCAGGTGGCTGGCTAAGCGCTGTAGTTCAGCAGAAATCAAGCGAATGTATTCAGCTCTTTCTGGAACATCGGCCTCTAACAAATCTTCAGCAGCATAAATGTAAGAGTTAGACCATGTCATTGCGCTAACATAGCACAAACGGTCACAATATGGAGTAACTTGCGTGAAATCTCTGGCTTCACAAATTTTCTCAACGCCACGATGGATATAACCCAGTTCGGCCTCTGTATCGACTACTGTTTCACCATCTACCTTGACCCTTAATGTCCACAACCCATGAGTCATTGGATGTTGAGGTCCCATTGTAATCCACATTTGTGCCATTAAACCACCTCACTTAACGCGGCCCTCATCTGCCGGTTTCCTAACGAATCCTTGCGCGTCGTCGTACATTTCATTGAAATCGTGATAGCGAATTTTATGTTGCTTCTGCAGCGGGTGGAATCCATCAGGGCTATCGTGGGGATTCAGCACTCTGTGCATATTTTCGTGGCCTTCAAAGTTAATCCCTACGAGATCCCAGGTTTCTTTTTCATTCCAGTCAGCGCCGCCCCAGATGTGTTGTACTGTTGGAACTGTAGGCATGTCATTATTCGGCAGAGTGATTACAATTTCAAACTCGACCGGAATTTTTGCCCCGACCATCTTTTCAGCGACAAAAACGGTGTGAGTGTCAGGAATTTGGTTAACAATCGGTTGGCGCAATAAGTGGTAAATTACCTCCCACCCGCGTTCTGCGCCGCCCTCTGGGAAGTGAGTGCCGGTAATCATTGAACAGTAATTGACCCCGATTTCAAACTTCATCCACTTTGCTAAAGCCTGCAAATGTTGAGCAGGTGCAGTGATTCTAACGAAAGAATATTTCTTGGCATTGGAGTGTTGAATAATATCAGCGTTGATGCCGCTGCCGCTAAATCGGTCGTTGATGGCGTCTGCGCATTCGGTAACTGCCGCAGCATTTTGCTCTAGTGTGATTGCCATACCCATTACTCATCACCTACAATAATCGGCTTTTCAGAGTCTCGGCCCGAACTTGGTGCACCGCCGATTCTGATGATTTTCTCACGCAGCAACCCAAATCCATCGATTAGAGCTTCTGGCCTTGGTGGACAGCCTGGAATGTAGACGTCTACAGGAATTACCGTGTCTACTCCTTCCAGAATGTTGTATGATTGGAAATATGGGCCGCCGGAGATGGCACACTCGCCCATGGCAATGCAGTATTTTGGCTCCGGCATTTGCTCCCAAAGCCTAACGATTTTGTCTGCGAATTTCTTGGATATTGGTCCATTAACCAGTAATACATCTGATTGTCTTGGTGATGAACGAAATAGTACTCCGAATCTGTCACCATCAAATCGTGGAGTCGCTGCGGCAGCCATCTCAATAGCACAGCACTTAATTCCCAAGTGAAGGGTAAACAGTGATTTTCTGCCAGCCCAGTTAAAGAATCGTCCTGCCAAGACGCTCAAGAATTGCTTGATGCGTGTAACCTTGAGTGCTTCATCTGTAACGCCACCAACCATTTCAACAAGCGCGCGGCTGTTAAATGCTGCAAAGTTTTCTCCAGTATCTGCCATGATTTCACCTCAAATGTAGATTCTACCCCTCTTTCTAAATACATACCAAACGCCAAGCGACATGATGGCAAAGTAACCACACAATACGAGTAATGCGTCTTGCGCTTTGGCGACTGCTCCGCTTCTTGCACTATCTGCCAAATCTTGAGCAGTGGCATCAGAAGCCACCATGCCACCTAAAACTAAGAACATGAATGCGACATCAAAAACCAAGAAGATGATAGCGTACCAATAATATTGGAAATGGAATTGAATCATTGCCTCTCCTACAGGCTCGCTACCACACTCGAAGGTGGTTAATCGGCGCGGATACAGGCTGTGGTCTCGTTCATAACCTTCCAAGAGATAGGATTTGGTGATGTGAGGGCGGGCTGGATCTACTCTTGGTCTGACCACCCAAGTAATGATGAAATTTGTCAGTGGCATTAGTATCCCAACGACGGTTAGAAAGCCGATTGAGAGATATGCACTTGGCACAGATTCAAGTCCGGACATTTATTCACCCAGTGCAAAGCATACGCTTAGCAAACAATCCAACAATTACCCCTCAATAAGGGTTGCCAAATCTTTGATTTTTTTTTACCCTCGAAAGGCAAGATGTTCAAGCCTTTCACGGCCTATTTTGAGTTCTTAATTGCTGAACTTTAATGCCCATGATGTGTTGAGTGATTGTATAATCATGTTCCATATTTTGTAGAACGGAATGGTAGCAAAACACCAAAGTATTCCGTAATATGTTGCATAAGCGAAAATTGTTGCGCCTAATTCGCCAGCTAAGAGGTATATCGGAATGAGCGCGAATATTGAAATGAATAGCAATACTATGCTTAGAAGCGGGAACAGTGTCATGCCAAGAATGAACCAAGTCAGAGGCGATGATGTTGATAGTTTGGTTGAATGCCCGGTTTCTATCTCAAGTTGTCTCACTTCGCCAACGAATTGGAAACCACGGTACAAGTTGTAGAACGGAATGATCATGAAGATAGTATGCTTCAAGCCTCCTGGCCCAATATTTGCTTTTTCTTTGAGTTCGTTAGCTATTCGATAGTTGACTAACAAAGTGTAAATTCCTAAGGTAAATGGCATCAAGACAAACCAACCTAGTTTAGCAGACCGTACCGGCGGCATATTGGCTAATGTTGCTTGATTAACTGACACTCCCTCACCATGTGCGGCCGCCATTTTTTGAGACAATTTGGCCATCTTCTTTGCCTTACCAGCCTGTCTCATTTGTACAATGGTTGGCTTGCCAGTACGATACAAGATTCCGACAAATAGCAGACCCACAATAAGGTAAACGCCACTGGCGATTTCTTCTTGAGAAAGTCCAAGTCCGAGTAGACCCTCATCCGGTTGGCCAAGCACGGAAATCTCGATGTTTTCTCTGCCAACCACACCAATTTCAGTCGGCTCTACTGAGAGCGTAAATGTGTAATTGTCCTTGATTTCGGCACCATTGGGTGGCCTAACATTGACCAATATTTCAGTGGATGCACCAGTGTCAAGGGTGCATTTTAGGTCTTCATTGAATTTCCTGCACTCGCTATTATCTTCTTCAAGGAATACCGACCAACCACGGAAGCTTTCTGGAGTGTAGATTATGAATTCCGTACGAGTATTTCCATTGTTGACTATGTTCACCGGGATTGTTTGCTTATTTGGGTATTCGATTTGATGGTACAACTCTACATCACTACTGAACTGAATATCATAAATTGTCTGAACTTCGAGATTCAATATGATTCTGCCTGATGTCCGATCAGCCGCATTTTCTTGGCTAAACACTACCACCTCAAGCACTCCTGCATCGCCAGTTTGAGCCGTTGGACTTACCTCGACAATAACCGTGACCTTTTGCTTAAATTTACGGACCTCATTGCCGTAATAACTGATGTTTAGTTGAGACATCATTAGGTTAGCACCGGTTTCAGATTCAGCGAGGTATGGTTGACCGTCTTCGTTTTGCAAGTAGGTTTGGGAGGTTAGATTGAAAATCGCATATTTGGTAGTAATTGGAATGCTACCATCGTACAACTCGTCACCAACAAAAATCTGCCTCGTAGCGATTCCCTCTAATCCATTGACATCGATAACTGCCAAGTCTGTTCTTAGTAAGCCAGCTGGGCCTACTTGTGGAGTTCCAACATTCTCAATCCAGAATTCAAAGGTCATCACACCCTCAGGAGCCAATACTACGGATGCGGCTTTGTTGTCAATCGTTACTGAATTATATTCTCCATCGCCGAATCTTGCATCCATTGAATAGGTAATATTGTTCTTGATTGCCCTGATGCTGAATTGCACCTTATTGTCTGGCAAACCGTCACCGTTGTCATCTGCTGAATTGGAATCTTCTAAGTTGGTCACTTCGATAATGATGTCGTTGTTATTGTAATTACCAACATTTGGCACCAGTACATTGACGTTGATTACGACTGTTTGACGTGCTGGAATATTGAATTCTGTTTGTGAATTATCTTGCGAGTCGGTAAATGAAATATCCCAGTTACCTCCTGATGAAGGGCGCTGTTGTTTAGTGTAAAATCGGAACACGTCATCATTGTTACCGAGGTTCTCGATTTCGATTGGGAAAACAAGAATATCGTTGTAATCGCCAGTTTGAGAGATATATCCTTGATTGTCGACTGGAATAATCGAACTTGTCAGCATACCATGAGTTTCACTGACGGTAACTGTTAGAATCTTAGTTTGGTAAGCTGCTCCGCCTCCTGCAGGTAATACAGAGAATGTCAACTCGATACTTTCAGTTGCTAAAGCGTCAATAGGTACGCTAACTGAATACTGTACGTTAACAGATTTCCCAGCACCGTGGCGGCTGTTGACAGTAACCGTGGACTGGTCTAATTGCACACCCCAGCCAGAGGGTGGGGAAGAGACGGATATTCGTAGGTTATCTTGGCCATTACCTGTATTGGTCACCGTCAGTGATGAGGTCCTATTTTCGCCCGGCTCTATCGGACCTAAGGAACTCGTTGAAAGGCTTAATTGCGCACCAAAAGACTGACCCAAAACAATTGATACTACCTTGCTACATTTTACGGTATTTCCATCTTTGGCCTGGATAGTAACTGAGTTAGAGGAGCCCGCATTCTCTGAATCATCGGGAATGACAATCAAGTCAAAATCCTTGGTGCCTGAACCGTCTCCATAGGGTAGAACACCGTTTGAAGACCCATCAAACGAAACCCAACTTGCTCGTTCGCCGGTCCTTGACATACTAACCGTCCAGTCACTGTTACCATCGTTAGTCAATGTTGCAGTTAAGGCTCCTTCTTGTCCTGGATTGAGATTTAAAGTGGTTTTAGAAAGTGACATGGAGCACTCTTTGAGGACTGGAACCTCGAGTTCCAAATCGACCGTATCAGAAATCTCTTCAGTAGGATTTGGCGTGGTTACCGTACCTGTAACTTCCCAGCAGTAGTCATCTGCCTCTTGGCCATCTGGAACCTCTACATCTACAGTGATTGTTTCGGTATCCTCGGTATCCAAGGTTACTGTTGTATCGCTTAACTCAGCAGTCAAACCATCAGCATTACCACAACCTCCATCATCACGCTCTACCAATGTTAAGTTCACTGTAGTGGAGTTTTGCTGACCGGTATTTTCAACAGTTATTGAGTAGGTAAGTGTCGAAGATGAACCGGTGTATGTTAACATTTTTTCATTTCTATCCTCCACTCCATCGAAGTATAAGTCAACGCCCCAAATAGCGCTTCCTGAGCCATCTCCTGCGGTTGTGGTAACTGTCTGAGTCGATGGTTCTGGTATTTCCGCCGCTGGAGCGCCAATAACGGCAGTAATTGTAGCCGTGACTGTCGTATCACAAGCAGTGTCTGGTTCAACTGTTTGGCCAACTGTTACATTCATTGTCGTCTCTTCTGTCGCACCCGCCTCGATTTGTCCGGGTATCTGGCCTATCGCTGAGGTAAAGCCGTTACAATCTTCTCCTGGCTCGTTACTGGACTGTAAATTTACGGTAACAGGATCGCTTCCAGTATTGGTTACTCGAACAGTATATTCTCCTGAATCGCCAGGGTTTACAGTTTGCGAATTTGGAGTCACATAAAGGCTGATACTTGGCGCAGCTGATACGGGTGTTGCTATCATTGGCAACATTGAGACCATCATCAAACTTACAAGGAAAAAAGCTGCTCGACTACCCCGAGTCTCGGTTTCCCCCCGGTTGACCATGTTAAGGGGTGAACGACTTACTATCAAAAGGCTATCCTAAATTGTTTGATGGAATATAGTCATAAAATAACTACTCACTAATGAAATCTGATGTCGGAGATTGGCAGCTTAAGCAAGATTCTAATTGCGAAAGTTTGCAGGTATCCGACTCATCGCCACAATATCTTGCACCACATTTTGGACAACCGACGACTTTGCCAGCAATTGGTTTACGACATTGCCAGCAAATTGCGCTTTGTTTTTGCGGTTGAGACGTAGTTGCTGGAATTGGCATGATAACTTGCGGCGGAGGAGTCAAAGGCTGGGGTGGTACAAGTTGTTGCCTTTGTGCTATGGGCACTGGCAAGGGCATAACCGGCATAGTCGGCTTAGGGCGGTTCGGCCTTAGCAACACTAAACCAATCCCAACAAGAATAACAGTTACCACTATCGCCAAACCGATTTGAGTTATTGGCAAACCAAATGCAGCAGACTCTGAACTCTGCTTTTCCGCATTTGCATTGAATGTATAAGCTGTTGCTTCAGGATTTTCTGCGCTGTTGAAACTCAACGTGATGTTGGCAAATCCATCTACGTTGGGCGTAATGATTAGTTTGATGGTCTTTGATTCACCTAGCGCTAGGTCAACAATTCCATCTCCGACTACTTCAATATCCCAATCTTTACTCGAGGTGGTAGACACCATATGATTGAATGGTAAGGTGCCTGAGTTGGTAACCAATAATTGCACTTCTTGCGCTTCGCCTTGTTTGAAAGAATTAGTGGTCAAACCAGACCATGAAACTTCCTCAAGGCCGCCAATGTAAAGCGAGAATGTTTCTGAGTAATCTGCTCCATTGCCAGTAAACTTTAGGACGAAATTAGGTTCTGAAAACGGTGTTGCTTGAGAACTAGTGAATACAGTGCATGACAATTCGGTTGATTCTTGATATCCAATCATTGCTGGGGTATCGCAGGTTATCGATAACTGTGGGTCACTGACTGCACTAACAATTGGTTGCCAAGAAATATCAGCATCATTGGTCAACTGCCAAACGAATCTAATCTCTGAACCTGCGGGATGAGAACCAGAACCATAGAATGAGGTAGTATATTCAACCTCTCCGGGAAAAACAACTTTCTGAAATTGTAAATTAGGCTGGGGGAAAATTTGGACATCAAAATTGTCAGACCAAGTGAAACGGTCTGAGCCATTATCCAAATGAAGTAAAGCGGGTCCAGATTTTGCTGCCTTAGATAGTTGGAAAGTAACCAAGTAAAGTTTTGATTCACCGATTGCCAAATCAACCGTGCCACCTGATTGAATCACTTGTACCCCCTGTGGTAAACTGAATGTTGGAGACAACCTAACTGCGACATTGCCGTTGTTCTCGATGTTGAACACAGTTACAATTTGGGAATCGGGTAATAGGTTGACTAGTGATGAATCAGTTCTTATGTCAACTGACTTAACAGCCTCAACTTCAATTGGTAATTCAATCAACCAATTGACTACGGGCTCCGTAACTGAATTTACGCTAACCATCAGTGATGTCTGTAAGCCAGCATTCGGTACTACGGAAGGTGGTTTGATGACCATCTCGATAGTCTCTGACGTGCCGACTGGTATGGTTGAACTGGTGGCAAATTGGCTTTCAGTAAAGTCTTGAACAAAATACGCCTCCCAGCCATTTGGCGGTTGAACTTGTAGATCGTATGCAATGTCTGTATTCCCATAATTGAATAGGTATAGTGGTACTGAAGTTGTTACAATGGGATTCACGGGTATTACTTCATAATCAGACTCGACGACAATATCTGGAATTTCTGCAACAACCATATCCAGATCAAATGAAGTAAATATCGAATTATCTAAGTCGGTAGCATCCAAAGTAATTCGATAAGTCCCTGGGGCGGGAGATTTCGGATGGACAACTGTAACGGTTAACTCAACTGTTTCACTACCTTCAAGTTGATACTGAGCACCGGAAAGTCCGACATACCAGTTAAGTTCCGTTCCTTCATCAGCGAAGATTAATCCTGATTCGGCGATTGATGCGTTAGTACTGAGTAATCCTGTGTTTTGCAAACTTATCTGCCAAGTTGTCGAGGTTTGCTCAGCGTCGAGAAGTTGCTGAACTTGTTGAGTGGAAGTGATTGCAACTCCTGGTTGTGACACATTGATGAACACATCTTGGCGATTGTTGGTTTCTGTGGTTTCAAGTATTGTGTCATCTTTGTCGATGATGAAGGAAATTGTATTTTGTCCGGCAGTTTGCGGAGTCCATGACCAGACTAAGGTACGCTGACTTCCACCACCGAGTTCCAACGATTGGGATGCAATTTCAACCCCATCAACCTCCATCACAACATCAAATTGGTCGGACCTTACGTTACCAGTATTTTCGATTACGCACTCCAATTCTGTAGCTTGCCCAACGCTTGGTATCTCAATATCAATCGTAAATCCGTCATCCAAAGTTGTCAAATCTGGTTTAAGGTCGTTAATACCGTGCCCCATAACAGCCAAGGAGAAAGGTTGACCTCTGCTGCTACCATGGTTAGCGTCGATTACTTCGATTGTCCAAGTGCCAACTATTGCTGAATCAATTAGTACAACCTCCACGTTATTCACTGCATCTGCATTACCTCCTGTTGTGGAACGCCCGTTGGCAAAATCGTTGCCTAAGTAGGTCAATCCGTTGGGGTCAGTAACCTCAAGATTTAGATTATTGACCAGTTGAGTTGATGACCAAGTCGATGCTGCCTCATCAGACCAAGCTAGTACTGCCTTGAACTGGTCGCCGCCCTGATCGATGTCAAAACTGTATGATTTTGAGGTGCCTGTTGCTGAAAGGAATGACCTATCGTCAACCCAAACACCTTGCCCATTTGGCGGTGCGAGTGAGTTGCGAAGGTTGACTCTGCCCCACCCTTCATCGTTATTGGGGATATCGCGGTTACCGACATCTTCAGCGCCGAGGATAAGTAGTGCCTTCACCAGTGCGCCTTGGGGTGATTCACGCAGCGCTATTTCCTCAAGATATTCTCTTATCATTACCGCAGCGCCTGCTGCATTTGGTGTCGCCATCGAGGTTCCAGTGTACTCAAGGTACCAAGTTGAACTACCGGAAGCACCACCGGTATCAGCTGCTTCTTGCGCTCGACAAGACCACACATAGCCACCGGGTGCTAACACATCAGGCTTAATTCTACCATCGTCAACTGGACCGCGCGATGAACCCGGCATGATATAATCCGGAGCACCTTGATAGCGATTCTGGTGCATGCCTACAGTTACTACATTCTTGGCGGTTGCTGGAGGAGTGACGGTATCTGGGTCGGGCCCGTCATTCCCTGCTGCAAAGAGGATTGTTAGTCCTTCACCGCCCGAGTAATACCGGTCGTAATTGTATGCCCGGTCATCAGCATCCCTACTTTCAGAAGAATACTCACCAAATCCACCACTATTTCCCCACGAATTAGTGTGGGTTCTAGCGCCAGCACTGTACGCAGAATTGATTAGGCTGTTTAGCGAGGGAGATTGGAAATTTCCAGTATTGTCATTTTCCATGGCTTGGAAATAAAGTTCCGCTGCTGGGGCAACACCTGCATAGCCGCCTCTAAAGCCATCACCAAGTACTGTGCACGAAACATGCGTTCCGTGACCGGACCAGCGATCTGCTGTTGAACCATCGTTGATGACATCATTATTGGCGACAACCCTGGTTCCAAAATCACCGTGGTCTTCATCCAGACCGGAATCGGCTACAGCAACAATTTGTCCAGAACCATCTAAATCGGTCGTGAAATAAGTCTGCACATTATTGGTTTTCATATGACTTCGAGCATTGTTGTTACTGATTTCAAAAACCGGATTGTATCGAATTACACTAACAGATGGCTGTTGTGCGATGCTGGTTATGTCTACTTGAGTCAAATCACCTTCATACCTTCCTGAGTCCCATTGAATTACATCTTCCAAGGCACCTGCTACAACATCAGCAAGATCTTGCTCCAGGCTTTCATCTCCATGAGTAAAGGAAATTGCTTGCTCAGAACCGTCCGCTCCATGCCAACCTTCAATTCTAAATCGCTGCCCGAGTAGGGCTGATTCGCTTCCCTCGATAAGTAGGACATCTTGCAACTCAGATTGTAGGATTAATGCTATCGGGACGTTATGGACTACTGCCACTGAGTCAAGACTTGCCGCTTTCGCCAGCGCTGATTCAGTACCTTGTAAGACCAAGCCAGATGGCGGTAAGTATTCTCTAATTACTAACCCCGAAATTTCGTTTATCTGCTCGCGAGCATGTTTAATGTGCACATCATCCGAAACTAAAACCAGCAGTAAATCTGCTCGTGGTTGCAACCATTCAGCGCTTATTGGACGATTTAGTTCCAAGCCAAATTGGTCGAAGGTTCCGATTAATGTATTAGCCTCAAGTAACCTGTCCTCTGACATTTCATGGTACTGATAAGTTCCGACTGCTTGCTCAAAAACATCATCGCGTAGTTCAAAATATACTCTGTCAATTTGGTTTTCTGCTTCCGCAACCTCAACAAAATTTTGGTTATTTGTCGCCAATTGAGATGCGCTTTGCAATACAAACAGGATTACAAGGAACATAACTGCCCCCGCAGAACGCCTGCTTTGCATAATTATAGCCCAGTTCCGGTGCGTTTTATTGCTTGGGGTATCGTGTGAGTATTTCGTCAATTTCTATCTTTGAACTCTTCCCAAGCCCAATCACCGACCTCATGAGTTACCAGCATAAATTGTAAATCACCCCGGTGATCGGTATACTTGAGATTAATCGCTATCTGATAATTATCCCAAACCGTATAACCAACAACCAGCATTTCTAGATCATCGCCTGCTACTGAAGAGTGAGCTGATATAGCATCAACTTCAATTCCCATTGTTTGAAGTACTTCGCCGTCTAATGATTGAAATGTGACTTGGATTTCTACATCCGTAATCTCACGACTACCAGTGTTATGAATTTCTGACATCACCAAGTGTCCACTGCGCTGTAGGTATAATGTTTCAACCATGACTGAATCCCTTGGAATTACCCAGTACCAAGTACTGAAGATGGCGCCGAGGAATAATAACAAAATCAATCCTGCTGTAGCCACCCGGTTTGGAGTTATTTCTCTCTGTATGTCTTGAACGAACTTGGCGGCATCTTTTGATGCTTGTAATATGGCCAAATCCTCTGCCGACATTTGTGTTGATTCAACGATGGAATCCTCATGGATCAAAAGTTCGCCCTCTTCGTTGACGATTAACCCATTCTCTTCTTTAATCAAAATATCACCCCAGCATCGCAAGTGTACTTGCTACCATCGACGTCACCGGTTCTACCAATAGAATGTGCCGAGTTTCTACATTGCCTCCAGTTAGAGTTCCAATAAGGCTCAAATCCGACACCATTCCATTAACTCCTAAGGATGAGGAAACTGGAACAATACCGGTGAACTGTGTATCTAAGAGGACTGCGCGCCCATCAAACTCTCTATCACCAAAGAAGTCGACATAATAACCCGGTTGGCTAGAAACTTGAGCGCTAGCAACAATCCGACCGGAGGTAAGGCCATCAAGAGTAATAATCGGATATTCGTACGGACCTCGCTTGACATTGATGATTGCTGATTTTAGATCCTCACCGATTAATTCTAACCTTTCAACCATCACACCGGGCTGAACAGGGATGTTTTCTTGTTTCATGTACAGACTCTTAACTCCGTCTCCAGAAGATGCCACACGCATTCCCCAGTCATCAGTAGGTTCTAACTTGAATGTGGAGGGTAGGCCTTGGGCAATCATCAGCACATCGCCCCTGAAATCGAGCGCCCGACCACTCGCTTCAAGATACAGGTCGAGATTATCCTCATTTGAGGAATAGTCCAACGTCATCATACCTTGGAATGATGTGTCAGCCCTGATATCGAAATCATCTGCAGGTATGGCAGACAATGACATAACGCTTGGTAAGTTGCGCATGAACGTCGTTGCTGGCCACCAAAAGCCATCGACATACCGCATTTGCTGAATCATTAATTTTTCAGCTGAGAACTTCCCTTGGGTTCTAAACTCTTCAGCAACATTCATTGTTATATTGAATATATCACCGATTGTTGCCGCAAAATCCATTGACTGTGCAACATCAATGAACAATGCTTCGACTCTCGTTTGTTCAATTCTATCAATAAATGTGGCATAGACTGAATCGAGGTTGGAACCGAAATCATAGGTCATGACTACATTGAACCTTGGTACAATCAAATTGTCATCGGTAAAGAAGACGGCATTAGCGCTAACATCATTGGGTTTTGTAACATCGAGACCATTGATAACCAGATCAGTATCCCTACCTTGTAAACCATTTACGACGATACTAATTTGCTCGCGTAGGGGTTTCCATTGGCCAAGGAACATATCAAATTCATATTGAGGTATATCCCCAATCATTCTGAAATCATACTCGAGAGAGATTTGGCCGGCTGGTAATTGCGGCAGCCATAACCGATTGTGCCAAGACCGCCTAAATTCAAGAGTTATGCCCTCTTCTTCGAGCAAGGTTTGGTTGAGTAAATCAAGTTCAATATCGTAAATTACTCCATCCTCAAGTGAGTCAATCAACCTCACCGCCTGAGTAATGTTAGACCTGGTTAAGATGTCCAAAGCCATGGCTTTCTCAGCCCGGTCAATCTTGTAATCTGCTAACATTTGCTCCCATTGCTGAAGTTCTGATTGAGTCAGTACGGGTAATCTCGATAAGTTGTATTCCAATCTTGTAGCCTCATACACATTCATCGCTACGCCGTGAGCCCACTCCGGTTGTGAAGCCACATTCGAACCCTTTCTCATGTCTACTGTTAAATTGAAAGCCTCGCCAGTTAGCAAGTCTACTCCCAAGGCGAAGTCTTCTTCTTCACCATCAGTACCTACCAAGTCCTTGGTAAAATCATAAATTAAGTCATTAACTGAACTACCAAAATCAACTAAATCGCCCAAGAAAAAGGACAATGATTCAATACCCTCGCCTTCGTCAAAACTTGGCAATTCCAAGCCAGATGAATCAACCGTACTCGGGAACGCCAACGAAATGTTAGACGGGAGTGGTTGAAGTATTGCTCTACCGTTCATGCCTAAGAATTCATCTTCATACTGTGACTCGTCTTCAAACATGATGTAGAACGGCGAGGATTGACTTCTAACCATCTCGATTTGTGAGTTGCCTTCTGGCCCTATTGCGTCAGGGACTTGCGGAGAGAGTCTTGTAATGCTAATGATGTCTGAAATCTTCATACTCATACTTGCCTCAGCAGTATCTTGGTTGACCCAGAATCTGAAATGGTCGCCATCCATCGTTTTTGGTTGGCTGGCGTTAGACAATTGAATTATAATCGAATCTATAGGTTGGTTTCCGGTATATCCAAGAGTGTCGCCGAGAGTTAATGAAAAATCAGATGGTAAGCCATTGAGCTGGATTGAATTCTGTTGTGACGGGCTCTTACCGCCATAGGTTATCGACTGTATTGCTTCACTTGCTTGATAGGTTAAAGCGCTAGATGTTTGGATGATCTTTAATGTGTTAGGTCGATTAGAAACCATTGCAGATTGGGTTATAGCATTATCTTGGTCACCGTCATTGTGTTTGATGTGACCAACAAGTATTGATTCACCGGTTGAGCCAGTAATCTCGATGTCTCTAACATCCGTGTTGGGGTCAAAGGTCTGCACGACTTTCGAGATACCCGATACGCGTAGACTGATTGCAACAGGGACAAGTGGTTTGATTGGATCACCGCCCCGTCCGATAACCTGCTCGATACTAGTATCCTCTGCTAATAGAATGTGGTCCTGGTTTGGAAGTGTTGGGTTATCACTGCTTGAAAATGCCAACTCAACAGAGCCTATTGCCATGGTTTCACGCGGGTCGCCTCCAAGATTGCCTTTGATTTGGTCGTAACAGTGAATCTCAAGAGTTCCTCCCTCTGAACCTGTTGTACTGATAATTGAATCCGGCAGAGAATTTACTATGTCGCCAATGTCGAGAACGACTTGCACAACAGTTAGCAAGGCGTTATCAAAAATCTGAGCGATTGTGTTTAGATTTGGATTGTCATAATTTACTCGATCTACTCCTGTGGGTGATACCAAGAAACTACCTTCGATCAAAATGGCATTTGGAACATCTTCGACAATAACTTCTAACGAGGATCGATCGGTAGAAACCCCTCCACGCTCAAAGGTTGATTTGTATTCTAAGCGGTCAATAGATTCTGTACCAACAATCGCAATCAGTGTATTTGGTGGCTCTATGGGATTCATCGGTAAGGTTGGATCATCAATATTAGCAGAATTATCCCCCGAGAAATTCTTGATTGCGATAATTAATGACAAGCGATTTGGTACCTCCCCCGGGAAGTTAACCGAATTTGGCGCTTCACCGAGCATGGTAAATATCGAGTTTATCTCTTCCTGAGGCATACTTCCAGAGGGCAAACCATGAATCCATGCACGGGCGTCAGTTACATTGCCAAATTCAGATTCACCGTCTTGCACATTTGCTCGATTCTCATAATAGTGTAGATAGACATCTGAGCCTTTATCTGAGTAAATTTCAACCGAATCGAATGAGTTTTCACCAATGTTATCATTTCTTATCGTGATATCTACTTCTTCTGGCAATTCGGTCTCACCCATTTCTGGATGGAAACCAGCATCTAGGTAACTCATTTCTAACACTGGAGCGGACGAACCTCCTCCATCGCCAGCAAATCTAATGTAACCCACACCAATACCAAAACCGCACTTGTGTTCGTGACTTGGCGCTTCATTATCGGCGATTGGATCGTAGTAGCTTTCATCTTCACAATCTGTTTGAACGTCAGTTCCAGGCGCATTTGGATTTCTAACTTGCACCGAATAAGGTGCGGTTATTGAAGAGAGCGAAAATTCACTTGAGTTGATGTTACCGATAAGCAATGAGGCTAAGAAGGAAACTAAGTCTTGTGGCGCTATGTTGAATTCAATTCTTTCAATTCCTACACCTAAAGTAAACTCATGTGGTGGTTGGGTAAAGCGTGTATCGATTACAATTGCATAAGATTCCGAATCATCAAGGGTAATATCGAATGCTAACCCTTTCATCAAACTAATCTCCAAATGCTGTAATGAATCCCACAATGGGTCAGTTTGATCTAAGGCTGTAACTTTCCATTGGAAAGTTGGATTAATCCATAACTTATCGACTATTGGGATTAAGTTGCCACTTGTTTCGATTCCCCAGCCATCTCCCTGATTGATTATGCCCTCGATGGTCAATGCCACCGATAAGTCATCTTCCCCATCGCCATCTATATCGATATAATTAGCGAATAAAACGATTTGGCCATCAACAAATAATTCTCCGGTAAATGTCCCCTGAGCCCACGCTTCGTAAGATGGCCCGCTATCTCTTGAGGTGAAATTGACATAAACTGCGTAGGTGTTAATACCAATAGCAAGGATATTAGTCAAACCCAAATTGTTGACTGAGAACAAAGTCTCAAACAAATTATTTGGGAAACCATCTGGTTGAGTTGAGGCATCCATAAGGAATTCGTATGGCCTTGGATGGTCGGCTTCAAATGACGATGAATCGCGCATCGAGATTCCGTCTAAAAAGGAGTTTGAAACAGCAAGCGGGTCGGTAGCTGAGATTCCACGTGCATTTGCATCAACTTGAGCAAGCGCCCCTTGGGCCGAACTCAATGCAATATCAGATTCACCACCTTGAGTTCTATCAGCAAGGGTTTCCATCAGCGCGTCAATAACGTCAAAATCATCCCGAGAAATCGAGGTATCTGCCGCAACCGGATTAGAAATAGATGCCAGCATCAGAAAAATCAGAAAAATTGCTGGCTTTCGCGGATCTCCTGAACTTGGCAAGCCCGGCCTGATTAGCCTAAGCGTACGCCCTTCCATACAAA
>CEUM01031535.1_pt1 | contig 25463 bp, 12 predicted proteins | sample 356421 | NCBI WGS metagenome assembly CEUM01 (sample SAMEA2622716, study PRJEB7988) | marine metagenome | biome: marine biome (ENVO:00000447); feature: surface water layer (ENVO:00002042); material: "saline water (ENVO:00002010), including plankton (ENVO:xxxxxxxx)" | depth 5 m
ATGAATGAATGAATGATTCGAATGAATGAATGAATGATTCGATTCGAACGATCAAATCAAATCAAACGAATGAATGGCGGTCGCGCGCGCGCGATCGAACGATCGATCGATCGAACGAACGCGCGTTCGTCGCGTTTCTCGTTCGCGTTCCTCCGGTCGAGCGCGAGGTCGCGCGTTGTCGAGTGACGATCGATCGATCGGTCGGGATCCGAACCGAACCGAACCGAACCGAACCGACGGGACGGGACGGGACGGGACGCGCCGGGACGCTCACCCCAAGGCGCGAAAGACGACGGCCAAACCTAACCCGATGAAGGTGGCGATGGCGTTCCCGAACGAACCGATGAGGGCGCCCGGAACGAGGAGACGGCGCCATCCGGCGGATTCGCAGAGCGCGGCGGCGGTGGCGGGACCGCCGACGCACGCGTTGCTCGCGAGGAGAAAATCCGCCCGTCTTTCTTTCGATGCGAAACGAAAGGGAACGAGGACGGAGGTGAGATGAAAACCGTAGAGCACGGAGAGGAAGAGAAAGACGTCGACGCAGCGAGAAACGTCGGAGAGGGCGGAGGCGCCCGACGCGCCGGCGACGACGAAGAAGACGAAGAGCGCCGCCGTCGCGAGAGGTTCGGCGACGGCGGCGATCGGTCGGAGACGTCGAGGGAAGGCGGTGGCGAGGAAGACGGTGAATGCTGTGGTGATGGGAAGGGTGGCGGTGGGGCGTTCGAGAACGCGGGCGAGCGCTTGACCCGCGGCGAGAAGGACGACGGCGACGAACGCCGCCGTCAACGCGTCCGCGCGGGACGACGACGTCCCGGTGGCCTCGTCGGAGAACGACGTTCCGGTGGCCTCGATCGCGACGACGTCTCCGCGAACGCCGCTCACGGTGTCGTCACCCACCGCGCTCTCGCGCGCGTCGCACCGACGCGCCAAGAAGGACACCAACGGGAAATACGCCAACGCGAAGACGTTATCCGCCGCCACGCCCGCGACGAATTCCTCTCGAGACATCCCGAGCGCCGTCGCGACCGCGACGTAATTCACCCCACCCCCGATGTTCTTCGCCGCCAACGCCGCCGCCAATTTCCAACTCACCATCGACCCCTCGCCTCCCGCTCTCGCGAACGCGAGCGCGCCGACGAGCGCGCCCGCCGCCGTCCCCGCCGCGCCGCACGCGAACGGCGTCGCCAACCGACGCGTCTCCCCGAACGTCTCTCGCAGATTCGCCCCGAACAACATCATCGGCGTCGCCACCGCCGCCGCGAACGCCTGCATCTCTCCCGTTCCACCGCCACCATCGCTCGGAATCCATCCGAACGCCGCCGCGCACGCGCCCGCGAGCATGGCCGACGCCGGCGCGCCGAGCGACACCCTCGCGCCTCGCGCGTCGTCCCATCTCGCCCACGCGCGTCCGCACCACGCGCACGTCAAGACGACGGCACCGACGGACCAATCCACGGCGGTGACCGACGACGAGACGACCGCCGTCGCGCGCCGTCGCGACTTTGATGACGTCGAGAATGCATTCGGTCGAGAGACGAAACGTCGCGCTCTCGAGACGCGCGCTCGCGAGACGGCGCGCGTCTCGGACGATCCGACGACGCGCGAAAACATGCCCGCGGCCGAGGACGACGACGCGACGGAGGCGCTCGACGAGGACGACGACGACGACGACGCGCGTCCGTCTGGCGTCCGACGTGCTTCGAACCGCTCGGAAATATACATCTCTTGACGCATGTACACATAGAATATGTATCAGACGTCCGAAACACGAAATTATAGCACACGACACGAATCCCTCGCGTTCAGTCGTCGTCGTCGACGCGACACGCGCGCGCGCGGCGATGACCCTCCGGCGCGCGTTCGCGCGCGCGGTCGCGTCCACCGTCACCGTCTCGTCGTCGTCATCGTCGCGCGCGGCGTCGCACGCGGCGTCGCGCGCGGTCTCCGCGCGCACCGCGCGAGGGATGACGACGGCGGGACGAATCTTCATCGTCGCGCCGACGCGCTCGACGCGCGCGATGCCTTGGACGCGAGGGATGCCTTGGACGCGATCGTTTGCGTCGTCGTCCTCGCGAGACGGTGACGGCGACGACGAGGGCGACGGCGCGGTGGAGACGGGGACGGGGACGGGGGACGCGCGAGACGCGGCGACGGCGGCGGCGCGCGGCGACGACGCGCGGACGCTGTTCGCCCCCGGTGTGGTCGTGCGAGGTGGTACCGCGATCGATCACGATTCGGGAGGCGTGCTCGCGCTGAACGCGCTGCGAGACGTGGACGGGGCGAGAAGAGCGAGAAAACGACTCGGGCGCGGCGTCGGGAGCGGCAAGGGAAAGACGAGCGGACGCGGGCACAAGGGACAAAAAGCGCGCTCCGGAGGCGGGCCGAGACTGGGATTCGAGGGTGGGCAGACGCCGTTGCGTCTGACGTTACCGAGACGGGGCGCGCACAATCCGCACACGATGCGTTTCGACGTGGTGAGTCTGACGAGACTTCGCGAGTACGTCGACGCCGGGAGGTTCGGCGCGTACGATTACGAAAATCCGAGGACGCTGACGATGAAGGATTTCGTGGATGCGGGTCTGTCGAATCGTAAGATTGTGCACGGGATTAAAATTTTAGCGGGAGACGAGATGGATGGGGGCGAGGAAAGCGACGAAGAGAGCGAGAGGGCGTTCATAAAGGTGCGATTGGAGGTTTCGCGCGTGAGCGCCAAGGCGAAGGAGATCATCGAACGCGCGGGCGGGGAGGTGACGCGCGTGCACTATAACAGACTCGGTCTGCGCGCGCTCTTGCGTCCGGATAAGTTTCCGAATGGGTTACCGAAACCCGCGCGCGCGCCGCCGAAAATTAGACGGTTGGTCGATCGCGAAGGGACGTTACCGGCGCCGATGACGGTGGAGTCGGCAGCGAGGTAGACGGAAGGATGAGGACGAAGACGCCGCGAAAAGGAGGACGCTCGCCCCTCTGTTTTAATATTAACATTTGCAATACCCCTACGCGTGACCGCCGTCGCGTCTCGATGCCTCCGCGATCGCCTGTCCGATGACGAAATCGTTGAAATCGCTCCCACCCTTGAGATTATTAAAGACGCGCAGCGCCACCGTGGCGCCGTTGGCGAGTCGACGACCCGACGCGCTCGGCATTCCCGCCGTGAATTGTTCCACCGCACGCTCACCGCCGACGACGAGCTGTTGACGAATGTTGGCGGAAAACATCATGAATCGACCCCAGAGCAATCCGGTGTCCAACACGGGCGGGTCCACGGAAACATCGATGGATTCGGCGTACCCTTTCGAGTACTTGTCTCGACCCGCCGCGCGACGAAGCATCATCAAACTGTTCGCCGTCGCTTGTCCCACGGTGCCGCACAGGGTGGACACGAAGAATATCTGACCGCCTCGCGCGATGACCGTGGCACCGCCTCGCGCGAGTTTCGCCATCATCCCGAGCTTGGGGTCGAGCATGAAGACGTTGGCGGGAAGTTTGCCCACGTACTTGCGCGCGACGTACCACACCTTGGCGGCGCCGTTGGCGTTTTTACTCAACTCTCCGAGCTTGCGCATCGATCTCGTGGTGTTCCCGAGGACGATGGCGGGAGAGCAGATGGTGAGAATGGCCGTGTTCACGGCGAAGGCGGCGATCTGATCGCACGCGAAAAACTCAAACTCGTCCCAAAACACGTCGCCTCGTTGCTTAATCTCCGTCGCCGTGTTCATGACGACGTCGGCGCCCGTCTCCACCATTAATTTGAACGCGAACCGCGGATCGGCCAACATGCGATCCCGAACCGCGGGAAACGTATTCATCAAGAAGGCTAATACGCTATACTTTGAATACTTGATGTATAAATCGAGCGTCGACGCGCGCATCGTTCCGCCGTCGGCGTCGAGAAGATCTCTCGGCACCTCCAAACCGTTCTCCTCACACCTCGTCTTCACCTCCTCCGCGCTCGCGCGTTCCCGCACATCTCGAGCGAGAACACCATCGTCTTCATCCTCCTCTTCACCCTCCTCTCCACCGTCGTCATCACCGCCTCCTCCGCCTCCGCCTCCGCCTCCGCCTCCGCCTCCGCGTCCCGACCCGAACCCGTCGCCGCCCGCCGTCGCGCGCGTCCACCCCCACGCCCCTCTCATCGACTCCCGATCCCGACGTCCACTGATACCGACCCTACCCCCCTCCCCAGCCCTCTCTCTCGCGCGCTCGACCCTCCCCACGCCCATCCTTCCCGCCTCGGCGCGTCCCCGTCCCCGTCCCCGTCTCGCGCGTCGTCCCGCGTCTCCCCCGCGCGCGCGCCCTCGCGCCCCCCCTCCCCTCGTCGTCCCACTCGTCGTCGCGATCGACGCGACGCACACGACGCGCGACGTCATCACCACCATCCGTGCCCCTCCTCCTCGTCGTCCGAGGACGTCTCTCTCTCACGCGCGTCGCGTCGTTCGCACGCGCGGTGGTTCGATCGGGACGACCGCGACGACGTCGACGCCTCGTGCCTCCTCCTCGACGTCTCCGCGCGCCGTGGAACGGCGCACGGCGACCGTCGCGGATGCGATCGACGCGCCCGAGCGATCGATCGATCGAACGAACGAACGAACGCGCGACGCGACGACGATCTGACCGCGGACGTCGTCGTCCTCGGTCGTCGGTCGCGCCGGGCCGGTCTCCGTATGTCCGACCGTGTGTGTGTGTGTGCTCGGGGGTTCGCTATGTGGTGTCTACAGTACGGACGATTGGATGCTACGGAGACGTATGTTTTTTATTTTTTATCTCGCGTGGGGGAACACCGAGTCGTGTTCCGTAGACGAGGAGCGTTGAAGCCCGTGTGTGTGTGTTCTGTGTTCGTGTGTTCGGGGTCGGGGTCGGCGGCGGGACGGGCCGATTTCGGCGGCGGGCCGATTCGACGACGATGCGGGAGACGGAGACGCGCGTCGGCGCGAGGACGTCGACGCGGGAGAGACGCTGCGCGAGGTCGGTCGGTGTCGTTTTCGTGTCGTGTCGTTGTCGTGTCGTGTCGCGAACGAATCGAATCGTCGACGCATTCATTCATTCGAGACGCTCATTCATTCATCGTCTCGCGAACGGAACGGCGCGTGGGACGGTGATCGGGACGCGGCGCGCGGGAACGACGAGTCGACATGCCGCAGAATGAACACATCGAACTGTTCCGGAAACGGTACGGGAAACGTCTGGATGCGGAGGAACGCGCGAGGAAGAAAGAGGCGCGGGAGCCGCACGCGCGGTCGCGCGTGGCGAAGAAACTCATCGGTTTGAAGGCGAAACTGTACGCGAAGAAGAGGCACAAGGAGAAGATTGAGATGAAGAAGACGATTAATTCGCACGCTGAGAGAAATAATAAACACGCGGTGGAGGAGAAGGCGGCGCCCGGGGCGATTCCAGCCTATCTCATGGATCGCGAGCAAACGTCGAGGGCCAAGGTGCTGTCCAACACGGTGAAACAAAAGAGAAAAGAAAAGGCTGGGAAATGGGAGGTGCCGCTGCCCAAGGTGCGACCGGTGGCGGAGGACGAGATGTTCAAGGTGATGCGTTCGGGGAAGCGCATGAAAAAGTCGTGGAAACGCATGATCACAAAGGCTACCTTTGTCGGTCCGGGTTTCACCAGAAAACCGCCAAAGTACGAACGCTTCATTCGTCCGAGCGGTTTACGCTTCACCAAGGCGCACGTCACCCATCCCGAGCTCAAGGCGACGTTCCAACTCGAAATCTTGGGCGTAAAGAAAAACCCAAACGGCCCCATGTACTCCTCCCTCGGCGTCTTGACCAAGGGCACCATCATCGAGGTGAACGTCAGCGAGCTCGGTCTCGTCACCCCGGGCGGGAAAGTCGTCTGGGGCAAGTACGCGCAGGTGACCAACAATCCCGAAAACGACGGGTGCGTCAACGGCGTGCTCCTCGTGTGAGCCCATCGCGAAAATCGTCGCGACCACCCCATATTTGTACATTGCACATTCACGCATACCGAACGCGCCGCCTCTCCGCCGCCTCTCCGACCCGCGTCGGCGCGTCGTCGTTTGAAGACTCAAAAACAAACCATTCGACAGACGCCGACGCGCCGCGGTCCCGTGCGTTGGATCGCGATGGATTCGCCCGCGCGCGCGTCCGCGGACGCGAGGGGGACGAACGCGAGTCCGGTGGCGTCGCGTTCGCGGACGGTGCCGATCGTCGCGCGCGCGAACGTCGACGATGATGACGACGGTGATGAAGATGATGACGATGAAGATGATGAAGATTACGTCCTCGGAAACCTGGATGCGAGCGATTTAGAGGACTATTCGGACGAGGACGAGGACGAGGATGCACGGGACGATGTCTCCGTCGCGCCGTCGCGACCCGAACGCGAGGACATCGAGGATAGTGATAGCGATTCGTTGAGTCTGGAGGATGAAGATTTCGCGGCAATCGTCGGCGCGGCGGCGGCGGAAACGCCGAGGAAGCGACGGGTGCGTGGATACGGTGATGCGGGGGCGGCGTCGATGGTGACGAGCGCGCGGATGGACGAGGATGATCCGTTCGCCGGGGATGGTGCTGGGGTGCGGGGACGAAGGCGCGCGTTTTCGTCGTTTTTAATGGACGACGATTCGCGAGGCGGCGACTCGTTGGTGAATTCACCGGCGAAGCGCGCGGCGGGAGCGGCAGCGGACATGATGATGTTCGCGGGATTGTTCGACGACGACGAGGAAGAGATGGTGAACGCAATCGCGAGACGGACGCGGGCGAGGACGGGGACGATAGAGGAAACCGAGTTGGCGGAATTGGAGCTCGCATTGCCAGACGTGGAGCCAGAGTTTGATTGGTTGGATGAAGGCGCCGAGTACGATCGGTTCTTGACGGAACTGAACGATCCGAACGTGAATGTGCGAGAACTCGCGCAAGAGGGTGAGGACGTGCTCGGGACGCTCGATGACGACGACGACGACGACGACGACGACGACTACGTCGACGAAAATCCAAAAGCCGCAGAGTACGAGTACCGTCTTCGAGAGGAACGTCGCGCGGCCGTGCGAAACGCGGGCACGAGCGCACCGCCATCAGTCGTGCGCAGATCCGATCGTCACCCGGCGCCCGGACGGTCGACAGCGAAGACGCTCAATCTCAGACAACTCAAACGAAAGATGGAGGAGGAACGCCGCGTGGCGACGGCGAGAGCCGCGAGATTTAAGGAGGCGGCGAAGGCGTTCACGCCCGCGCAAATCACGCAGCTCAACAAACAAATGCACCAGCACACGCAGTTGCTGTTTCAGACGTATAGCATGTGCGCGTCGGACGCGAGGCGGGTGAGCGTGACCAAGTCGATTTTCGTGCTCCTGACGACGCTCCAACGCGCCGGCTCGATGCAGTATCACAGGACGAGAGTCTTGGCGAAACACAAATCGCACGATGGGAGACTCTTCGCGTGCGCGAGTGAAGACGATCCAGACGCGTGCTGGTACGGATGTAAACCGAGGAAGGGTGTGTTCACCGTGATGGATTGTAAACCGTTGCGGTGCGCCTACAATTTTGTGACGGAGGTCAACGCGGTGGGGTTCATCGACGAGCCGCTGGTGTGGAGGGATCCGAAAGAAATTTACGAATCGACGAAAACGCCATACGAGACGCGACAGTTGTTATCGGCCGCGAATTCCTACGATCACGTTCGCGTGGATGATTTGTTCCGAGAGCGACCGAAATCGTGGGACGAAATCGTCCACACCATCAGCGGTTTGCCGAGAAACGTCGCCAAGGCGAAGGGACTCCTGAAGACCGCCGTGGAATCCCACGCGTGGCGGCCGGTGTCTCGCGCGGTGTACGAGGTGACGGCAAAGTTTCTTCGAAAGATTTCCCCGGACCCGAGCTTACTCGTCCGAGCATTGTCGACGAGCGAGCGTTCGTCCTTCACGCCAGCCGAGGATGGTCTCATAGCGGTGGGCATTCGCCACTACGGCGACGATTACGCCGTCATCGCGAAACAACTCTTGTTAGCGTGGGATAAGAAGGACATCACGAAGCGTGCGAGACGTTTACTTACGAAGAAGTATCACGAGAGTACGGCAGCCGGCCGAGCCGCGCGCGCCGCGTACGACCACGCGCATAGACCGCTCGACGAGAACGAGATCGAGGTGATTCAGCGCATGTCCGCGGAATTGAATCTCAGTAAACCGATCGAATCTTCGTATTGCGAGGTCAAACCGTTCTGGGAACGCGCGAGCGCGCGCCTGCGCGATCGCATTCCCAAGTGCGTGTACAAACTTTGGCGGGCGCTCAATCGACCGGGAAGCGGAGCGCGAACGGGTGCCCCGCGCGTCGCGTCGCGCGCGAAGAAGACGACGAACAGGGCGAGCGCGCAGAAAAACACCGCTTTGGCTTCGAACAATCACGATTTCGAACGCGAAACCGTCGAAGATTCGGAATCGGACGAAGAGGCGTACGAACGCGACGAACTCTCCGACTCGGACTGCGACGCCCCCGCGGCGCCCATCGCTGCGGTCGCCAACGCCGGAATCGCCTCCAAGCGCGTCACCGCGTTCACCAAAGAGCAAGATTCCGCCATCATCGCGTGCGCCGCTTTCGGCGAAGACTTCGTGTCTCTGCTCAAACCGGGCGCTCCGTGCGAGCGGCGTTCCATCGACGCCGTGCTCGTGCGGTACAACCAACTCAAAGCCGCTCGCGCGGCGAACGGTGGCGCCGCCGCGACGACGGCGTGACGTCATCAAACGATCGATTCGCACGCGCGCGCGCGTCGAACGACGCTGCGCGACGCCTCGATTTGAGCTCGCGCGCGTCTCTTCGCACGGCGTCGCAGCGTGAAGCCCTGCCCCAAACATAGCCTTAGAAACCCTTGTATATACTATGTCTAAACAGTGTACCCGTTTTCATTTTCCGTCGACGTGGGTTACGTCGCCGCGCGCCTCACACACGCGCGCGCTGATCGACGCACGCCGTCCCGTTCGTCGACGAATCGCTCGAACGCATCGCTTTTGTTTCCTTCGCTCGACGCGTTCGGCGAGAAGACGCCACCTCTCGACGCGATCGTCGACGCCGCGCACGCGCGCCGCCGTCTCTTTTTAAACCGCATTCATGATGACGATGCATTTCGCGTCGACGCGCGCGCCCAAGCGCTGCGTGATGGCGTCGACCACCGCTCGTGGTCGTGTCGGTCGCATCGCGGGCGCGATGCGCGCGTCGACGCGCGCGCAGGCCAAGCCGAGCCCGTTCGAGGACCAGAGCGTGGAATCGCTCGACCCCGAGCTCTACGGAATTCTAGTGAAGGAGAAGGAGCGTCAGAGACTCGGTCTCGAGCTCATCGCGAGCGAGAATTTCACGTCTAAGGCTGTGATGGAGGTGAACGGGTCGTGTCTGACGAATAAGTACTCTGAAGGTTTGCCGGGACAGCGATACTACGGAGGGAACGAGTTCATCGACGAGACGGAGCGTTTGTGCCAAAGCCGCGCGTTGAGCGCGTACCGACTCGATCCGGCGGAGTGGGGCGTCAACGTACAAGTGCTCTCCGGTTCCCCGGCGAACTTTGCCGTGTACACGGCCATGATGCAACCGCACGAACGTATCATGGGTCTCGATTTGCCGCACGGCGGTCACCTCACGCACGGTTTTTACACGCCGAAGAAGAAGATTTCCGCGACGTCTGTGTACTTTGAGTCCATGCCGTACCGTCTCGACGAAGCGACCGGCTTGGTCGATTACGACAAGCTCGAAGAGAACGCCATGTTGTTCCGGCCCAAGCTCATCATCGCCGGCGCCTCGGCGTACGCTCGTAACTTTGATTACAAGCGCCTGCGTGAGATTTGCGACAAGGTTGGCGCGTACTTGATGGCTGACATGGCGCATATCTCCGGTCTCGTCGCCGCCAAGCTTGCGGACGATCCGTTCGAGTACTCCGACATTGTCACCACCACGACGCACAAGTCGCTTCGCGGCCCGCGCGGCGGCATGATCTTCTACAAGAAGGAGTACGAACAAGCCATCAACTCGGCCGTTTTCCCGGGTCTTCAGGGCGGTCCGCACAACCACAGCATCGGTGCGTTGGCCGTGGCGTTGAAGCAAGCGCAAACGCCGGAATTCGTCAAGTACCAAGAGCAAGTCATCAAGAACTGCGCCTCCATGGCGGAGCGCTTGATGGCGCTCGGGTACAGTCTCGTCTCTGGCGGCACCGATAACCACTTGATTTTGTGCGATTTGCGTCCCAAGGGTATCGACGGCGCGCGCGTGGAGAAGATTCTCGACATGGCGCACATCACGTTGAACAAGAACTCCGTTCCGGGCGACACCTCGGCGCTCGTTCCGGGCGGTATTCGCATCGGGAGCCCGGCAATGACGACGCGCGGCATGACGGAGGAAGACTTTGTTCGCGTCGCCGATCTCATCGATAAGGGCGTCAACATCGCGATCGACATCAAGAAGAAGACGGAGGGCGGTAAGTTGAAGGACTTCAAGGCCTACTTAGAACAAAACAAGGTGCCCGCCATCGCCGAACTTAGAGCCGAAGTCGAAGCCTTTGCCGACGAGTTCCACATGCCGGGAGGTCCGGTGATTTAAAAAGTCGTCCATCACGACCTCACACACTCTCTGTCTGCCTACAACTTCTACTACTTTAATACCTATGTTTTACACTCCTAGTTAAAAACAGACGACGCGTCGTCTCACGCCACGTCCTCCTCCCCAGTGCTAACAAACTCGAAATCCAACGGAAGCGTCGCGAAATCGCCGGCTTCGACGGCGACGTCCGCGAGTCGCAATCGACCGAAGCTCTCCCTGTGTAACTCGACGACGACGCACTCGAAAACCGCAAACATACGCTTCACCTGATGAAATTTCCCCTCCGTCAGCCGTAACCTCGCCTCGGTATCGCCGAGAATCTCGCACCGCGCCGGCTTACATGGCTTGTCCTCGCCCGCGAGCGTCAGCTTTCCGCTCGCGAACGCCTCCACCGCCTCCGACGGTATCACTCGATCCGTCCGCACCCTGTACCACTTCCCCACATCCTTCTTCGGCGTCGTCAACGCGTGATTCAACGCGCCGTCGTCCGTCAACAGCAATAAACCCGTCGTGTCTTTGTCGAGTCGACCCACCGTCTCCACGCTCGGTCGGCGACGTCTCCACCGCGCGGGCAACAACTCGAACACGTTCGCCCCCTCTCTCGCGTCGTGCGAACACACCACCCCGGCGGGTTTATGCATCACGATCAACATCCCGCTCGCGTGCTCCAACGCCTCGCCGTCCACGCGCACGTCGCTCGGTCTCGCCTTGGCCTTGACGCGCGTCTCTCTCGCCGAAGCCGCGTCCCCGTTCGTGGTCACGACGCGTTCTCGAAGAAACCTCGCGACGTCCCTTCGATTGTCGACGTACCCGAGACGCGAGAGGAGTTTATCCATCCGCTCCGGCGTCTCCGAGGCGCGCGCGATCGTCTCCGAGGCGCGCGCGCGTCGTTCGACACGGACGGTTCGGTTCCCGATTCCCACGCGGTCACCGCGCCGCCGGTCGACACGACGCCTCCACGTCTCCGTCGCGTCGAACGGCGACGCGAATGATGCGAACGTGCGCGTCGCCATCGGTCGGCCGTCGCGCGACGCCGCCTTCCGAGCGCGCGCGCGCGTCCACGCGTCGCCCACTGCCTCGGGCCCGAGAACACGTCGACGCGTCCCCGACGCCATTCGACGCCACTCGACCGCGCGCGCGCCGAGTTTCGCACCGCGCGCGCGCGTCGAGACTCACACCGCGCGCGCGCGCGTCTCATCGGCCCGCACCGCGCGCGCTCGTCCTCGACGCGCGCGCGCATCGCGTCATCATGGGCATTCAGGGGTATAACAAGTGGCTGCAACGCGAATTCAAACCCGCGTTTCTCCCCGCGCACAAGCGTCAACCGCGTCGGTACGACCACGTGTACGTCGACGTGAATAATCTCTTACACGTCGCCGCGCACCACTCGAACAGCGAGCGCACCTTCTTCAAGAAACTCTTCTTTTTGTTGGATAACAGGTTGAATAAAACCAACCCGAGGCACAGCGTGACGTTGGCGCTGGACGGACCGGCGCCGATGGCGAAGACGATCACGCAGCGACGACGACGGATACGATTGAGTTCTGGATCGGGAACGCCGTTGTCTGGGGACGTGTGTAAGCTGTTGAAGATTGGAATCACGCCGGGGAGCGTGTTGGCGTTGAAGATCGATCGCGCGTTGGAGTATTACGTGGCGAGACGCATGTTGAGAAAGGATCGAAACGGGGAACCGATGGATAGCGTTCTGTACGAGATTTCGAGCATGCGCGTGGCTGGTGAGGGGGAGATTAAACTGGTGAAATCAATTCAGCAGAGATTGCAAAACCCGAGGTTTCAGGGGCACTCGCATTGCATCGTGACGGAGGATAGCGACGCGTTGTGTCTGGCGATTACCCTCTTCGGGCAAGGGAAACAGGCGAGATACGCGTCGAACGAGGCGTTTCAGGTGTACGTGTTGAGTGGAAACGTATTGTTCAGCGCGAGGTGGTTCGATAAGTTGCTCTTGTCGTCTTTACCGAAGGGTGCGTCGCTGGACAGCGCGAGGAGAGATTTCATCGGGTTGTCGGCGATGATGGGGAACGACTACATTCAGGCGAGTAAACTCGGCGCAAAATCGAGTTGGAAGGCGTACTTGGAGATGCGAGGGACGTATCTGTACAGGGACGATCCGTTGTTTCCGATGCCCTCTCGACACGAGCTCAAGGCGGCGACGAATTCGAGAAAAAATAGGGAAAAGAACGAAGCTGGCATCGGAACGGCGGTGAATTGGCCGTTTTTGCGTCAGCTCGCGCTCAAGCTCATCGAGCCGCGTCTCGTGAAGAAGGTGCCGACGGAAGATCCAAAGGGGAGGAAAAAGAGTCGTGTGTACGAGTACCTGTCCGGCGTCGAGTGGATGTTGAACATGTACTATCAGGGCGAGTGTACGGATTTTAGTTTTTACTGCGATCGATACGGTCCCGAGAAGCTTCTCGATTTCTTAGCGTTGACGGATGAGTACGACGTGACGTGTGATCCACTTCGTGATCAAAATCGTGCGGAGGCGAGCTTTTACAATTCGAGGCCGATCACGCCGTTGGCGTATTCGCTTGCCGTCATTCCTCGCGGCGGCAGGGCGCAGTTGTCACGAAACTTGCGTCGACTCGTCGATCCGGGTTCTCCCATTCGGCAACTCTTCATGATGGATTACTGCACGCAGTGTATTCACCATCGCATGCACGTGTCACCGATGGAGAACGCGTTACAAAATACGCTCGCGTCCAAGGATCCCGGGTTCGCGGAGGTGGTGCTGTCGAATTCGGCGTTTTCGCGCTACTCCAGGTACACGGATGACGAGGGATACATCATTCATCCCGACACCGGAGAGTACATGTCCATGGACGAGGTGCGAGAAGAGGTAAAAAAGCTCAACCAAAAGCACCTGCACCATCTTCAGACGGCGAAGCAGCACACCGACAACGTGCCCATTTGTTTACCCACCCTCGAGGCGACGGTGGCGAGGCAGAGCGCCGACGGCGAGCTCACCGAGGATGAGGAGATTCTTCGCACGCTCGCGACGCCCGTGTTGTTTTGGCGCCACTCAAAGTACGATCCCGAAAAGTTTGAGATGCGCGATATCGCGGACGAGGCGGAGCTCGCCGCGTGGCGGGAGAAAATCATTCCCGAGGGCGCGAGGCCGCTCGAGGAAAACGGTTTGCTCGAGATTCGAAAATTTGACGGCGACGTGGAACAAGTCATGCGCACGTGGGGACACAGAAACGACTTCTATCGCGAATTGGACAAAGACCTGAAGAGACATCGCACCGAGCTCTTGAATCGCAAAAAGAGCAAGTTAGACGACAAGCTTCAGCGCGCTCGAAACAATCGCGCCCAAAACGGCGCGTCATCGTCCTCCAAAGACCAACCGTCGTCTCCGCGCGCCGACGCCGCCGCGTCCGCGCGCTCCAGACCGAAACCATCTCGCGGCACCGGCGACTCGGGCGGTAAACACCGCACCACGAAACCGAAGTCTCGCCGCACAGGCGCCTCGCCCCCGTCCGCCGCCCTTCGCGCCTTCACGGCGCGTGCATTGTAACCTCGTAGTCATTCCATTGCGTTGAATTGCGTGCAGTGAAATCCTGAAATCCTCCCCTGTGCGACACAATCGGCCGTCTCTCGCGTCCGAAAATTTCGCGCAGAGCGACCCGATGGACGCGAACGCGCGCGACGAACGCCCGTCGTCGTCGCGCGCGAGTAAAAAACCCACGCTCGACGCGTCATTCTTCGACCGACCGGGATTCTCATCGGAAACCTTCGCCGACGGCGCGGCGCTTCTCGCCGAGGCGGAGACGCGCGCGGGGGTTGAATCGAGGCCCGAGGGTGGAAACGGTCGCGATGCGTCGGTGGAAGCGCGCGAGGACGCGATCGACGCCAAGACGGTGCGTCGGTTGGTGCTCGCGTTTGAGCGCGCGTACGCCGAAAACGTAAAGGCGCGCGCGAAACACGGAAACGATCCGAGAAAGTTTGCCGAGAGCGAGATTGAGCTCGATGCCGAGGTGAAAAAGTTGGGACAACTGGCGAGCGCGCCCGAACTGTACGCGGAGCTCGTCGAGTTGAACGCGGTGCCGAGTTTGGTGGCGGTGTTGGGACACGAAAACGAAGACGTCGTGGCAGACGCGTTGGACGTTTTGCGAGAACTCACGGATGGAGACGCGGTGGAGAGCGATGAGGCGGGTGGAAACGCGCTGGCGGATGCGTTCAAGGCGAGCGGTGGGTACGACGCGCTGTACGCGGCGTTGATTCGGTTTGAGGATGAAGACGGGAAATTGAAGGCGACGTCGAGCGAAGCCTCGGACGCGGTGTCGGCGGCGCTCGCCGTCGTGGAGAATCTCGGTGAGATCAAGGGAACGAAGACGACGAACGATGAGAGCGGTGAGTTGACGAACGAGGCGTTGGAGGGATTTTGTGAGGAGACGGAACTGTTGTCGTGGTTGATGCGACGCGTCGGGAAGAAGCGAACCGTCGATCAGAACAAGTTGTACGCGTCCGAGCTCTTAGCCATAATCGTGCAGAGCAGCGCCAAGTGTCGCAAGCGATGCGTCGAGATGAACGGTCTCGACGGCCTCTTACATGCGGTGTCCGCGTACAAGAAACGCGAACCCGAGGACGACGGCGAGCGGGAACTCGTGGAAAATTTATTCGACGCCATTTGCGCCTTGGCCATGGTGCCCGAGAACAAGGCGTCGTTCATCGAATTGGAGGGCGTGGAACTCATGCTCATTCTTTTGCGAGGCGTCGGCGGTGGAGGCGATAAGGGCGACGGGAAGAAGAGCGGCGCCAACTTTGCCGCCGTGCCCGCGCTCAAGTGTTTGGATTACGTATTGAGCGGAAACGCGTCGGCGTGCGCTCGTTTCGTCGACGCATCGGGTCTCAAGAGTTTATTCTCCGTCTTCATGGGTCGAAACGCCAAGGCGGTGCGCAAAGCTTTCGGAAACGAAGCCGTCCTCGAACAAGAGACGCGCTCGTGCAGCATCGTGTGTTCGCTGTTTAAGAACCTCGCCGACGCCGATCGCCGCGACCGCCTGTGCGCGAAATTCGTCGAACAAGACTTTGCCAAGTGCGACCGTCTCGTCGAACTCTGGGTGGAATTCGCCAAACGCGTGAGCGCCGAACAGACCCGTCTCGACGCCGAAGACGCCGACGACATCGGCATCGAGCGCACCGAAGAGGATGAATATCTCCAAAAACTCGACGCCGGCCTCGCCGCGCTCGAGCACCTCACCCTCGTCTTCGCCCACCTCTGGTCCACCGACCACGCCCCCATCATGCGTCGATTATACATCGACGCCTCTCAAAACGCCATCACCCTCGCCCATCTCCGCGATATCCTTCGCCAACACGCTCACCACGTCGGCGATTCCGCCGGCGCCGCGGTTCGCGAGGACGCCGTGCGCGCCGTCCTCGCCCTTCTCCCCTACGCCCCGGGCGAACGCACCACCGATACCGACGACATCGCGTGACCGAGAACCTCTTCCACACGACGCGCCCGCGCCCGCGCGCACCACGACTCCGCTCGCGGATGCACGCGGTATTCGCGCGCGCGCGTCCTCGTCCTCGCGGTTTCGTCTCTCGCGCCGACGCAAATCTCTCAAAAAATCTCCATCGGATGCATCCAATCCACCAATCACGACTCACCAATCTGTCCCCCACCACGTCCCACGGTGGATCGATCGATCCGATCGTCCCCGCGCGGTCGTCTCCCGCTCGACACTTCCCCCCTCTCGCGCGCGCACCATGTTCGCCCTGAGCTCTAAGATTACCTTCGCCAAGACCGTCGTCGATCGCGCGTCTTCGCGTCGCGCGTCGAAGCGCGACGCGCACGTCGTCAAGGTGCGCACGGCTCGAATGGATAGCGATCGAGCGCGCGCCGTCGTCCCGACGTCCCGACGCGGTCGCGCGAGGCGTTCTCGGTCGATCGATCGCGATCGATGCGCTCGCGATCGATGCGTCGATGACGTTCGCGGGTTATCGCGCGATCGGCGCGACGTCTCTCGATCGTGACGTCGCGATGACGGCTCTCGATCGCGCGCGGGTCGAATGAATGAATGAATGACGAGGAAATGAATGAACGACTGACGAATGAATGCACGCAGGCCGGTCGCACGATCGACACGAACAACCGTCGCGAACAGATGAAGCGCAAGCAAGAGGCTGATCGTAAGGCGGCGGCGGCGGCCAAGGCCAGGTCCAAGGCGCTCCTGGAGCGAGCCAAGACGGACGCGAAGAAGGCCGCCGAGGCGAAGAAGGCTGCGGAGATCAAGGCGCAACAAAAGCGCGCCGACATGAAGAAGCAGTACCAAGGCTTGAACAAGACGGTCGGGGGTACGAGCAAGTTCGCCAAGTCCATGTCCAAGGGTAAGGTGAGCATGAAGGATCCCATGGCGGGGAAGACGTTTAACCCGCTCGGCAGTCTCTTCGGTAAGAAGAAGTGAGCGCGCGAACGTGTCTTCGCCGGTGTTTTTAAAGGAATGCTGTACTTCAAGAATGAATTTTAAGAAGCGAGAGACGACGCGTGTGTACGCACGTCGCGTGTATTGTTTGGTTTCTCGTGTAATAAGAATTTCATCGTCACTTTTGTTCGTCGTCTCGCGTCGCTCGCTACGGGTAGTACAGAATTCACGAGTGCATCATTCGCTCCCCGCCCGACGCTCGGCGAGTCGAAGGATGATTCGAACCAAGACTTCGGGGGCTTCGAGATGGACGGCATGGCCGCAACGTGGAACGACGACGACGTCGCACGCCTCCTCGGGCGAGGACTCTCTCGTCGCCGCGGCGTCGCGCATTTTGGTCGCGAGAGATGTAAATTTCGCATCCTCTTCGCCGACGACGAGCGCGAGCTTGCCTCGAAATCGATCGAGCGCGAGCCATCCGTCGACTTGACGACCGGGAGACGCGGCGGAGACGCACGCGGCGAGCGCGCGCGCGTCGGCGCCGGTTCCGCGTCGAGCGGCTAAACCGGCGACGCCGCCGAATCGAGGATGGGCGACGAGTGTGGAGAATAATCCTTGGCGATACCACACCTCGGAGAATTCGCGAACGTCGTCGGCGCGACGCAACGCGTCCGCCAAGTCGTCATCTCTGGCCGCGCGCGCGCGTCGAGCGTCGTCGCCGCGTACGCCTGGCGAACCACCGACGGCGATGAACCCCTCGGCGATGGTTTCGTCGAGCGCTAACGCGACGCGGGCGCCCATACTGTATCCCACGACGCGCGTCTTCTCGGGACGACATCCGAGCGCGCGCGCGACGCTCGCGACGACATCACGCATCGCCTCGATGCTGTACGCCTCTTCGCTCGACGCGTCGCTCGACGCGAGAGTCGTCTCGCCGTGCGCGGGTAAATCCAAGGCGACGACGCGCGCGCCGCCGTGCGCGACGAGACCGCGCGCGACGGCGTTCCAATCCGCGCTCGAACCCATAAAACCGTGTAAAAGAATAAACATCTCCTCGTCCTCGTCGCCCGCGCCCGTGTCCACGCACTTGACGTCGTATGTTCCGGTCGCCGTTGTCGCCGAGACGAATACGGTTTCGCCCCAACGACTCGACGCGTCGACGAAGGCTGACACGCGCGTCGTCGTCTCGCTCGCCGCCGCGTCGACGCGTAAATCCATGCACGCGCCACCGTCCTTCGTCGCCCGCACGGGAGCAACATTCGGCGCCAACGCGTCGTCTTCGAACCACGTCGCCGTGCCTAACCCGTGCGCCGCGGGCTCGTCGTCCAACTCTAAGATTAAAGGTTTCACATCCATCGCTCTCGGTCGCTCGGTGTCGTCGTTGGCGACGAGAAATTCCTTCGCCGCGGCGACGTCTTCTCTCAACGCGTCATCGAGCGTCGCCGCGAGGTGTCCGATGACGCTCAATCCCACGCCACTCTCGAACGCGCTCGACAGCGTCGGTCGCGCGCCTCGGGACGCCGCGATTCTCGCCACGGACGCCGTCGCCTCGATGCCGCCGACGACGGACGGTTTGAGCACGACGGCGACGATCCCCGCCGACCTATCGGCGACGCGCGCGATGGCGGCGCTCGCGGCGGCGAAATCCGTCGACTCTCGCAAGATGTCATCGATGGTTTCGTCCAACGCCACGGGGACGCCCGTGGTGAAGTGAAACGCGGCGCTCTCGCGCGCCGCGCGCGTGGGCTCCTCGACGTATTGCAAGCCGACGCCGAGCTCTTGCACGCGCGCGCCGAAATCAAGCGCCTCGCTGAGATCCCACCCTCTGTTGGCGTCCGCGCGCAAGACGACGTCCGGTCCGACCTCTCGACGAATCGCCGCGAGTCGCTCGGCGTCCGCGCGCGCGCCCTCGCGTCCCGCGCCTCTCGCCACCTTGACTTTGAGACACGCGTACCCAGCGTCGACGAGCGATCTCGCCTCGCCTCTCGCGGCGTCGACGTCCGTCGTGGCGTCAACGAGACCATTCACCGACACGTCATCGATGTTCGCGCGCGTGTCATCGCCCGTCATGACTCGAGAGAGCGTTTTTCCGGCGCTCGCGGCGACGGCGACGGCGACGGCGGATTCCACCGCGAAGCGCACGCTCGGAAACAATTCGCCGCTCGAACGAACGCCGACGACGTCTTCGATCCACGACGTGAACGCACCGTTGAGTAGCGCCACGTTCGTGGACACGTCGACGCGTTCGAGGAGAGAGGCGATGACGGCGAGCTGCGCCCCGCTCTCCGCGAGCGTCTCGCGATGAAGACCCTGAAGCGGCGAGCACTCGCCCAATCCGACGGACCCGTCGTCCAGGGTCACTCTCAACAACCATCCATTGCGCGTCGACGACGACGCGCCCTCCGAGGTCGTGGTCGAGCGACGAAGCGGGAGCGAAAACGTCGCCGTCTCCACTTTGGCGATCGTTCGCGACGTGGACGTTTCGGAGAGTTCGAGCGCGCGTCTCGCCGCGCGAGCGCATCGCCTCTGCACCGTCTTGTGCTGGATGAGATTTCTCGCGCGAGACGTCGTCACTTCGATGACGTTGTGTCGACCCTCGTTCCACGCCTCGCGCAACGCGTCGTCGAGTTCCTCGGGTGACGTCGGGTGCCCGTACGCCACGCGGTGCGCCTCGCACAAGCCTCGGCGAGAGACGTCGGGCGGCGTGGCGAATAATCGATTAAACGATTCATCGTCAATCTGCGATGCGACGGGTAAGAAATTGAAGATACCACCACCACCGTTGTTCACGACGACCACGGTGACCGGCGGTTGTCCCGGACGTTCGCGCAGGAAGAGTAACCCGTTCGAATCGTGTTGAAACGACACGTCGCCGATGATGAGCGTCACCGGATGCCCGAGACCGGCGGCGTACCCCGCGGCGGATGAAATGACACCGTCGATGCCGCTCGCGCCTCTGTTGGCCGTCACGGGCGCGCCAATCGACGCCACGAGGACGTCTCGGCGCTCGGACCCGGCGAGTCGCGCGATACCGGCGAAGGCGTCGACGTCGCGAATGGGCATCGAGTTGCCGAGGAATAATCCCATCGAGTCGGGTAAACCTTCGCTCACGGCGACGGCGACGCCCATCTCGGAGAGTCCCTCGTTCGCGGTGATATCATTGAGCGCCACGGCGGCCTCTCTCGTCACCGCGGCGCCGACGGCGACGGCGCGTTCGGCAAAGGCGACGCACGCTGCTTTGCTCTCGCTAGAATCGTACCCGCTCTCGCGCGTCAACGCGTCTTCTAAAATCTTCGCCGCGTGGCCGATAGACGACTCCACGCGCACGCCGACGCAGTGCGCGGCGTCTAACCGATTCGGTGTCGGTTCAACGACGATCCACTCCGCGCCGTGGTCGATGGCGCTCGCCTCCAAGAACTGACACAATCGCTTCGACGTGAGTCGCGAGCCCACCTGTAAGACGACGTCAGGTCTCAACGCGTCGTGCGCCTTCGGTTCCACCAAGACGTAATCGATCATGGACACCACGCGCACATCGTCGCGCGCGCTCGCACCGACGCGCATGCCGCTCGTCGCATCCGCGGCGACCGCCCATCCCAACGTTTTCGCGATGGACGCGGCGGCGATAGAATCCGCCGCCGACGAGCCGCCGCCGACGACGAGCAAACCTCTCTTCGCTCCGACGATGCGCGTCAGCGCCGCGCGCCACGCGTCGCCGTCGAGAAGCGTGCTCGAGGAAGAGTTCCCGATCGTGAATTGCGTCGAGGACGCTTCCCAGTTCTCCAAACCCTTGAGTGCGGCGTCCGCGTCCCAGTCGACGCGCTGCGGACCGAGAGGTTCGCGAAACGCGCAATTCAAGTGCACCGGTCCGGGATTCGTCCCGCGTAAATATCTAAGAGCGGTCGCCGCCGTCGTAGCACACACACGCGCCGGCGCACCGTCGCCTGGTGGCGCTAAATCGGCGTTGAACCTGGCGTATGAACCGAAAATCTTCACCTGATCGATGGTTTGGTTCGCGCCGGTTTGGCGCAGCTCGTACGGACGATCAGCGGTGAGCAAAAGTAGGGGCGTCGAGCTCTCCGACGCCTCGACGACGGACGGTAATAAATTCGCGACCGCCGTTCCACTGCTACAAATCACCGCCGCCGGTTGCGACGCACCTCTGGCGTAACCCAACGCGTAGAAACCGAGCGAGCGTTCGTCGATGCAGACGACGACGTTCGCGCTCACGTGTTTCTCCGCCGCGAGGGCGAGAGGCGTCGATCGACTTCCGGGAGCGACGCAAAACGTCGTCACGCCTCCGCGCACGAGCTCTCCGATCAAGATAGCCGCCCAAGCGGCGTTCGGATTGGGTAAACTCGCCAGCGGCGTCGCCGAAGCCAACAGAGACTCGAGAGGCTTCGTCTTCAAATTCAACTCGTGCCATTCAGCTTGTGCGTGCGCGGAACCGACAACACCGACGCCGGCGTACAATGAGACTTCGTCCCCCCTCGGATGCACGAGCGCCGATCGAATGGCGACGGCGAACTCGGCTCCCTCGGCGCTGATCCATCCCAGCGGACCCGAGTACAAACCTCTGTCGAATGATTCAACCTTGCGAAGCGTGCTCAGCGCCGCCTTGCGCGGGTATCCGCACACGGCGGGCGTCGGATGTAACGCCGCGATTAAATCCGCTTCGTTCTTCCCCTCGGCGAGCGGTGCGGAGAGACGAGAGTACAGGTGCTGCACCGCGACGTGGCGCAAGATGCCCTTTTCGAGCTCAACCTCTACACCGCCGTTCCCCCCCTCAGCGACTTGGCCGAGCGCGCGGCGCACCTCTTCTCTGACGATGGCGAATTCCTCGTGTTCCTTGGGCGAGAGAAGCATGTCGTACGCCAACGCGGCGTCTTCACCGTCGTCAGAGCCTCGGGCGCGCGTCCCCGCTACGGCTTCGCTCACCGCTCTAGATTTTCGACTTAAAAACAAACGCTCGGGCGTCGAGCCCAAGAACGTCTCGCCGTTGGGATGCCTGAGCACGAATTGGTACGCGTCCGGATCGCGCGCCTGCAGTCTGGACACGAGCGCGAACGAATCCACCGGCGCGTTGAGCGAGAGCTTGCTTCTTCGCGCCAAGACCACCTTTCGCACGGGTTCCATCGAGTCGCCGCCGAGAAGCATCGCGTCCACCACGCCGTCCATGCTCAGGTCTTCTTCACCGGGCGAGCCATCGCGCTCCATCGTCATCGCCTCGAATTGATCGAGCACCATGCTCGGAGCCTCCACGCCCGCCGCGCGACCGAGCGATTCCAACGCTGAACGCACGTCAGGGGAATCCGACTCGTCGAAACTGCTTCCTAAATCTATCCACGCGTCCTCGTTGCTCGCGTCGCGCGCACTCGAGCTCACGACCGCGCGCGACGCCCTGATGCGATTGATGACGGCCGACACGTCCTCGGACCATCCGTTTTGATTGGGCACCAACGTTCGCTCGACGACGTGCGCCGCGCCTGGAGGCAACGCCACCGCCGACGACTGCCGCACGCGCATCACGCGCGCGAGCGTCTCGCACGCATCATCCAGCGCCTGCACGAACGATTTCGCCGACGGTCCACAGTTGCGTTTCCCCGCGGCGTCCCACGCCGCGCACACGGTGAGCGTGGCGCATTTGACGCCCTCGACGACTTCGAGCGTGGGCATGAAGAAATAATGGGTTCCGAACGACGCCCACTCCTCCTCCGGCGCGCGTCCCGGATCAAATCTTCCCGCGCCGTACACGCGAGACCCCGCGCGCGAGTTTTCGTTCCCACTCAAAAACCTTCGCATGGACGCTATCCGCCGCTGAAACGCCGACTCGTCCTCTTCGCCCGCGTCCGTCCACGTCGCACACGCGCCTAATCCCGCTCTCGCGCCTCGCGTCGCGTCGAAATCGACCTCATCACTGGTTGATGCCGTCATCGACGCGTCAGATCCACCGTTCACGCGTCTGCTCGATCCTTTTTTACCGACCCCGTTCCCGCTCGCCGTCTTGGCCCGCGGCGACCAATAAAACGCCGGCGTCCCTCGCTCGGCGCGTTCGCTCGCCGCCGCCACCCATCGCAGCGCGCGCGCGTCTCTCGGAACATCGATGACGAATCGCACGCATCCGCTCTCGAACTTGGACACCGCCGCGCGCTCGGCGTCTCGTCTGGCGTCTCCCACGCGCTCGGCCAACGCGACCCATCCGTCGTCGAACGACGCGCGCGCGCCGAGATCCACCGTCTCACGCGCGCTCGCGGGATCACACCCGACCTTCTCTCGCGCGGAGACGTCCCGCGAAGTCGTCTCGCGCGCGTCTCGCGCCTCGGCGTCGGTTCGAACGTCGACGCTATCCGCGTCGGGCTCGCGCACGGATTGTCGCGTCGTCGTCGCGCGACGCGTGCGAGACGCGCGCGCGCGTGGCGATGGCGCGCACGCGCGCGCACGCGCGCTCGCGGACGACGACGACGACGCGCGCATGTCGCGACGGCGACGCGTCGGTGTGCGGACGCGATGGAAGTGACAAATGGGACGGGGACGGCGGCGAGGGCCGAGCGGCGAGACGCGTCGAACGCGTGAATGCGTACAAGCTTCGATTACAAACAAACAATGGTGAATGAATGAAAGAATAAACTATGTGCGCGCGCGTTTGCGCTCGCGTTCGCGTACGTTCGCCTCGGCCGTCGTCGTCGTCTCGTCTACCATTTACGACCTCGACCGCCGGAAAATCGACCTCGGCCGCCGGAAAATCGACCTCGACCGCCACCTCGACCGCGTCCGCCTCGTCCGCCCGAGTACCCGCGTCCGCCGCCGCCGCCCTTGCGCTGCATCGCGGCCAACGCGAGCGGGACGTTTTGACCCGCGCCCTCGAGGATTTCGATGAGCTCGTTGGCGGCGCCGCGATTATCCTTGGTGAAAAACGTAAACGCCTTGCCCTCCTTACCCGCGCGACCGGTGCGACCGATCCTGTGCACGTAATCTTCAACTTGGAGAGGGAAATCGTACACGATGACGGCGGCGACGCCTGGGATGTCGAGCCCGCGCGCGGCGACGTCGGTGGCGACGAGAATGTTGCCGCGTCCCTTGCGGAAATTGTCGAGCACCATCTCGCGTTCGTATTGATCCTTGTCCCCGTGAATGGATCCCGCGGAGGAGAATCCGGATTGCCTCAATCGTCGATCCAAGAAATCGCATCGTCGCTTCGTGCCGGCGAACATGATGCACGTGTCGCTCTTGCCGAGCTCCTTTTTGAGAATGGCGACGCACCGCTCCCACTTTTCCTCCTCCTCGAGCACCTCGACGGATTGCGTGATGGACTTGTTCGCGGTGAGCTTATCGCCCCCCGACCCGATCTGAATGCGAATCGGGTTTGTCGTGAACGAATCAGCAATCTTTTGCACAGCCTTGGGCCACGTCGCGGTGAACATGACCGTCTGACGCGCCGACGGGCAGAGCTTGAAGATTTTCTTAATCTGCGGCTCGAAACCCATGTCCAACATGCGATCCGCCTCGTCCAAGACGACGTACGACGCCTTGACCGCGCTCACCGGCGCGGTAAATCCCGGCGGAGGCTCTAAGAAATCGTTCAATCGTCCCGGCGTGGCGACGACGACGTCCGCCCCCTGTCGCAGCGCGCGCAGTTGGTCGCCCTTGGCGGCGCCGCCGTACAGCACCGTCGACCGACACCCCACCGCCGGACAAAACTTGGCGCACTCATCGTGAATCTGTATCGCCAACTCCCGCGTCGGCGCCAACACGATCACCGTCGGCGTCACCGCCCCCGGTCGCCACCGTCCATCCACCAACTGCATCTCCGGCGCCTTTTGCGACCCGCGCGCGGCGACCCCGCACAACGCCGGCAACAAAAACCCACACGTCTTCCCCGACCCAGTCTTCGCCACCGCCACCACATCCTTCCCCTTCAACAGTATCGGCCACGCCTCGGCCTGAATCGGCGTCGGGTTCGCGTACCCTTGCGCCTTGAGCGCGTTTCGCAGAGATTTCGGAAACGCCGTCGCCTCCTCAAACGTCGTGTACGGTTCCAAATCCTTCGTCTTCGCGCACGCGTTCGCGATCGAGATGGCGTGTTCCTTTCGAAAATCTTCCACGCTCGGCGTTCGTTTCATCGGCGTCGTCGGCGCGCGCACGTCCTCGTCCCGTCCCGCGTCCCCGTCCCCACCGCCGCCGCCATCCTTCTTCGCGCGTTTCGCCTCCTTCTTCGCGCGTTTCGCCTCTTTTTTCCTCGCGCGCGCGTCCGCCGCCTCCGCGTCATCGCGCGGTCGTTTCTCTCTCCCATCCCTCATCGTCGATCCCATCGCGTCCACGCGTCCTCGCGCGCGCGTCGACGAATGCACGCGCGAATCGAATCCATTCGAATCCAATCCACGCGGGCCCGATCCATCCATCCCTAGACTCCATCCACATAAAATACATATATATTCCCCATACAAAGACCAAACCCACTCATACGACACACCACCACCACCTCTCTCTCTACACACACACACACACACACACACACACACACACACACACACACAC
>CEUM01062088.1_pt1 | contig 25395 bp, 19 predicted proteins | sample 356421 | NCBI WGS metagenome assembly CEUM01 (sample SAMEA2622716, study PRJEB7988) | marine metagenome | biome: marine biome (ENVO:00000447); feature: surface water layer (ENVO:00002042); material: "saline water (ENVO:00002010), including plankton (ENVO:xxxxxxxx)" | depth 5 m
GAGGACACGTCTGAGCCTGAAGGCACTGACGAGCCCGAAGACACGTCGGTACCTGAGCAAAGCGCCGTGTCTCCTGAATCGACGGTACACACCGTCGTCGTGCCTGGCACGACGCTTCCGTCGACTACATCGACACCCGAGGACACGTCTGAGCCTGAAGGCACTGACGAGCCCGAGGACACGTCGAAGCCCGAAGATGCGAACAAAGCGCCTTCTCCATCGACGACCGTCGCAACCAACCACACCTCGAGGTTCGTGCTCCGACTCGCGCCGAAAGCTCAAGAGGCCATGGACAAGGTGCGAGAGATGGAAAGAACCATGGCGGACGAGGGAGATGAAGTCGCGCAGAGTCAAAATCGAACCGACGCGTTGAGGGACGAAATTCGTCGGATGAAACAAAGGGCTAGACAAGGGAAAGTCTCCGGAAGAGCGATCAAACGCGATCTCAAAAGAAAGCAGCAGCAATGTAAGCGCAGCGTGAAGAAGGAGAACAAGCGTGAAACGCGGCGCCGACAACGACGGCGCAATTCAGGTTCGCAACCTCCTTTACAGGATCCCGCGCGCGCGTGTGACCCGTCGCTAGATGCCGATCTCTCTAGTCTCTCCGCCAAAATGCGAGGATTGGTTCAACCCGTGCTAGACGCGAAGACGGCGATACAGGCAAAGGATGACGAGATCGAGAAAGCGGATCGTCAAGCCGACACTCTGAAACAGGAGCTTCGGGAGATCTTCAAAACGACGCGCAAAGCGGAAGCCACGAAGAGGGAGGAGGAGAAAACCCTCAAGAATTTAGTCAAAGAGTGCGAGCGCACGTTTCGAAAGGAAAACGCCAAGATTCAGCGCAAGAAGACCCGCGGCAAGAAGTCGGCGTACGTCGTCCACGACGCCGTCTTGTGCGCCCGGATTTCCCAGCCATCGACGTCCACGACGGTTGCGACTCTCGCCGCCCTCGGCGCTCGAATCGCACCGTCGTCCAATGTCTCCTCCACCGCCGCCCTTCTCTCCTTTGCCCTCGTCGCCGCCGCCGCCGCCCTCGGCGCCGCTGTCGCCCGAACCCGTCTCCTCGCGCGGCGCCGGCGTCTCGCGCGAGACGACGAGAGAACCAAACTCATCGTCGCGTGATCGTGTATACATCACACATCAAGACAATAAATACTCCCCGCATCTCATCCTCCTCACCGTCCTCACCGTCCTGCGCGCTCGCGCGCTCGCGCGTCACTCCGCGCCGCCGCGTCCCGTCGGCCCGAGACCGAGGACACATGTCCACCCTTCGTCGCCTCGTCCCCCGTCTCGCCTCGACCCCGTTCGCGCGCGCGAAGACCACCGACGCGATGTCTCCCATCGCGCACCCCTCGCCCGACGCCGCGCGTTTCGGCACCGCGGACGTGTGCGACGTCCATCACCCACAATCGGTGGACGACGCGACATCCGCCCGTACCGTCGCCGTCGCGACGCCCGGTGCGCTCAAGGATTACGGCGGTCGAATAAAATTCCACGGTCCCGTCACCACGGTGTCGTGCTTCGAGAACAACCCGCTGGTGCGCGAGGCGCTGGGGGAACCCGGGGCGGGACGCGTGTTGGTGGTCGACGGCGGCGGGAGCGCGCGGTGCGCGTTGTTGGGGGATAATTTAGCGGAAATGGCGATGAGAAACGGATGGAGCGGAGTCGTGGTGAATGGGTGCGTGAGGGACTCGGAGGACGTGCGGAGGATGGACGTCGGGGTGAAGGCGATCGGGACGCATCCGTTGAAGAGTAGTAAACGCGACTGGGGACGCCGAGACGTCGAGGTGAGATTCGCGGGGGTGACGTTCGCGCCTGGGGATTGGGTGTACGCGGACGCGGATGGAATCGTGGTGGCGAAGGAAAAGTTGGAGCTGTGAGTCGGGTGGACGCGCGGTGGGGGGCGCGTGGATGACGACGCGCGGGGGTCGGTGGACGAGTCGCGAGTCGCAAGTCGCGGCGAACGTTTCGTTGAATGTCGAATGTAGGCGACGCCGATGAGCGCGTGCGTGTGTTTGTCTGTCTAAGCACTACTGTAAGAATAACAATCAAGCCAAATCAGTCTATGATGCGTCGAATGTAATCGACGGTGAAGAGCATGCCGGCGTTGGCCGGCGAGGCGCGGAGGAGACACGGGACGAGACCTCGGTAAAAGGCGCGAACGCCGCCGGACGCGTACAGCTTGCCCGCGGCGTCGAAGAATCCAGAGAATTTCCTCTGCGCTGGGTTCACGGCGTCCGTCATCAAGGCACTCTTGATGACGTCGATGGGGTAAAAGAGGGACCAGTAAAAGAAACCGCCGATGCCGCCGGCGAGAATGATTTGGGGGTTGGTCGCCTTCCCATCCTCGTTCGACGCCGCGAACGCGTTCTTGACGTTTTCAAACACGCCAAAATACACCGCACCCGCGGGTAAATTACGAGCCATGGTGGCGTGGAACGCTTGGTACGGCCCACGAACGCCGTTGTGTTTCCACGATTCCTTGACGACGTCGACGACGCTCCCGTACGGCGACTTGTACGCCGGATCGGCCTTCATCTTCACCAGTTGACACTGCCACTGAGACTTGTACAGATCGATCGGAGACTCAAAAAACGTTCCCGCCAACCACGCCAACGCACCAGCCTTGGCGTAACTCAACGGATCATCCGGCGACACGCCGACGAATTCCTTGGCGCGCGCGTAGGCGAAGAAGAGCGTCGCTCGGAAAAACATTTGCCCCGCCAACGGCGACGTCACCCCTCGATACAACCCACCGACGCCCTCAGCTTTGATCACCTTTGACGCAGCATCCACCGCACCGCTGTACACGGGATTCTTACTGCTCTGCGTCTGCAAGAGCACCTTCACCGTGTCGAACGGGTGCCCCAGCAACGTGACGGTGACGCCGCCGCACGTCCCCGCGAAGACATCCTTGGCAAACTTCATCCCCGCGCTCTGCGGTTCGTTCGCCGCGTGCGCGACGACGGTCGATTTCATCTCATTCGACGCCACCGCGCCCACGAACCGCGCGCGCGCGGAGGCGTACGCACCGAGACCGAACCGATCGCTCGCGGTCTCGCGGGCCCCGGTCGAGGCAAACGTCGTCATCTTTTCGACGCGCGGACGACCGACGCGCGCGACATCGCGCGCGAACGCGAGCGGGGCGAACGGGGAGAACCCATAGATGATGTCTCGCGTCTCCGAGCGCATAGATCGCGAGCGCGCGCGCGCCGAGGTGTCGCGATGGATCTATCCACATCCATCCGAGGGGCCCCTTGTACACGAACCGTTTTTTATCGTGGGAGTTGTTCGGACATTTGGTGTGCCATAGTGGAGGTGTTTGTATTGATATCAAGGTATGTGTTCGTTGATGGGATACGTGTGTCGTGTATATGTGGGTGGGTGGTGGTGGTGCGTTCGCGCGCGGCGCGCGTTCGTCCGCACTCGTCGACGGCCATGGACGACTCGGTCGCGCGCGTCGATTGGCGCGTCGTCGACGCCGTGGACGAGGCGTGGGCGAGCGAGCGATTGCCCGACGACGGTGCGCGCGTTCGATCTCGTTCGTGACGGACGAATCGCGCGATGGATTCGATGTGATTTTGATTCGATTCGACGAGAGACGCGCGGTCGGTCGCGCGATGACGGCGTCGAACGCGCGGACGCGGACTGACGATGATGCGTCGTGTCGTCGCGACGCGTCGCAGAGGTGCAATTGAGCGCGGAGATGGAGGCGCCCGTGGATGACGCGGATGACGGAAACGGTGCGACGAACCGCCGACGACGAGAACGCGCGAATGAATGAACGCGAAAGATGGACGCGTCGCGATGCGAACGGGCGCGCGTGGTGACTGACGCGATGTGCGATGCGATAGATGACGCCTCCGCGGAGGAGGACGAAGACGCGTGGAAGGATTTGGGCCTGGGAGGCGCGCGCTGAATGAATGAAGGAAATGAAAAAATGTACACTACGAAGCTAATTTTTTGCTCTACACGAAGCGCTGCGAACCGTCGCCGACGTGTAATAAATTCAAACTCGCGAGCCCGCGCTCGAGCTCCTCCTCCGTCTCGTACGGTGGCATCGTCTCGAATCCCTCGAACGATTCCACCGCGCGTTCGCCCGCCTTGACGGTTGAATTTTTCCTGTGCGCGAGCACGGTTGATTTTCTCTCCTTACACTTCACCCCGCGCCGATCCACGTCCACGAATTCCGTGCGTAATCTCGCACAAAAACTCTTGATTCCCTCGTTCGATCCCGACAGCGCGACGAACACGCCCTCGACGCGCTTTCTCCCGTCGACGTCCGTCGGCGGCGTATGAAACACGCGACACCCGAGTCCCTCGGCGTCGCAAAACCGCGCCATCGTCTTCAAATACCCCACCGAATCGTTCATGTGATCGATGCGAATCATCGCGTGATGCATTTCCGCCGCCTCATCCCGCCGCTTTCGCCCCTCGTCGTCGCGCCGTTTTCGCTCCTCGGCGGCGTCCCGAAACCCATCCTCGATCATCGTGAGCGTCCCGAACGCCGATTCCTCGCCCACCGCGCTCGACGCGTGCGCTCGACACCGCGCCAAGAGTTCAGCGCGCGCTTCTCGCGAGAGCGCTTCGCTCTCGATGGACGTCACCTCCAGCGGCGCGGTGGATGGGTAATCGTCCGGCATCGAGAGCGAGACTCGACAGGTCGGACCATCGCCCAGGGTGACGCTCGCGGTGGATTCGGAGACGTCGACGCGTTCGAATATAGATGCGAGTGCTTGCATCTCGTCTCGTCGACGCTCGGCGTCGGACGACATGACGACGCGCGAGCGAGTGTCGAGACGAATCGATCAAACACACATTCTTCGATAAATCTCTTCTAAAACGTCAAGTCTAGCAATGCACGCGCGATTGAAGAACCGATGGATGAATGTTGATAAATTAACCCATCTTGTTCTCGTCGCGCGCGCCGCCGACGCCTTCGCTACCCGAGGCGGAGACGGAGATGTCGACGGACGGGCGAAGCTCGCAGCACTTGGCGATGGCGATGTGCGCCGGGTTGTTCAAAAACTTGGACTCAATCTCGGCGTCGACGCCAGCCTTGGCGTCGTACGCGGTGTAGGCTTGTTGGTCGAGGATGTAATCGTATCGCGGCGCCCACTTGCGCGCGCCGAGACGAGCGGTGAAGGAGCAGTTGTCAACCATGAAGGCGACGCCTCGCGCGTGCATGTACGGGTTGAGCGAGTCGACGGCTTCGATGACGGACTCGTTGCACACTTCGGAGTAGGAGTGACCCTTCTCGCGGAGAGTGTCGATTTGGGACATCATGCACGCGCAGTACACACCGGCGGTGAACGGGTTGAGCGGGATCTCGCTTTCGACGCGCTCGGCGCGAACCTTGGTGCCGACTTGCCACATGTGCGTGCCGTCAATCTTACCCATCGGGAACTCGGCGAAACGATCGCCAGCCATGATGACGGATCGGATTTCGTTCGTGGATTGAACCTCCTCGTAGCACTCGTAGTGAATGTCCTTGGTCGGCTTGTACGCCGCGGAGAAGGCTTCCATGAAGGTTTTCTTGTCCTCGACGGCTTCGTAGACAGCCTTGATGCCCTTGGTGGAGATGATCTTCGTGATCGGACCGGTGATGCACTCGACGGTGTTCTTGAAGGCGTCTTCGTCGGACATGCCGGCTCGAGTGTATCGGCGGAACAAAGATTCGACGATACCGTGGACGCCACCGAGCAAGATGCCGCGCTCACCGTAAATGTCGGAGCGGTATTCCATCTCGAGAGTGGTGGCGAACGTAAACGGGGAACCGACGGCGATGGACCAGCCGAGGGCAATGTCCGTGGCGTTGCCGGTCGCGTCTTGGTGCACGGCGAAAGAGGCGTTGATACCGGCGCCGTTCGTCGTCTTCCCTTGTTCGTACAAACGACGGACAGACGGACCCATACCCTTCGGGGCGACGAGCACGACGTTGATGTCATCTCTAAACTTGGCCCCTTCAGAGTTCATGACACCGAGCAAGAAACCGTGCGACAAACCGAGCGTCGAACCCGGCTTCATCGCCGCCAAAATTCGCGGGTACATCTTCGCCTGCGCCGCGTCAGAGATCAAAAGCATGACCAAATCAGACTTGGCGATGACGTCAAACGTCTCCCCGAGCGTCCCATCCGCCTCGTTGAAACCAGCCGCGCGCGCCTCCTCGTTCGACGTCGAGTCCGGTCGCAGACCGACGCACACCTTGACATCATCCATACCGCACTCGGCGAGAGAATCACGAAAGTTTTGCCCCTGCGCCGGCGCTTGCGAGCCCCATCCGATGACACCGATCGTCTTGACACCCTTGAGCGCCTCGGGAAGCTTGGCGAACAGATGTCGACCACCGCGCACGATGTACTCCTGTTCACCGGCGACGTCGACGATTTCCTTTTCGAAAATTTTCGTGTTGATGTCGAGCGTCGGCGCGGTGGCCGCGCATCGCGTCGCGCGCGACGCCGCGCGGGCGAATCCCCGACCGCGGGTCGCCGCCGCCGGGCTCGCGCGCGAGAGGGTTCGCGGCGTCATCGTCGTCGCCGTCGTGGACATGGTGTCGCGCTCGAAGAGATCGTCGAGGAGGAGGGGACGCGTGCGTGAAAAAACTCGTGTCGTGCGTGACGACTTCGGGAAGCGTCGCGCGCGAGTGTGCGGTCGCGCGCGCCACCGCGAGGGGCGGTCGATCGGGCGCGCGATGGGATTACGCGCTTTTCGGTCGGATGGGGGTTGGTTTTTGAGTCATGACTCGTCGGATGGTGGCTGGCATCTTATCCCAACCCTCGATGGATGGCGACCGACCGCGAGAGCGAAGAGAATGATGATGATGACATTCTCTGTTGTTACAATCGATGTCGACGATCTCGTCGACCGAGCCTCGACCGATTCGTCGATTCGTCGACGCGTTCGCTCGACCGAGGACGTCTCACAGACGATCGTCGACGTGATCTCGAAGAATGTTTTTCAGATTATTCACCGACGCGCTCGGACATAAATCCTCGAGCGAAACGTCCGCGTTCCCACCGCCCAAAGGCACGCGCACGACGCCTAAAACGTCGCGAATCAACGCATCGTCCACCGTGTTTCCATTCGCCGCGAGTTTCACGGTGAATACTTTGGCCAAACCGTCGTGGAATTTCATGTCCCGGAGATAGAGACGCCACGCGCCGACTTGGACGTAGACGTCGCGTCCGACGGCGTCGGCGAGTCGAGAAAATCCCGGGGAGTCGCGTCCACCGGCGACGGTGTCGGCGAGATCGAAGAATGATTCGACGAAGACGTTCCCGGCGTCGTCGGCGCTCGTCGCGCGCGTCGTCGGGTTCGATCGATCCCGATGACTCTCGGGGTGGTGATTATGCAGGCGTCGACGTTCGCTCTTGAATCGTTGAAACGCCGCGCGTTGACGCGCGCTCGCGTCTCTCGCGCGCGAGATTGAGGTGGCGAGAGATGTTTCGCGCGTGGTCGCGCACGTCGATCGCATGTTCGCGCGCGCACGCGTCGGCGAGTGGCGCGCAAAGGTGGATGAATGACGACGACCCTGGCGCGGTGCCGAGGGGCGCGCGTCTCGGCAGACGTCGACGCGCGGGCGAGCATGTTCGGTAAGAAGACGCGAACGCCGGATGAGCTCGTGACCAAGTGTCTCGCGGCGTTGGAGCGGTTTCGCGTGGATCGCTCGAGCGTCAAGGACGTCGAGAGCGCGACCAAGTACCTCGGGGAGATGCGCGCGCTGTTGTTGAGCGAAGGGGACGGCGCCAAGGGTGGGGTGGAGACGCTCGTGCGTCGAGCGAATGCGTGTGGACTTCCGGCGCAGCTGATCGCGCATCTGCCGCATCTGCCGTTCGAGACGCGGAAGGACGCGGCGACGGTTTTCAACTGCATCGTTCGCACGCCCGTCGGCGGCGAGTACGAGACGGTGGAGGATTTGAGCGAAAACGCGGAGGTTTTGGACATCATCGCGCGAGGGTATGAAAATCCAGACGTCGCGTTGACGTTTGGGGCGATTTTGCGGGACATGTGTCGGAACGAGACGCTGTTGAGGAAGATTTTGTACGGGGAGAGCTTTTGGAAGTTGTTTGAATACATGCAGCTGCAAACGTTTGAAATCGCGAGCGACGCGATGGCGACGTTTCGAGAGGCGCTGATGAGACACAAAGAGCTGACTGTGGACTTTTTACAAACAAACTACGAGCGGTTCTTTAAGACGTACAACTCAGAATTGCTCCAAAAGGGAAACTACGTGACGCGTCGTCAATCTCTTAAACTTTTGGGAGAGATTTTGCTCGACAGCGTGCACGTCAACGTCATGCTTAAGTACGTCGCAGACGTTGAAAACTTGTGCTTGATGATGAATTTGTTGAGGGACGAGTCCAACTCTATTCAGTTCGAGGCGTTTCACATTTTCAAGGTTTTCGTCGCCAATCCAGATAAACCGGCATCGGTGGCGATGATTTTGTCAAAGAACAAGGCGAAGCTCATCACGTACTTGAACGATTTCCAAACCACGCGCGAGGATGAATCGTTCCAGAGCGAGCGCACGATGCTCTTACAGCTGTTGACAGCCCTGCCCAATCCAGAAGCATAGAACTAGTTTTGTAAAATATGTATCTCGTGCAAACGACGAGACGACGACACCCGACGTCGACAACACAATTCGACGCGACAACCATGGATGCGTCGAATGCAAATCTGCACAACATAGAAAAACGCATTGGCGCGCTCGAACGCGCGGAGCACCCCGTGGAGAAAACCAAGGTCGCGAACATGGCCCCGCTCGGTCTCTGGGCTTTCTCGCTCACGACGGCGATGCTACAGATGAAAAACCTTAGCGTCGGAATTCCGAGTGATAACGAGGGAGTAGTCATCGGCTTTGCGTTGGGATTCGGTGGTTTGGTACAACTTCTCGCCGGACTCTTCAGCGCCGCGCGTTCTCAGAGTTTCGCCGCAACCGCGTTCTCGAGTTACGGCGCCTTTTGGCTGAGCTACGCGGGGTTTCACATTTTTACCGACGCCACCGGAACGCCGAGAAATCGCACCGCGGAAGCGGCGATGCTATTCATGTGGGCACTCCTTACGTTTGTCCTCTTCGCATCGAGCTTTAACACCAACGTGGCGATATCGTCGCTATTTTTCACGCTCGGGTGCTTGTTCACCTTGCTCGGCGTGGAAAAGTGCACCGACAGCGACGCCGCGCGCTTCGTCTCAGCCATCTTCGGCGTGGGCGTGTGCGTCATCGCATTTTATGCCGGCGCGGGCGAACTCATGAATGAACAATACAATCGAACTTGCATTCCTCTCGGGGTGTTCGAGCACGCGCACGAGGGGCTTGATAGATCGTTCAACGAACCTCGCGCGCCGCGAGTCCGCGTGATTCCGAGGTGACGCTCGAGGTGACGCTACCTGTGTACCATCGGAGGCGCGTCGTCCTCCGTGCGGTGATACGTCACCACGGCACAGTCACCGCGATCTCTGTACGTCCTTTTGTTCACGATTTTCTTTGGTTTCAGATGCCAATTTAGTTTAGGCATTGTGATCAAAAGCTTACCGGTGGCTTTGGAGCGTTCGGCGACGCTCGAATCCGGGGTCACTTCGTGCGATAGTTTCAATTGGAGCAATTCGCCTTTGATTTTTACTCGCACGAGTTTTGGATGAATATCGACGTTGACGAGCGAGGTATCGATGAACGTTCCGACGTGGACCTCCAACTGAATCGCGGTTTCGTCGTCGGATTCGGTGAGGGTGAACTTGAAATCGCCTTGATTCTTTTGTTTTACGTCGGCGATGTCTTCTGGGAGTGTTTCAAACGCGTGTTCAGCGCGATGCTTGGGTGCTTTCGTCGTCGTCTTTTGCGTACTCTCGCAGACGTTCTTGTCGAGAACTCGAGTCGCCGCGCACCAAGGGCGCGCATCCGGATGGAGTGATGAAATTTCTTCGACGCTCATCGCGGAATCGTAATCGTTCGCCGCGCTCTGACGCAGCTCACGCGTGATCTCCTGAAAATCTCGCCGCGCGTGGATCCTCTCGATGTGCGTGATTTCTTTACCGTCCAAGTGCGTCAGCTGAGGTAAAGTCTCGATGACGAACAGTCTGTACCCTCTCAACTCGGCGCACGGATTCCCCATCAAAAAGAGCTCTCTCAGGTTGTGGTTGACCGACAGACTCCGCAGGTTCATCAAACCGTCGGCTTTGATGAAATTCATCGTGAGATCCAGCTTGACCAAGGCTTCACACTTTTCCAGATTCTCCACCGCGGTCACGTTATTCATGGCCAAATTGAGATACTCGAGCGCTTTGAGTTTCCGCACGTTTTCTGCGCGCGGCGTCCCGTCAGTCAACGACGAGCTTCGAACGCGACGCATCCATCGTCGACGCACCTATCTTTGAGATCACATTATCGTGGAGCAACAGGATCTTCAATCTCGGACACGCCTCCTGGACGAGCTCGAGACGCTCGATGTTTTGTTGGTGAAGAGCCACCTCCTCGAGCGTGTGCAACGAACCGTCGTTGTGCTCGGCGCGACGCCGCAACGCGTCCAACGTGATTCGAACCATCTCGGGCGCGCTCAGGAACGCATCGACGACGACGAATGTTTTTTACTCTTCTGCGGCGAACAACCAGCGCGCGGTGCGCCGACGTATGACCGAAAGACGGCCGATCGGTCTCCTCGCGAGTTGACCGCCGCGCGTCCCGACGGCATTCACCAAAACCTCAACGTAATTTCGTGCTTCGCGCGCGCGTTGCCTCCATAAATCGTCGCGCGCGCGAGCGTCGCCGCGTTACGAACGATGGAAACGATGCGCTCGACGCTGAGCGCGCGCCCGGCGCGTCGAACGACGCGCGCGCGCGCGTTCGACCCCGATGCGACCCCGCTCAAGGGTTCCAACCGGCCGCTGAAAAAGGTTGACACGAGCGAGTTGCCGCCGCTTCCGCCGCTCCCGGATCTCCGAGAGCTCGCGAAGATGGCCTCGATGGATATCTCTGACGAGGAGGTGGCGGACTGGACGCCCAAGGTGCATGAGATCGTCAAGTGGTTCGGCGCGCTGAGAGAAATCGACCTGTCCGACGCGGAGCCGTACGAGGCGCCGGGGAGAGAGGGACTCATGGCGGACGAATGGTTGAGAGACGACGAGCCGGAACAGTTCGATAAGATCGATGAGATGATGCGAGAGAGTCAGTTTTGGGATGGGAAGTTTATCAAGGTTGCCGCGGTCGGCGGGAGCGCGGGGACCGACTTCGGCGACGAGAGCGGAGCGGACGAGTCCGAGAACGCCGACGCCGACGCGGGCGCAGCGCCGACGGAAGAATTGCTCGGAATGGAACTCAAAGTCGGTAAGGTGCTCAGCGTTGAAAAACATCCGGAGAGCGATAAGTTGTACGTGGAAACGGTTGAGTGTGGGGAAGACGAGCCGCGCTTGATTTGCTCGGGTTTGGCGCCGTACATGAGCAAAGAGGACATTCTGGGCAAGCTGGTGGTCGTCGTCGCGAATTTAAAACCGCGCAACATGGCCGGCGTGAAATCGAACGGTATGCTGTTAGCCGTCTCGGACGATGCGCGAGAAAATATCGAGTTGCTGTGCGCTCCTGAGGGCGCGGTGCCTGGAGAACGCATCACGTGGAGCGGCACGGAGAACATTCAACCGCACGGTGTCAACAAGGTGGCGAAAAAGAAAATCTGGGAAGGCGTTCAAAAGGATCTGAAGACGGATGCTGAGAAGGGCGCGAACTGGAACGGCATGCCGATGCTCACGAGCGCCGGACAGTGTTCGTGCGCGTCCTTGACGAATGCTAATGTGGGCTAGATTTTCAAATTAAATGTAAAACTAATCGCTGTGTACTGTAGAGTCTATTCTTTACCGTCATCGGGACTCGACTCTGGAACGAACGCGAACGGAGCGACGCACGTGCGCACTCGGGTGAATCCTGAAGAGCCGTCTGGCATCGTCGGACTCCGAGGAGTGACAACCAACTTTTTCGTCAACGTCTCCCTGAGCGCGTTGGGATTGGTGTCTTCGCCGCTATTATCGTCGCCTCCTTCGGTGGACGTGATCGTCGTACCGTTATCCTTGAACGCCGCGACGCTCGCCCACTTTGAGTAATCGGGCTTTTGTTTTCTCTTTGACTTTTTGGGGACGTCCGCGTTCGCCTCCGAGCCGTCCTCGCCGTCGTTCTCACCCTGTCCCTCCTCTCCTTCCTCGGTCACCTTTTGTTTTTGTTTGACGGCTTTCTTCTTCTTCTTCTTCGTTTTCGGTAGGAATCGCACTCGCATACCGTTTCGCCAATCGCTAGAATTATCGAGCGCTTTCGCCGCCTCGGTCGCCGCGGCGACGTCTGCGAATTCGACGAGCGCGTGCGTCTTCGTCAAATCCGCCACGATGAAATCGCACCCCTGTTTTGTCTTTCCATCCACATCCCCCGAACCATCGCGCGACATTTGCTTGATTCGAACGTTCAACACGTCGCCGTGAGGCTCAAACTGCGTTCGCAACGCCGCCACGGTGAACTCTCTCGCGTTTTCCACCACCACCGTCCTCGCCTTGATCTCCTCGACGTCCACGTCCGGAATCGGCGCCAACCGACGCACCTCGGTCCCATCCTCGCTCACCTCGATGATCTCCGAGCCAATCTCTCGCACGGCGGCCGGAACAACGTCCATCCACGCCCGTTTCTTCAACCGCTGTTTCATTCGCGGAAACGCGCATATGTCTCTCAGCGCCACGAACCCACCCTCCCCGCGCTCCACGCGAGGACGCAACCACGCGTCCGTGACGATGTTGGCGTCGGAAAAGTAAAACTCGAGCTGTTCGACGAGCGCGCGTTTCTGTTCGGGAGACATCGCCGTCGGCGGCTTTTTCATCCTCTCGCGCGCGTGTGCGTTCGCGTTCGCGTTCGCGGCGGCGCCGTCCGTCGCGTCCGTCGGTGCATCCTCCTCGGTCACCGCGACGGGCGCGTCCTCCACGTTCGCCTCGGCGCTCGCGCGCTCGGGTTCGGGCGTCGCCATGGCGCGCCCGCCGACGAGTGGCGACCGAGCGCCCGGGCCCGCGCGCGCGATTGGAATCGCGTCGTCGTCATTCGACGGCGACGACGACGACGACGACGACGATCTCGCGCGCGAGGCGAGGAGAGAGGTCTCGCGACGAGTCGCGCGCGAACGAACGACCGGTCGGCGCGCTCGAGAGAGAGACGAACGCCGGCGCGAGGAGACGGACAGATCGGGGCGCTCGTTTGAATTTCACGTCATCATGGCGGACCAACCGACGTATTCGTTCCCGATACTGAGCAATTCGGAGATTTTAGCGTGTCTGCGAGAGTTGGAGGTACCGCTCACGGAGACGCAGTTGCTCAGACCGACGCACGATGGACTGCGTTCGTGCTATGAGACGCTGTTTGAGATCTTTAGCGGGCAAACCGTCGCCGAGCTGGGCGTCATCGACGAGGAGGTCGCCGCCGAGACGTTGGATTATCCCGAGCTGTACGCGGAGGCGATTCCAAACTTGGCGTTTTTTCGATCCATGCAACAGTTGTTGGACGGCGTCGGGGTGGATGACTTTTGTCTCAAGGATATCTTTAAACCGGAGTACGGGCGCACTCGAAGAAATTTGAGCGCGCTCATCAACTTTGCAAAGTTTAGAGAGGAGAAACTGATCGAGTACGAGGATGCCTTGGCGGCGAGGGATGAAGAACAAAGGGCGTACGACGCGGCATTAGAATTGAACGCGCGATTGAAGGCTGAGATTGCCGCCGCGGAAAAACTTGACAACGCGGAGGATGCCGAAGCGCTCGAACGAGAGGTGGAAGAACTACAACGCGAGGTCGACGCCGCGACGCTCGAGGCGGACGAGGCGGAGAGAAAGGTCTTAGAGGCTGAAAAGGAGGTTGAGGAAATGAAAATCGCGGAGCAGGAGCTCGATAAACAGATAGCGGAATTTGAGCGAAACAAAGCGACCAAGGCGGGCGAGGAACAGGAACTCGCCGAGGCGCAAGCTCGCAAAGCAAAAGAACTCGAACAAAACGTTGAAGAGTTGCAACAGTTTGAAAAGGAACTCAAGGAAAGTATCGAGGTTATGGAAAATATTCGAAAGACCAGGGAGGAGCACGAGGCGCAGAAGTTGAAACTCAAGGAGATCAACGACGAAATCGCCGCGAAGGAGGAGGAGACGTGGAAGCTCGACGCGAAGATGGAACAGCTGCAACGCCAAAACCAAGCCATGGATGAGAAGATGGCGCGCATGGAGTCGCAGGGTAAGCTTAAGTTGGAGGCGGCAGAAGCCGCTCTTAAAACGGCGCAAGAAGAGCTCGCGGCGGCGGAGGCTCGCGCGGACCAACAAAAGGCGAAGGATTTGGCCAACCAGAAAGAAGCCGCCGAGCTCGAGGCGGCCATTAAGAAGTTGACTGAAGAACACAACCAAGACATGGATGCGTTGATGAGGAAATACGAAGAACTTCGCGACACTGTCGTTGAGTATCATAACGAACTCTTCGAGGCGATGGAAGAGTGCAACGCGAAGGGACTTAAACGCGAGAAGGCGGTGGCGATGGAGTCCTCTCCCGGCGGTTCAAGCATGATGAGCACACCACCGTCTGCAATCTCGCTCGATCGCTATTAATTTCGCGCGTCGACGTGTACGATATCATGTTATAAGAGATGACGTTAGTTGTTATTATGTTTAATCGGGTGCGTCTATATTGCTGGAGAGCTCGGAAGTCTACTTGGTTCGCTTGTAAATCTTGGCTAACATCGCTCCAAACAAACCTTCCGGCAACACCGTCTGCGCTTCCATGATGGCTCGCAAGTCGGCGTAAGACTCTTCTTCGTACTTCTTATACGTCGCCTCCAAGTCCAAATCCACGTAAAGAGCCTTAATCTTCTTCTCACACTCGGCGTCAGCCTTGCCGTAATTTTCCTCGATAATCTTACGCTGTTCGTCGTTGCACTTCAACAGCGCTTGGACGACGAGCCAACCGCACTTGTTGTCTTGGATATCGGTACCAATCTTACCGATCACTTCGGGGTCACCGTAGCAATCCAAGTAATCGTCTTGAATTTGGAAGAATTGGCCGAGCTTGATGCAAATTTCATTCGCCTTTTCGTAGGCGGCTTCGTCCTTCACGCCGCACAATCGCATCGCACAAGCCGCCGGGAGGTAGAACGTGTAGAACGCCGTCTTATACGTCACGATGCGCATGTATGCCTCCATTGTGTACTTGCTCAGATCGACGATACCGATCGGTGCGGTGATCAAATCGATGAGCTGTCCGCTCGCCGTCTGGTACGTCACGTCGTGGAAGAGTTCCACCAAGTCGGCGTAACACTCCAAACCCTTACAGTACTTCTTCAAGCACTTGTACAGCATCATCTCCAACAAGATACCATCGTTAATCGCCGTCATCTTCACGTCCGGCTGTCTGTACCAGCACGGTTGTCCCCGACGAGTCACGCTCTCGTCCATGATGTCGTCGGCGACGAGAAAATACGCCTGCAAAAACTCAATGCACCAGCCGACCACCATCGCCCGCTTCATCTCATCCTCGCTCACCTCCTCACCCTTCGCCGCCTTGAGCGCGCGCACGCCGTCGACCACCGCCAAACCTCGATTCAGCTTCCCGTGCGGGACGTTATACTCGATCATGCGCTTTATCCACGCCACCGCGATCGTCACCTGATCGTCATCCACCTCGTCCTGCACCAACCCATCCGCGAGTTCTCTGAAGACGCCGAGAAACGCCGTTCTATCGTCCTCCTTGGACGATCCCATCGTCCGAGTCCGCGCCCGCGTCGTCGACGCGCGACGCCGAGACGCGCGCGTCAACGCGTCGCCCCGGCGCGAGACCGCCGCGGAGGCGCGCCGCCCGCGTGTGTTTTTATCGTCCCATTCGACCGGACACACGGTCCCACTACTGGAGCGTACATTATATCTATTACACGTATTACACAGTGATAGACTTCAATAAAGAGTATATAGCGTACCCCAAAGACGGCTCCACCACCATGTCCCACGATGTCGTCATACGTGTCCTCCAGCCACCCCACGACGAGTCCTGACCCCTCAAACGCATCCACCACGCGCCCCCACGGCGTGTTATCCCGGCCGCCACGCGCGCGCCCCCACATGGGCTTCATCACCCGCACACTACGACGTTCGACGCCCCGACCATTCGCGTCCCCGCGCGGTCGACACGCGCGACGGTTGGCGCGAACGGTCGAGGGTGTGCCGCGATGACGTCGGCGTCCGCAGAGCGCGCGCGCCGTCGTGGGATGTTCGAACCCGTCGTCGCGAGCGATCCCGTGCCGATCGTCTCGATCGGTGACGTCGTCGGACGCGGACGCGTCGACGAGGGCGAGGGTGGACGTCGCGCGCGAATCGTCACCTCGGGAAGACGTCGGGTCGAGATCGACGACGTCGCGCGAGTGACGACGACGACGACGACGACGACGACGTCGCGCGCGCGAACGTGGTTCGGACGCGAGAGAGTGGCGAGTAAAGAGCGAGAGACGTCGCCCGACGACGCGTGGGGGGCGTTCGAGGTGGGGTCGAACGAGAGCTCGTCGAGCGGAGGGAGCGCGCGAGGACGCGAGGGGGGGGCGGCGGCGGCGCGCGCGGATTCGGATTCGCGCGTCGACGCGGCGACGAGGACGACGATGGCGATGGCCCGTCGCGAGGGTTCGTGGACGTCTGTGATGATGGCGCTGGATGAGGCGAAGGGTGAGACGGAGATGAAGGGGTTCTCGCCGATGAGTTTGAGTAGGAGACACTCGAATCTGTACGTGAAGAATATTCCGGAACGCGTCGACGAGTTGACGCTTCGAAAATTGTTTGAAACGGTCGGAGAGGTGCAGTCGTGCTGTGTGATTCGAGATGTGTCGACGAATAAGAGTCGTGGCTTCGGTTTCGTGAAATTTAAGAGCACGGAGCGCGCGGAGGATGCGATTGAGCGATTCAACGGTTCGGAGTACCTCGGAAAGACGCTCGAAGTCAAATTCGCGAACACGGATGGTGAAACCGACGATGTGAACGCGAACGCGAACGCTCCGCCGAGCGATAACGTGTACGTTAAAGGCTTGCCGCCTTCGTGGTCGCACGATGATCTCAAGTCGTACTTTGCGCAGTTTGGACACATCGTCGAGTGCAGGCTGTTGCACGCCAACAGAAGCACGTCGAGCGGGGCGTTGATTCGATTCTTGCGCGAAAGCGAAGCCACGGCGGCGGTGAAGGAAGCGAATGGACGTGTTCTTTTCGATGGTGGCCCTCAACTCGTCGTTCGATACGCCGAGGCGCAGGGAAAGAACGCCAAGCGAGGCCACGCTACCCCAGTCTCGAACGGAACGCGCCGACGTGACGGTAGGGGGGGCGATACGGCAAACTCAAGCCCCGACACGAATCACTTAACGTCCGACATGTCACAAAATAGTCTCACGCAGCTCTTGAGCACTTTCGCTGGAGACGAAGAGGACGTCGCGGCGGTCACTGCCCTTGGGTCTTCACACAAGTTTGACTCGCCCGTACGCAACGGCCAGCAGAGCTATGACAACCCTTCGTGGCAAAAGACCACTCAGGGTAGTGTGGTCGCGTACGTACAAAATTTGCCGCCGACCGCCGACGAATTATTCCTGTACAAGACTTTTTCTCCATTCGGTGCCATCACGTCGGTCCAAGTTGTGCGAGATAACTGGACTAGTCTGTGCACCGGAATTGCGACCATCGATTTCAGACAACACGCGGACGCTCTCACCGCTGCGCAAACGCTCAAACGCGTCAACAGTAAAATAACCTTGACTGTTCAGGCACCTTAAAGCTCTCGTTCATAATGACATGGGGCCTCAGCCAAACGCCATCTGCATCAAGATGTACAACATCATTCAACGGGATATTATCCATCATTTTTGTGCACGCTTAATAATGTGAATATATACGAACATTTCTTTACATCACGGGAGTCGTTTCCTCGTGCTCGCGACGCTTCATTCTTTTGCGCTCCTCGGCGATTTGTTCCGCGGCTTGGATCAGTTTCTCCGGCGTGCGCTCGTCCTCGGCCAGCAATGCGTAGGCCTCTCTCAACGTTTTCCGCTGTTTGCTATATCTACTCAGCGCGGGATTGATGGATCGTCTCTCTCCCGAATCGTCGTCCGTATTCGACTCGTAGTCTTCGTCATCGGTATTCTCTTCGTCGTCGTCGTCGTCGTCGTCGTCGCTCACGACGGTGCGAGTGGCGTCCACGAGACTGCGCGTGCGATCCGCGAAAGTACCACCCGTCGCCTGCACCAACCGGGCGCGACTCTCATCGACGTTCGTCATGTGTTCGAGCACGTACGCCGCCAGCTCAAGTTTTCGACGCAAGCGCCGACGCTGCTTTCGAAGAGAGCGCCCGGGTCCCCTTCGCGCCGCTCGACTCTCTGGCGAATCGTAGTTGGAATACTTTTCATATCTTCCCGGAACGACGAGCTGCGGTCGAACGTGTGACGATTTCGTGCACGCTTCGCAGCAAAACCCGTCGAGTTTGTCTTGGCACGCGTCGCACACCAGGAACAATCTGTTGCAATCGACGTTGGGACAGTTGCGGTGCGGTGGAGGCGCCGCGTGTTCGCCGCAGCAGTAACATCTCAACGTGGCCGCAGCTTCGCCGTGTTCGGCGCTCGGACGCCCGTCCGGCGCCATGGCCAAACGACTATCGAACACGAACAGGTGATCGTCCCAGAGTTGATCGTCGCGTTTCCCGTACTCGTCAAAGTACGCTTGCACTCCCCCCTCGAGGGTCATCACGTTACTGTACCCTTGCTCGCGAAGCACCGTCGAGTACACGTCGCATCGAATGCCGCCCGTACAGTACATCATGATAGGGCGATCTTTCTCCACGTTCGCCAGCGGTCCGAGACCTTCCTGCACGTTCGTATACACTGTCTCACGGAACGATTCCTGCACCGGACGTTCGGCGCCTCGAAAGCGTCCCACGTCCCACTCGTATCCGTTTCTCACGTCCAACAACAGCGGCGCGTCCTCCGCCTTCTCGTTCACCTTTATCAAATTATCGTGCCACTCCTTCGGCGATAACGGTTTCGCACGCGCCGTACGATCGGTCAACGGCAGATGATCCGTCCCTCCCTCCAACTGTACCAAATTCGGCTTATATCGAAGAGACAACCTCGGGTGCGCCTGCGCGTCGGCGGGATACACCGATATTCGCATGCCCGAAAATCGCGGATCACTCTCCACCCACCGCGCGTACGCCTCCCCGTCCCGCTTTCTTCCCGACATCTGCGCGTTAATCCCTTGTTCGTTGATGTATATCCGTCCTCTGAGTTCCCATCCCTCGCGTTCGACGCGCGCGCGATGCCTCGCCGCCTCCGCCTCGGGATCCCTCACGTCGGCGAATCGGAAAAACGTCACGAGCTGATACTTCGGATCGCTCTCCTCGTCGTCGCTCTCGCGCGACGCGTTCGCCGAGTCGCCCTTCCCGTCGTCGTCTTTCGTCGCAGCGCGCGCGACGACGACGACCGCGCGCGAGACGCCGCCGCCGCCGCCGCGCGCCCGCGCGCGCGACGACCCACCGACGCCGACGCGCGAGACGCGGTCGCGAGACGTCGAGCGCGGTGCGCGAGACGCGAGACGCGCGTCGTTCGAGACGCGCGCGCGCGCGCGCGGTCGCGACGACGCGCCGGGCGTCGCGCGCATCCGCATCCGCGTCGTCGCGAGACCGATGCGCCGTGGTGATGAATGACGAGTCATGACTCGTCCGTGGGTGAGACTCGAGACGTCGTCGTCTCGACGCGAATCCCAATCGAATCCCAATCGAGTCCCGCATTCGTCGACGCGACGACCGCGCGCGATCCCGATCGACCGCGCGACGCGCGCGCGATATTTTTCTCCGCGCGAATCCGTCGAGGAATCGCGTCGAGACGCGTCGCGTCGAGTCGAATCGCGCGGTCGAGCGGGACCGGTGCGAGGAGACGCGGACGCGGTCTCGGATTCGATGTCGTCGCGCGACGCCGGGGCGAGCGGGACGGTCGCGCGCGTGTTGCGTCAGATGCACTCTCTGGATAAAGGTGCGGCGAACGACCCTCGCGCGCGCGCGATTTGAGCGCGGGGATTGACGAACGGCGACCGATCATAGATTACAGGTACATGGCGTGCGCGGACCTGTTGACGGAGGTCGCGCGCGACGGGTTCTCGGGGTTCCCGTCTCGAGATCTCGAGCGGGAGACGATGGATGGGGTGATGCGCGCGGTGTTTGACGCGTCGGCCGACGTGGCGGGATTGGCGATGAAGTGCGCGAGCGCGGTGGCGAGGAGCGGGACGAGAGCGACGGCGAGAGAGGCGGCGGAGACGCTGTGCGCGAGAGCGGGCGGGAGAGACGCGGAGGGGCGAGACGCGGCGTGCGTGTGTTTGAAGACGATGATGGTTGATATTGGAACGTTCGGGGAGGAGGCGCGAAGTGGGACGTTGGAGACGTGCGTGCCGGCGTTGGCGTCGCACGTGGAGACGGCGGCGAGGGAGGGCGCGAGCGCGGACGAGATGAACGCGGCGGCGGAGGCGGTGGACGTGATTCACTCGATGGCGACGGCGATGAACGCGGCGCACATCGGTTTGAACGAGGAACATCGTGAGTTGCTTCAAAGAGCGCTGTTCAAACATCTCGAACACGGCAAGTCTGGCACGCGGAAGCGCGCGGCGCAGTGCGCGGCGCTCTTGGCGGCGCGGATGGATGGCGACGCGTTGAGTCGGACGATGAAGACGGTGATGGGATTGTTGGAGAAGAAGATTTCGAGCGAGGGGAAGAGTTCGTTGTATTCGTTCATCCTCGGGGCCACCGCACGCGCGTGTGGATATCGGTTTCGAGACTGCGCCGGGGATTCGTTGGCTCTCTTGCTCAGAGCATGCGAATCTTCGTCGGAAGAGTACGACGAAGATACCATCGATAACATCGAAAGCGCGCTGCAAGCTATGGAATTCATCATCACGTCGTGTCAATCCGGCGTCCAGGACGCGGAGAAGACGGCGCCGCGCGTCGATTTGGCGCTCAAATTCTTGTCGTACGATCCGAATTTCGACGACGACGAACCGGAAGTGATGGATACGTGCGATGGTGACGACGACGAGGAGGATGAATACAGCGATGACGAAGATTATGACGATGACGATGACGAGAGCTGGAAGGTCAGACGCGCCGCTGCGAAAGTTTTGAGCTCCATTGTGAGCACCGCGTCTGAAGCGACGTTGACCGAGTATTACGACGCCGTCACGTCAAAGCTCTTGTCACGCACGAAGGATCGTGAACCGAGCGTTCAGCTCGACATCTTTTCGGTCCTGGGAGACATCGTGCGAGTGAGCGGTAGATTTCTCGAAAATGACCCCGATTCGAACATGGGTGCAAAGTTGCGCGCATCCACGTCGGAAATCGTACGAGTCATCGCGCGAGAATCGACGTCAAAATCTGCCAAGACGCAGGTCGCGGCTTTCACGCTTCTCAGCTCGCTCGCCGCGGTGTTTCCGGGTATATTGTCTGAAATTGACGATGAACAAAGCCGGAGCGAGCTCATGGTCGCCATCGAGCGCTGCATTGGTGACAAGGCGTACGGTAACGCGGCTCGCATCGAGGCGCTCACGTTTGTCTCGAGCGTGTGCAAGTCGAAGGATTTGGGCGTGATGGACACGTTCGTGCCGACCCTTCTGCCCGTGATTTTTATTGCAAGCGCTGACAAGTATTACAAACTAGCCACGGCTGCGTTACATTCCTGCGCTTCCGTGGTGGCGTTGTTAAAACGAGAAGGATCGGCGAGCGCTGAACACGCGAGCTTGATCAAGTCGTTGCTGGACGCAGTTCTCGCCAAGCTCGCCGCTGCGGACGAGGATCATGACGTGAAAGAGGCCGCCATTCATGCGTGTGCGGTCATTTTGGCGCATTTGAATCATCACGTGAACAACCAGGATCAATCTCGCGCGCTCGGTTTACTACTCGAGCGCTCGCGCAACGAAACCAACCGTCTCTCGGCGGTGCGCGCTTACTCGATGATCGCTTCATCGTCGAGTCCCATGGATTTGTCCGCGGTCGCCACGTCCATGATGCACGAGTTCACGACGTTTCTGCGCAAGTCCAACAAATCTCTACGCGAGAGCTCCCTCACGTGTCTCAGCGCGCTCATTTCGTTACACCGCTCCGCGTTGCAAGATCCGGACGTCGTCCCTGTGGTCACGGAAGCGTCCGCATTATTGAACGAGGAGGACTTGCACTTAGCCACGCTTGCCATTCGCTTACTGACGACGATCATCGAATCGGCGAAGGATTTCCCGAACGCCGTGAAAGAGTCCGCGACGACCACGGTTCCGCTCGCGCTCAAGCTCGCGCGATCGCCGTTGGTGCAAAGACAGACGTTGAAGTCGCTTCAAGATTTGTACAAAAACCTCGTTCTCTCGAACGTCGTCTCGTTCAAAGCGCTCTTTGACGCGTTGTCGGACACCAAAGACATTCAATCCGTCGACAGTCAATTCGTGGCGCATAGCTTGGCCAAGTGCGTCGCCGCGGCGTGCTTGGCCGCCGGATCGGACACCACCGAGGAGACGACGCGAGCCCTGTTGACGAAGCTCCCGCGAGTCACGGGCATCGAAGCCGTGTACACGCTTCTCTGCATCGGTGAAATCGGGCGATTAACAAACTTGTCCGCGAACACGGAACTGGAGAAGATACTTCTCTCCACGTTTGACAGCGAGATCGAAGACGTGAAGGGTGCCGCGGCGTTGGCGCTCGGACGCGTCGCCGTGGGCAATCGCGAGAAGTACCTGCCTCTCATCATCTCGGCCCTCGACGGCGATGCGGTCGAACATCAATACTCTCTCCTTCAGGCGCTCAGAGAGATCATCGTCGTGGGCGACTTGAGCGACGAGGAAACGAAGAGAGTGTTGGCGATTCTGTACGGCACGGCGAGCTCAACCGAAGAGGGAGTGAGAAACGTCGTCGCCGAATGTCTCGGCAGACTCGCGGCGTCGGATCCGAGCAGGTTCGTTCAAGACATTCATAGAAAGCTCTCGCAGAGCACATCACCTCTCGAGAAGGCGACGCTCGTGTCGGCCGTCAAGTTTACGGTGATTGCGAGCGAGAGGGGAGCGCTCACGAAGATTCGAGGCGAGTTGCGCCTCCCGGAGTTTATGAGCGCCATGTCGGATGAAGACGTGAACGTGCGAACGGCCGTCATCAAAACGTTGAACGAGATCGTGCATCGCGAAAACACCCTCATCAAGCCAGTTTTGGCGGATATGCTTCCGACGCTTCTCGCTCAGACTGCGATCGTCGCCGAACTCGTTCGAGTCATCGATCTCGGCGCGTTCAAGCACACCGTTGACGACGGTTTGGAGTGTCGAAAGTCTGCGTTTGAGTGCGTGAACACTGTGCTCGATTCATGCGGTGCCCTGGTACGCGCCAATGACGTCATGACGGCGCTCATCAGCGGTCTGGGAGATCATTACGACGTCAAAATGCTCGCGCACGCGGCGTTGCGCAAACTGAGCGACGGCGTCGCCCCAAACTCTGTCGACGCCGTGCTCGCCAACTTGGCCTCCATCTGCGAACCTTTAGAGAAAACGCTCACTGCGAGAATGAAACGCGACGCCGTCCAACAAGAAATTGACCGAAATGACGACATGCTTCGGAGCGCGTTACGAGCGGTGTCCTCCATCAACGGACACGCCGCGAGCAAGAGCGTCGCCAGTTGGAAGGCATTCAACGACGACGTGATTCTCGCCCGAGAAAATCTCGTCGAGATCTATAAAGCCTTGTGAGCTTCACGCGCGCGAGAGGTGTGCGTCGTCTAAAAATGAATGTTACCTAGCTTTGAATGATTGAAAATGTAAAATTCTTACTTAGTACCGCCGCGTTTCAGAATCGCTCATATCCTCGTACATGAGTTCGCGTTCGAAATCCATCGCTTCGTCGATGCGTTCGCCTTGGTGCAACATGGCCTCAGCCTTTTCACTCACGCCGAGTGAACGCATGGAATCTTCGCTGTACTTATCCCAACACCACGACGCCAATTGGAGTTCGTAGCGCAAGCGCGCGCGATCGGCAGCCTCGCGCATGGCTAAGTACGCCGAAGTCTTGCCGCCGCTCAACTCGATTTCGAGCGCCAAGTCGGCGATGGCCTGTCGCGAGGGAAAATTCGTCAGTGTCCTCGTCGATATCGCGCGCGCGTCGAACGAGCGTCGTATTCACTCTTCTCTCGTGGCTACGGAAATGGATGGCGCAGTTTTGTCCGCATGTTTTGCGACTCGGTGTTCCACAATGCGTTTTTCGTCATCGCCACTCGAAGCGTCGCGTCCATCGCGCGTCGCATCGAGTCCATCGCGACGCACCTGTTGAATCGGAGGAAGTCTCTGCCCGTTGGTCTGCGCGCTCTCGCATCGTTCCATCTTACGCTCGCGCGCGCGTTCAGCCACCTCGAGCACCAAACAAAACTCGTTATCCGTCTTGTGCTTGACGTATCCCATCAAATCAAAGTACTCGCCGTCTCGAAAACTAAAATCCGAGGGTTCACCGAGATGCATGCGTTGCACCTTTTCCAACATCGTCCCCGGCGCCGCGTTCACCTCCTTATACTGCGGTTCCAACCAATCCCCCTCGTCTTCGAACGGCCACTGCCCGGCGTCCGTGATGATATCATCCGGCGTTTGCGCGCCACCACCACCACCACCTCCTCCTCCTCCTCCTCCTCCCCCGCGCGCCACATCGACGAAATCCTCTCGCATGTACGCATCCATCGCATCCATCGGCGACGACGCGCGCGCCGACGTCCCGCCGTCGACGCCGCCTCCGCTTCCCGCGCGCGCGTCTTCCCACCCCCGCGCCGCGTTCTCCCTCTCACCGTCCTCGTCCGTCCCCGCCGCGCGCGTTCGCCCTCCCGCATCGAGCGCTCGCACCGCCCGTCGTCGCATCCGACGCGCCGTCTCCGCCCGTCGCTCGCGCGCGTCCCCGCGCTCGACGCGGCGGCGCGCCGCCGCGCGCGGGGACGCGATTCGTCGTCGTCGTCCCGCCACCGCGCGCCCGAGGGCGGCGACGGAGGACATCGCGGGAGAGGGCATCGCGGGCGCGCGCGCGGGTCGTCGTCGGCGGCGACGGCGACGGCGACGCGCGACGGCGACGGCGCGCAATCGCGCGACGCGCGCGATGGACGCGCGCGGCCGCCGGTCCACGGTGACGAGTCATGACTCGTGGTGTGATGAACGAGACACGACGTAGTGGACTCTACGAAAACGCCATGAGTGAGGGAGACGATGACGACGCGCGCGTACGCCGGGACGGGTCGTAGGGTATAGGGTTTAGGGTTTAGGGTTTAGCGCAGAGACGCATCGAATCGCGTCGACGCATCGCGACGCGCGCGCGCGCGAGACGACGACGACGACCCGACCGACCCGACGACGCGTGCG
>CEUM01025492.1_pt1 | contig 25383 bp, 22 predicted proteins | sample 356421 | NCBI WGS metagenome assembly CEUM01 (sample SAMEA2622716, study PRJEB7988) | marine metagenome | biome: marine biome (ENVO:00000447); feature: surface water layer (ENVO:00002042); material: "saline water (ENVO:00002010), including plankton (ENVO:xxxxxxxx)" | depth 5 m
CCTCGCCGAGAAGGACTTGGTTCACCTTTGAGGTGCCGTGCATGCAGCTCCCCCCACCCGACCTCATCGGCCTCATGGCCGTTCTTGTGCTGGCGGGCATCGTGGTGTGGGATGCCGTTTGGCTCGTGCGCCAATCCCAATTGGTTCCAGAACTCGGGCCGGCACCCGGTGGATATGCATGGTCCAGTGGAGGGGCGGAGGAAGCCATCCGCCACTGGGGCAACCTGTTCTCCATGGCCGCCATGCTCGTGCTGCCGTGGGGCTTCATCCGCATGTCGGACACCTCGGTGATGTGGGCGGTGGTGTGGGACGTGCTCCTCTTGCTCCACTTGGTCGGCCTGTTGGTGCCGAAACGGTATGCCGTGACGCGGACGCACCTGATTGCCGACGGGCAACGCTACGCGTGGGAACGGCTGAAACTCGCCGATCGTCAACCGCGTCGACGCATCATGCTGCTGCGTCGCGGTTGGGGTATCTTTGGCCCGCTCCCCATCGCCGCTGAGGCCAACGAACTCACGACGGTTCGGGCATGGATTGCAGCGGGACTCCTTGGCGGTGAATCGTGGTCGCTGATGCTCGAAGAGGAGTGAAGCATCCGTTCAAAGACCGCCCTTCCTCACCATGACCATGGAGTGGACCACCAGCGGCGACGACGTCTTTCTTCGGCTGGACCCCGGCGAAGAGATCCATGCCTCCCTGCAGGCCTTGGCCGACACCATCGACCTGAACGCGGCTGCGGTGACCAGCGGCATTGGCCGGGTTCGTGCTTCCGTCTACGGTTTCATGGACGACGATCACGTCTACCACCGCCGCACCATTGAGGGCGGTGCAGAGCTCGTGGCCCTGCAGGGCAACCTCGCGCGTCATCAGGACGGCCATGCCTTCACCCACCTGCACGTCGTGCTCTCCGACGACGACTTGGTGCCTGCTGCCGGGCACCTTTTCGAGGCGACGGTGCACGTGACGGCAGAACTTCACCTTCGCCGCATGGACGCCGCGCTTGCGATGCGTTGCCCGCTTGAGAACAGCCAATTCACCGCGCTGCGGCTTGGCGACGAAGTCTGAAGCGAGGCCTCAAAGAACCTCATGCCCGGTGGTCAAGCATGGGCGGAGCGGCGCAGGATGAAGCGTCGCGCATCGCGTGGTTGGCCGAGGAAATCGCCCGCCACTCCGACTTGTACTACAACGCCGCGGCCCCTGAAATCAGCGACGCCGCTTTCGACGCGCTGTGGGACGAACTGAAGCAATTGGCACCCAATCATCCGCAGCTCCAGCGCGTCGGTGCCGAGATCGAACCGGGCTCGGTCAAAGTGGACCACCGCTTCCCGATGCGCAGCCTCGACAAGGGAACCGAAGACGCCGACCTGGTGCATTTCGTCCAGCAGACCGCGGGCGGTGCAACCCGCATCCTGGCCCAACCCAAACTGGACGGCTCCGCGTTGTCCCTGGAATACCGCTGCGGACGGCTTGTGCGCGCGGCCACGCGCGGCAGCGGCGATCGCGGCGAAGACGTGACCCGAAACGCGCGCAAAGTCGCCAACGTTCCGGATCGCCTCTCGGTGCCCGTCGACGCACACGTGCGCGGCGAGGTCGTGATGCCCTTGGCGGTGTTTGAGGGCAAATACCGCGACGTCTCGCCAAACCCGAGGAACCTCGCCGCGGGTGCTTTGCGCCAGAAGCATGACGTGGGCAAAGCCGACGCGAGCGATCTCGTGTTTCATGCCTACGACGTTCGCTTCCTGCCGCCTGGTGAGCAGCATCCGGATTCCGAAGCCCCGCCCGAGGACGACGACGACGATGCGCTGTTGGTCTGGCTCGAGGATGCTGGCATTCGGCCTGCGGATTGGACCGTGCACGAAGCCGAAACGCCTGCGGAGGTGGCTCAATCCCTCATCGCCTCGACCCATACGTGGACCGAAGCGCGGTCCACGTACCCCTTCGAAATCGACGGCGTGGTCTACAAGGTGACCTCGCGTCAGCACCGAGAACAGCTGGGCATGACCGCCCACCATCCTCGTTGGGCCCTCGCTTGGAAGTTCCCACCGGAGGAAGCCGTCTCGGTGCTGCTGGCCGTGGATTGGCAGACCGGGCGCACCGGAGCGGTGACGCCGGTCGCTCGCATTGCACCGCAAGTCGTGGCGGGCGTGACCGTGGAGAACACCACGCTGCACAACGCGGGCGAGGTTGAGCGCCTCAACCTGCGGCTGGGCGACAAGGTGCGCATCGTGCGCCGCGGGGACGTCATTCCGAAGATTGAGGCGGGGCTGGGTCGAGCCAGCGAGCAGGACCTCGAAGGCCGTGCACACGCCGACGGACGGGCCTTCGAAGGCCAGTTGCCGGCATCTGCCCCCATTCCGTCCCCAAGCGATTGTCCGTCGTGTGGCGCTGTGCTTCGCTTGGACGGTGCTTTCCTGCGGTGTGACGACCTCATGTGCGACGCACGCACCACGCGGGCGGTGTTGTACTGGTGCCGCGCGCTCGAGATGGACGGCATCGGGGAGAAGCTGGTGGACCAATTGCTCGAACAAGGCTTGGTGGCAGGCCTCGAAGACCTCTACGCGCTGAGCACGGAGCGCCTGATGTCCCTGGAGCGGATGGGCGCCACCTCTGCGGGGAACGTGATGGCGCAGATCGACGCATCACGAAGGATGCCCTTGGGCCGCTTCCTCCACGCCCTTGGCTTGCCCGGCATCGGTCCGGAACTTGCCACGGCCATGGCCCAACACTTCGGGAGCGCCGATGCCGTGCTTCCATGGGTGGAGCGGGCCATGGCCGTACACGGTGAAGCGGCGTTTGGACCCACCGAGGACGAGCGAGGAAAAGCGTACGACCAACCCCAAGCCATCCGTGACCTGTGCACGATGGACGGCGTGGGCACCGTCGTCGCTCAGGCCTTCCGGGACGGCCTAAGCCGACGACGCACCACCGTCGAGGCCTTGCTCTCCGCCCTTGACGTGACCGATGCAACCCGGCCGGCTTCAGGGGGCGTGTTGGAAGGGCGGTCTTTCTGCCTGACCGGGACCCTCACCATGCCAAGAAAACAGGTTCAAGAAGCCATCAAAGCCGCAGGAGGCCGGGTGGTCGGGAGCGTCTCGAAAGCCCTCGACGTGCTTGTTGCAGGGGCCTCCGCCGGCTCAAAACTGACCAAAGCCGAGGCGCTCGGCATCGAGGTATGGGACGAAGCGCGCCTCGAGCAAGAACTTGGTCGGACCGAAGATCCGGCGCCGGCAGCCAACACGCTGGACCGCTGGATGTCGTGACTCAGCCGTAGAGCATGGCGTTGGATCCGCTGGAGCCTTGCTCGTCTTGCATGGCCGCGTTCATCATCGCCGAAACTTGTTCTTCGATGGCTTCGGCTTCCTCGATCAGTTCCTCGATGTCAAGGGACGTGATGGGCAGCAAGGTGTCGATGCAGCGGATGATTTCGGCGGCCGCTCGCGCGTCCGGGTACCGTGGATCTGCTTCGGCCATGATGCCCATGACGTCGATGCCGCGGCGGTGCGCTTCACCATGGATGGCGGCGTTCATGCCTCGCAGCACCCCTCGCTTGACCATGGTCAAGCCGAGGGCTTGAACGGCCTCTCGCATGGCGTCGTTGGAGGCGAGGCCGAGCAGGTCGACCTTCTCTTCGTCGTCGTCGTATTCGATGGTCGGCTCGTTGCCGTCCATGCCAACCGCCTTCATCCCGGCTTTCGGGAAGGCGTCAACGATCAAACCGCGACCGACGTTGGCTTCCTTGGACCAGTCGAACAGGGCCCAAACCATTTCGTTGCCGATGAGGTCGTTGATCATCAGCTCACTCGTGAACAGGATGACCTGATCGCATCCGTCGATGGAACACACCGGGCTGCCGCCGTAGACACGCACGGGTGGAAGCGCCATGCCGTCGTTGACGATGGCCACAGCGGGCAGGCGCGAGTCGAAAATGCCGCCAATGTAGTCCAGTTCCAGGTGCTCGATGAGGTAGGCAGCCACGATTGGACTGACCATCCCGACGGTTGGGAAACAGGTGATGACCAGGGCGTTTTCCGTCTCGATGTCGCTTCGAATGCGAACCTTTGGGCCGGCGGACATGCATCGTGCTGTCGGCCCGGGGGCCTCAACCCTTCCGGCTGCGTGGGCGAGGCTTCATGACGCCTGAGCGGAGAGCACGCGCATGGCGGGCGCACACCGGCTCTCCCCTTCCTCGTGGAACAGGTACGAGACCTGTCCCCGAATGTATTGGCTGAGCCGTCAAGGCCTGCCACGGAAAGCCGGCATGGCCGCTTCCCTTGGGACGGCCATTCACGCGTCGATCGAAGACCTGCTCAACATGGACATCAGCGATCGACCAAAGGCCAGCATGGGGTGGCTTCCTGCGGTCGGCGAGGCCTTCCTGAAAGACCGCTGGAACGAAGAAAAGGACGCCTTCCACGCCACGCCTCGCCACGGTCGTTGGAAAGACGACCGCTGGAAAGAGGCGGTTGACGGCCATCGAGGCGGCATCGACCTGCTGCTGCGGTGGGTCGGCGTCGAAGGGCTCTCGCACGAACGCATCACCGCTGCGCTCTGGACTCGGGTTCAGGAGCGGATGATCGCCGTTGAGGGCGAGTTGATCTCGCGAGACGGCCGGCTAGGCGGGCGTGTCGACCTGTTGCTCAACGAGGTGGACGACGCCGGAGAAACCGTGGCGTGGGTGGTGGCTGACCTCAAGACGGGACGGACGCCTGAGGGCAAACTCAAGCCGGAAGTTGACCGTCAACTTCGCTTCTACCGCGACCTTTTGCTCGCGAACAATCCGAGCGCACCCAACGTTCGGGCCGAAGGCTGGTACACGCTGAACCGCACCACGTGGCGCGCGTCCAAGGGCGGTGTCCTCGAAGACGCCTATGCCGCGTGGGAGGCCACCCAACCCACCGAAGCACCGCTCGATCCAACCCCCGGACCGGACAGTTGCGGAGGATTCTGCGATTGGAAAGCGTGGTGCGGACACTGGCTGCGCTGGCGCCATGATGCGAACCTTCTGGACGACGGCGACTTCCGTGATGCCGTGGTTCGCGTCGTTGCTCGCCCCGCCGGCTCGTCCACCGTCGAGGTGGAGCGTTTGCTTCCCGGCGATGGACCGGGCGAGGTCGTCGACGGTGGCGGCCGATGTTCCATGCTGTTTGTCGGCAGCGCCCTGACGAAGCTGGAGGCCTTGATGGATGAGGATGCTGCAGCCCCCATCTTCGTGGGCAGCGCGCTGGCAAAAGTCCACCAGTGGCGTGTTGGCGATTGGTGCGACGTGCTTCCGTGGTCGCCGCACGCGGTCTGATCATGCCAGATGCGTTCGAAGTTCATCGATGTCTTCGGGCGCAAGCCCGGAGGCCGGCGAGAGCAACCAGTTCAGGTAGGCCGGATCCTCGGCCGCGACTTCGCGTAGACTTCGGCTGCGGTGGCGGCCGAAGGCCAGAATGTAGCGCCCCTCGTCCTGTCGAATACGCCCTTCAGCGTCCAGTGGAGCAAGGTCCTGCAACCCTCGTCCCAACGCTTGGGCGTCGCGCCTGCCTTCGCCATGGATGAGCCAGTGCTCGAGGTCCTCAATGGAGCGACGGAAGGCGTGGGCGTGGTCCACAGTGAACCGCCACAGCAACATCAGCGAGGCCGCAGCGTCTGCGCCCGCCGTGTGGGCCTTCTCCAGCTTGATGCCATGACGCTGGCAGAGGGAGCCAAGGTTGTGCGGGCGTCCGACCTTGAGCCGCCTCGCGGCCTCGAGCGTGTCCAGAACGGCTTTCGGCTTCGGTGGAAGCCGGCCGAGGCGCATGAATTCCGCCTCCACCATCCCCATGTCGAAGCGGCGAACGTTGTGGCCGACCAGGACCGCGCCCTCGATGGCGTCGTGGAGCTCGTCGGCCACGTCGCGAAACAGGGGTGCGCCGCGCACATCGCCGTCGTAAATGCCGTGCACCCGGCTGGCTTCGATGGGGATGGGGCAGCGCGGATCGACAAGGTGCTCAATGTGCATCGGCGATCCGTCCACGTCGCTGCCCACCAGCGCAAATTGGACGATGCGTGAACGCGAGGTCGAGATGCCCGTGGTTTCGGTGTCGAAGGCCAAGACCCGCTCTCCGGCGAGGGGGTCTACGGCCATGCCAACGCTTCCGGTGGCCCCTCCTTCAACCTCTCCGCTCACCGCAGGGTCCTTCCTCTCCGCCGGGATGAGGCATCATGCGCTGGTGGAAACGGGCCGAGGTCTCCGAGGACTTGGAGGAAGAAGAGGACCCGCTGGCCGGTCTTTCCCACACCGACGCAGAACAATTCGCCGCTGCACGGCTCGACGCGGTGGAGGCCGCCGGCGCGCTGCTCGATGGCCCAACGGTCGGCATGAAAGCCGAGGAAGCGGAAGCCACGCCGACACCAGAATACGACGTCGGTGAGGTGGAAGCCGATGCACTGCTCGACGATGGGCCGCTTGAACCGAGCATCGATCATTCCGAGTTGAACGTGGTGGTCCACGAGGACCTTGCCGACCTTGCCGACCCCTTGGCCAGCGCGCCCGTGATGGGCGATGTGCCCGAAGAAATCGAGTTCGAGAACGACGACGCTTGACCTTGGTTGGACCGCACGGTTCAGAAGGAGTGGGCATCCGTAACGTCTCATGGTGGGAGGCGGAGCGTCCATGCGACGGGCCGTCGCCATGCTCGCCATGCTGCTTGCAAGCCTCGCTTTGCCCGGGTGCATGGAGGCCCTCGACCTTACGGTGAACCCCAAGGCGGAGCTCGACGTGTACCCGGCCGTCATTCAAGAAGGTGAGATGGTCACGCTCGACGCCCGTGAATCGGATGCCGTTGAGGGCGTGCTGACCGAATACATCTGGGACTTCGGGGACGGCACAACGGCCACGACCGTCATCGGCTTTACCTCGCACCGGTACACGGCCTTCGGCATCTACACGGTCTCGGTCACGGTGGTCAACGACCAAGGCGGAGAGGACGAATCCTCGTCGCTGGTGACCGTCAACGGAGCCCCGAACATCGTCCTCGATGTGCCGGCGTTGATCCGTTCAGGCGACACCGCCTTGCTCGATGCGAGCGCTTCAACGGATCCAGAAGGCGCGCCGTTGAGCTTCGTGTGGGACCTGAACCTGGCCGTGGACAGCGACGGCAACGGCCAACCCGAGGACGATGCTGACGCCATCACGCCTGACGTGTTGGTCCCCACCGATACCAGCGGCTTGATTCGCGGGCGGCTGACCGTGGAGGACACCGACGGCGGCGTGGTGACCGAAGACTTCGAACTCAACGTCACTGCCCGACGCTTCTCCCTGACCTGGGTTGAGGAGACCGTCACGGTGTCGTGGGACGGCTACCTCGATCAAGGCGACCGCTGGGAAGAGAACCACATTCCCGGAGAAGGCGTGCGCGTGATGGCCTACGAGGCTCTGCTCGAATTGGATCAGGACGTGCTGGTGCCAGCAGACAACTTCACGCTGGTGCTTGAGGTCCCCGCCGACGGCTACACCAACAAGGCCCAGACCACACCGGGGAACATCACCCAGAACACGCCAGCATCGGCGGAAATCAGCGACGACGCCCTCAATCCAACTCCTGAGGATGCGGTGTACGAGGGCAACTCTGCAAAGGAAGTGCTCTCGCGCGTGCTCAACCAACCCGGCGCGCGGTTCGGCCAAGGCAACTGGACGTGGGCGGTCATCGCCGATCAGTCGGACCCTGACGGCATCATCCCTGGCGCTCCAGATCCAGATCCCGGCAACGATTGGACCCTCGAGGTGCGCATCACCGTGCTCTCTCCCCGCTTGGTGGAAATCGCCTACGAGTGAGCCCCGCGCGATGCGGCGGACAAGGCTATGAAGGCCCGACGGTTGGGACGGACTGAGCCCCATGGTCGGTCAAGTTGAGGTCAGCCGCGTCGGTATTCGTGACGGCCTTTCTGTGGACCTCACCGTGCAAATGGAAGATCCGCGGGACTACGATTTCCGCCCCTCGCTCCACTTCGAGCACACCACGCTGACGGTCAAGAGCCAAACCGACGGCAGCGTGTTGGCTGAGGTGCCCCTGGACCAAGAGCAAATCAACGCCATGATGGCCGACCGTTCTGCGACGCTGCGCGTCAAATTCAGCGTCACTGGCATGCACGGTCGCCTCAACATCATCCACCCCATCATCGCTGACGGGAAGGCGAAGAAGCTCGCCAACGCCAACTGGAAGACCACCTTGCCCGTGCACGTCGCGTGACGGGAGGTCCCACAGGACCGTTATAGCCGTTGGAGCGGAATGTTCCACCCATGCCTCGAAGGGTTGGAACCGGGAGCCAGAAGCAAGCACGCCTTGAGCGACTGAAACAGGAAGTCCTGCGTTTCGTGTTGGCCAATCCTGGGTGTTCCGCACAGTCCATCGTGGCGGAACTGGCCAACGACAAGGCCATGCGCAACCACGGGCTGACGCCCCGAAAAATTGGCTTCTTCATTCCACGCTACCTCGCCGACCGCGTCACGTGGTGGCAGGATCACGGAGCGGGTCGGCGCGTGTACGGCGAGATTGGACATGACGTGGTCCCGAAGCGTTGACGACGCAACGCACATGTGCAGACAACCCCTGCTCACGGCATGGGCGAGGTCGCGGCGTACTTCGACCTCGACGGGACCCTGCTTGACGCCTCAAGCGAGAAGACCCTCACCGCCACCCTGCTCCGCCGTCGACCGTGGCGTTTCCCCGTTGGATTGACCTCGTGGTCCGTTCGGGCCGTGGTCAACCTGCTGCGGGGGCGAGCGCCCTATGATGCTCTGCGCAATCGCGGGCACTTCACCGGCGCAACGTGGACCACCCTCGAAGCGCTCTCGGAGGAGCTGGCGGAGCGTGTCCTCATGCCGCGCGTGCCCCAAGCGGCGCTGGATCGACTCGCGTGGCACCGCGATCAGGGCCACCGCTGCATCTTGGTGACCGCCACTGTTGCGCCGATGGCCGAGGCCATGGGCAAGCAGTTGGGTATGGATGCGACCTATGGGTGCGGCCCAGCGGTGCGATCTGGACGGCTTTCAGGCTCGGAGCGAGGTTGGTCCGTGCCGCGAAGGAAAGGAAAGGTGCCCGTGGTGAAGGCGGATGCGGAAGCCAGCGGCCATGATTTGGCCCAATGTTGGGCCTACGGCAACACCCACGCCGACAGCTGGTTCATGCGCGAGTGCGGGCATGCCATCGCCGTCAACCCCGAAGGGGCGCTGGTCAAGGAGGCCGAGGCGCGTGGTTGGGAGCAGGTGCAGTGGCGCGTTGGATGACCGTCAGCGGAACATGCGAAGCAGTTTCCCGAGGTTGCTGCGCCGCGTGGTCAGGCCCAAACCCATGGCCAATACACCTTCGGCGAGGGTTTCCAACTCGGACGCGTCATGCACGTGCTCAAGCGCTGTTGCCGAACCGATGGCCGTCGCGTAGAGGTAGGTGTACGCGTTTCGTCCGTGGGTTTCCCCGTCCTCGTCGTCCACCAAAAATCGCCTTGGCGTCAGCCCAAGCAGGAGCGGTGCGCTCGAGAAGAGCGCGGCCAATACGATAACCACGGCGATGAAACCAAGCGGTGAAAAACCGAGGAGGCCATCGCTCAAGGCTTCGTCGCGAAGGGCCTGCATGTCGATGCCATCGGGCCCCGTCCCGTCCATGAGATGGGACCAATTGGCGCTCTGCGACCACGCGTCACGGTCGCCAAAGTCGTCCGTGCACCGCCAGTATCCATCGACGGCCGTGTGGTTTTCACAATATCCCCACATGTCTTCGAGGTTGCTGTTTTCGTCGCACAGGTAGGCGACAGCCTGGTATTCACACTCAAATTGACGTGATACGTGGATTGGATCCTCGGCTGAAATGAAGGCACCGACGGTGATGGCGGTACCAAGGCCGAGAGGGACGATGGCGCCGAGCGTCATGATCACGAGGAACACGGCGCTCCAGGGGGTGCGGATGGTAAATCGGCCGTTGAGGGTGGGGTCGGCCTTCATCACGTCATCAAGCGGCCGCTCAGCCACGCCGTCTTCTCCGTCGATCACCCCTATGGCCCGCCCAATCCGGACGGCTCGCCCCTCTTCGCTCACGGCATCGCCGACCGTGGTGTCGTTGTAGACCACCTTCACGTTCTCAGGTGCCGTGAAGACATACACGAACCCGAGGATGACGGTAGGAAGGCCGAGGACCGTCAACATGCCACTCAGGCATCCCTCGCCCGTGTTTGCAGCCATCGCGAAATCCACCGAGGACCACGCAAAAGCGGCCACGGCCACCACAACGGCCAGCACCACCATGCCGTAGAGGCTCGCGCGCCCCATGGTGGTGAGCGACCATTCGGTCGCAAAGCGTCCGTCCAACGTCGGGTCGTGTTGAAGCGCGGCACCGATTGCGGCCGCGTGAGCACCCGGATCGCCCCGTGCTTGTTGTGGAGAGGCAGGGATGGCGTGGGGCGTTACCGGTGCTGCAGGAAGAATCCCGTCAACAGGGCCTGAATCGGACACGGCGCAGATTAACGCGCGCACATGAATGAAGATTCTGCCGAAACGAATGGCGGCCCGTCCGCGATTCGAACACGGGTCTCATCCTCCGCAGGGATGAAGGATATCCAGACTACCCTAACAGGCCTCGCTCCGGCGACCTGCCGACCCGATATAAGCCCGACGGGTGCGGTTCCCGACGAGGGTTCATGGCCCAGGTGCGAAAGCAACAGCCATGGCGGTCACTGTGAGGCGTCGTGTCGATTTCCCCATGATCGACATGGCGAACATCACCTACTACCCCCGCATTTACGATTTGGCGCACCGGTGCTTCGAGGAGGCATGGGTCCACATCTGTGACGTCGAGTACGCCACGCTGCTCATGGAGCGCAACCTTGGCTATCCCGTGGTGGACGTCCAGTCCACCTTTCACGGACCACTTCGGTACGGCCGTACGGCCGTCATGACGATGTGGATCGAGTCCGTTGGCACCACCAGCGTGGTCTGGCGGTACCGACTCGAGGACGACCTTGGACAGCAGGTGTGGAGCTCACGCCAGGTCACCGTTGGCGTGGACATGCAGACCATGGAACCGCGCCCCGTTCCTGACGACTTGCGTGAAAGACTGCAGGCCTGTGGGCCGCCCGCGGAGGCATGACCGTGACCATGGATCCTTGGGCCATCGACCCCCGTCCTGACCGACGTGGGCCACGCTCCATCGCCGTGCTCCTCCTCCTTGGGGCCGTGCTGCTCGGTCTTGCTGGGCTCGATGCGCTTCAGCACGGAGCGCTCGAGGACCTCCCCGACGGCCAAGTCGAGATGACCATCGAGACGCCGAACCTCAACGATGAGATCGAGGTCACGCCTGAGCAATACCAGGCCTTCCACGACGAAGCGCGGGACAGCGGTGCGTACGCTTGGCGTGGCTGGTCGCTTCTCATCGGCATGTCCTTGGTGGCCGTGGGCAGCCTTGGGCTCTATGCTCTCAAGCCATGGGGGCCGCGTTTGGCGAGCCTCGGTGCAACGGTGGCGCTGATTGGCGGCAGCGTCGGAGGATTCCGATTCCAGGCCGCCGCCGAGGCGACCATGGAAGGGATGCTCGTGGACACGCAAACCTACCTGGCTTTGGCGTGCAGCGTTATGACCGGTCTTTGCTTGGCGATGGCGGCCATGCCCCTGTTCAATCACAGGGCGCGGCTGGCGCTGTTTTCCGAAGAAGAATGATCAGGCATCGTCGGGCTTTGGCCACTTTTTCTTCAGAGCCTTCTCCAACTTCTCGTCCAGCGTGGCGTTCCACCAATCGCTCCCTTGCCAGATGGCGTACTTCCCTCGGATGCCGCGCAGGTCAGCTCCTGCGAGCTTGCAATTGCGAAAATTGGAGAGGTTCATCCGCGCTTTTCGGAGATCGGCACCACGCAAATCGGCACCGTCGAACGCGCTCTTCATCAGATCGGCCTCGACCATGGACGCCCGACGAAAGTCGCAGTCGGTGAAATCGGCCTCCGTCAAATCAGCGCCGTCGAGGATGGCGCGACGGAAGGTGGAGCCGCGGTGCCGGCCGCCTCTCAGCAGCGCGTTGGTCTTGTTCTGAAAGGACCAATCCAGGACCTCTGCGTCCTCGCTTGGGCCGTCCCGGGGGTCGTCCCCGGACGCGGACATGACCATGGATGAACCTCACATGGTGCGCTCATCAAGGTGACGACGTCCGGCGGACGTGAGCACGACGAAGCGGTTCTTTCCTGCACCGCTCTCGGGAATCTCAAGCAGACCGCGCTCGCGCAGGCGGTTCAGGTAGAGCGAAAGGTTGCCGGGAGCTTCGAGGCCAGCGTCTTCGAAGAGTTGCGCGACGACGCGGGGGGGCGAGTCGTGCACGCCTTCGACATCACGCAGGTAGTGGATCGCTGCAAGCACCATGTCTGGTTTGCGCTCAAGGCCAGCACCGGTCACGAGGTGGTGGAAAGCGGCGCCACGTTCGGGCAATTCTGCGCTGCCAATGGTCTTCGCCGCCGCCTCAACGGCGGCTTCACGTGCCATGCGCAGACGGTCCAAAACCGAGGACCAAGCGCCCTCTTCTTGGAGCTCAGCAATGCGTTCTTCAACCTGGTTGGTGGTACCAGAAATCTTCACCTCAATGTCGCCAGCGAGGATACGGACAACTGCTTCAGTCATGTTATTGTCTCATTTGCTTGCATAGTTAAGCATTGGCGGTCGCCCGTAGCACTCCATGACGGTGAAACAGCGCCCTTCCTTCATGCCATGATGCGATAGGAAGATGAAGGCCGAGGGCCCCAAGGCGACCATGTCCCCACGAGGCCGCGCCCAAGCCCGAGCCTTCCTGCTGGTGCTGTTGATGCTGATTTCCCTCTCACCGTTGCCGCAGACAAGCGCCGGCGGCGGCACGGGGACCATCACCTCATTCGAAACCGGCATGATGAACGAAGACATCGATCTTGCCGGCGGTGCCAGCAACGCATCGCTTGGCCTCTCCGTCCCGCGTGACGTGACCATGAACGGTCTGAGCCTTGTTGTCGATGTGGACGACGCCCTCGATACGCCGGGACAGGTCTGGTTGGACATCGACGAGGACGGGGTCAAAGAATGGGCCTTCGAAGGGCAAGGCTACGGCGCGCTTGGCCACCAATCGGTGTTCGCCCATGGCGGTTCGTCGGACCATGTCGCCACCACCGCGAACGCCAGCACCGGGTTCGTGACCAGCGACCTTCTCCTCCCTGAAAACGCGGCCGTGAGCGCTGCGGCCGTCAGCCTGAATTTCATTCCAAACGTGACCACTGCTTTCCAGGCCATCGGCGACTTCGTGGACATGAAGGCCGGTGACATGGACGGTGACGGCAGCGACGAAATCGTGGTCCTCTCCGCCAGCAACGCGACCACCGGGAACGGTACGGCCTTTGCTGTGCTCGATTACAACTTGACCACGCGGCAGCTGGTGATGTCGAACTGGACCGGCACGTGTGACGATTCGCGGAATTTCGAACTTGGCGATTTCAACAACGACAGCCGACAAGACGTGTTCACGTGGGGTGAGCTCGAGGTGGACGCGTGTCTGCACCTTTCCAACACCACGGCGGTCAATTCCAGCAGCCCACTGGCGCACATCCACTGGAACGCGACGCTCAACGTCACCATGGACGATCGGCTGAAGAAAGCCGCGGTGGGGGATTTCACCAACGACGGGTACGCCGACATCGTTTCGATTCACGGCCAAGGCAGCACACAAGGCGTCTTCGTGCTCAACCCGTTTTCGCCCGTCGGCGACCAGTTCTTGACCAAATCCACCGAGACCATCTACCGAAACGGGAGCTCGAATCCTGCCAACCTGCAGGACATCTACGTTGGCGCCATGAGCAATCAGAACACCGACGTGACCGCCATTGTCGTGCATCGCGGTTCGAACTGGTGGAGCTCCTACCAAGGGTGGGAACTGAAGTGGGACGGTCGATTTGTCGAACAAGCACAGGGGCCAGATCGATTCAGCAACCTCCGCGGAGGCATGCTCCCCGTGGACCTTGACGGCGACGGCGACACCGATTTCGTTTCCGGAGCAGGAAACTTGGAGCACGTGGTCGCCATCAACGACGGGAACACGTGGCAGGTCACCGAGCACACCGATTACGATCCGTTCACCACGACCAACGCGAGTTTCGGTGATCATGACGGCGACGGCGTGCCTTCATTGTTCATGGTTGAACTTGGCGCCAGCGACGGAAACATGGCCACGCTGGAAGGCAACCTCACCAATCGCCCGACGAATGGAAGTGGCCTCGATTTGGCCTCTCCCGTCAAGCTCAATCCATGGAGCATGCCGCTGGACATCATCTTCGCAGACCTCGACGGCGACGGCCATCAAGAGCAAGTGGTGGCCGCAGGCGAGGCTCAGGCCGGAATCTTCGTTGGTGGCTGGCACGACATTGGTCTCGACGTCGAGGGCGATGGAACGAATGAAATCAGCACATCGGGGTACGGCGGCACCGCCAACACCACCCATCACGGCGTGCTCTCCGTCAGCGACACGGTGGGCGCCATCCAAACCGCACTCGTGGGTCACGTGCTGGCCCTCCCGACCAGCACGGACGGATTCGGTGTGACCATGGCTCACCTGAATTTCTCCCTCGAGGCCAACGCTGACGGGATGCTCAACACCACCCTGTTCGACATCGCCTACGATGCGCGCCTTAGCATCGAGGACAACCCAAGCGTCGTGGGCAACCTCTCCAACTTGGTCAACCAGAAGATGCAGCTTGGAACCGGCAACTTCCGTCTCGCCCTCCCGTTCAACAGCACTGAGGCCGGTGTGCTCAGGTTGACCGACGTGGTGGGGCCCTACCTCGACGGGGCGCCGAACATTGCACGGCCCCCAGCTCCAGAATTGTCGCTCACCACGTTGACGCCGGGGATGGTCGAATTCACGTGGCAGGACGTCAACGAGTTCGGCGAAGGCCTCCTTGGCTTCGACGTGTATCGTGTGCTCAACGGCACCGCAATCGATCTCGCCTCGCCCTACAGCGATGCCGGCCTCAACATGACCGTGGACACCAACGTGAATTATGGCGACGTGTACGACTACGCGGTTCGCTCACGGCACGTCTTCGGCTTGCGGAGCAACCTCTCCGACGTGCTGACGGTTCAGGTACCGTATCCCGCGCCACCGCCGGCCGTCACCAACCTTGCTGCCGCTGACGTTGCCAACGACCAAGGCGGCCACGTGTCGGTGTCGTGGGATGACGCCACGGCGACCACGGCCCAATCCTTCCAGGTGTATGTGAGGGCTCAACCCTTCAATTCGACCGACGGACTGACGCCTGTTCTCGTCGTGGAGGACGGCACGTCAACACCGGTGGTCGTCAACACAACCTCAGCCTTCACCGATGCGTCTTCGACGGTGACGCCAGGTGCGCCGCTGGCTGACGGCACCCCGTATCACATCGGCGTTCTGGCGGTCGACGAGCACGGCAACACGAGCACGCTGGCGACCACTGGACCGATCGTGCCACGCAACGACAGCCTTCGCGTCACGGACGCCACCTTGATTTTGGAAGGGGACGCGACCACAGACGGCGTTCGCCTGATTCCTCTTGACGCCCCTCTCAAAGCAACCGTTGAGGTGACGGCAGACGGCGAAGCCTTGGACGAGGCTTCGGTCTGGCTCCGCATCGAGCACCCTGCCAGCGGCTTCGCCCGCAACGTGACGGGAAGCACCGATACAAACGGCCACTTCATCGCTCTTGAGGAAACGAGCCTGATGGCGTGGGACAGCCAAATGGCGCAAAACGTCGGCGAGTTGACGTTCGCGTACGGCGTTCTCGGCGTGAATGACGATCTGCTGCGCCAGCCGTGGGGCGGTGTGATGCAGAGCATGACCGGGTACGGCACCGTTCAGGTTGACGTCGATGGACCCACCATCGTGCAAGTGACGGACGACGCGACTTGGTCCATTTCGCTGACCGTCGAGGAGACCTTGGTCGAACAGTTGGGGGCTGCTCCCCCGCTCTCGATGTCCTACACCGTGTTGGGGGCCGAAGGTGCCGAACTCGGCACGGGTTCGCTGACGCCCACGGGCGGCATCTACCTCCTCGAATCGCCCTCAACGGAGGCCACCATGGTCCGATTTTCGCTGGACAACAGCGCTTACCCGTGGGTGATTGCCCCCGCCGTTCATGAGGTCACCCTTGAGCGGAGCACGGACAACGGCGGCCCCGATTCGGGGAACCAGTCGACGGGAGACGGCGGCACGGACGAGCCGGTTGAGGTGACGGAACTCCTCCCGCTGGAGGTCAGCGATTGCACCACGCGCTCCTTCCCACGTGACGTGACCGTCGAGCAAAACACCCAGTGCACCCTGCGCAACCCGAACGCCTTCGCGGTGACGGCGTCCTTTGACGCCAGCGCAGAGACCCTTGGCCTGATGCGCTTTGACCTGTTGCAAGGCGACGGGGACATCGCTGCGAACGGCGAGCGGCAAGTGGTGTGGTCGATGACGACGCTGCGTGACTTGGCCGACGAGGACGAGACGGCCTTCCAGGCGGCGACCACGTACGCGCTCACCACGGCTTCCAACGCCAGCCTGAGTTACGAGGGCTCCATCATACTCGAATGGACGCTTGAAGCACGTACGGACGGCACCGTCGAGGGCGATGCTTCCTCCGGTTCAAACGTCTTGATCCTCGGTTTGGGCGCCGTCGCGGTTCTCGCTGGACTCGTGGTGGCCGTGGTCGTGCTGCGCCGTCCAGAGGATGACGAGGATTTCACAGAAGACGATTTGGACGACGACTATGGATTTGCCATCGCCAAAGAGGAAACCGTTGACTTGACGACCACCACCAGTTTGTCGGACCTGAAGGCCACTGGAGCGACCGTCGAGGACCTGCAGCCGGAAGTCAAAGAACGCCCGAGCGATGCGCTGATCTCAGAGGTTTCTGGCGTGGAAACGGACCACGATGAAACCGACCATGATGTGGCGGAAGAGGTGCACGAGGAGGCATCCGAGGACGACGGCATCAACGTTGACGAGTTCGGCACGGAATGGTACGAAGACGAAGTCGGGACCTGGTGGTACAGGGAAGCCGGTCAAGAGGACTGGTCCGAATACAACGAGTGAATGGAGCGAGGATTCTTGACTGAGGCGCTGGCCGTCAACGCGAGGTGAGGCCGTGGAGACGCCATTCAAGCCCTATGCTTTGGTGCTCAACAAAGGCGCCGATCCGCGGACCGGGGGCGTGGCCATTTGCGGGTTCTCAAGCTCAGGTATGGTGGGCGTTATCGCTGCCTCGCACATCATCAGCGCCCTCGGGTTGGAGCAACAGGGAACGGTGTTGAACGCAGAATTTCCTGCGGTGGCCTTGATTCAGAACGAGGTCCCGAAACACCCAGTTCGCGTGTACCAAGGCGACGGCATTGGCGTGTTCACGGCTGAAATTCAGTTTGATGACGACAAGGACATCGCGCTCGCCACCACGGTGCTCGAGTGGTTTTCCAAAGGTGGGTTCGACCAACTGATCATCGTCGATGGTCTGCTCAGGCCGGACAAGGAGTTCGAGGGCGGTGATCTGTATGGCGTCGGAAGCTCCGATGCGATGCGCAACGCCTTGCGCTCTGCAGGCATCGAACCCATCCGCCAAGGCGTGGTATCGGGCATCACCGGCTTCCTGCTTGGCGAAGGCGACCGTTTGGACATGGACATCATCGCCCTGCTTGCCGAAGCCCACCCGATGTATCCCGATGCGCGCGCTGCCGCCATCGCGGTGGAGGCCATTTCGGATTTGACCGGTCTGGACCTGCCGCTCAGCGACTTGTTGGAAAACGCGCGGACCATCGAAGACAGCGTACGTGAGATGATCGAGCGCGCCAAATCCGTGCTGCCGGACCCCATCGGCCCGGGCCATCAGCTCGGCTCCGGCGACGAACCGGACATGGATCCGTCCGTGATGTGAACCTCACATCTCCTGCGCGATGCGGACCAAGGCATCGAAGGGTGCATCGGTGACAATGAACGGATTCAGGTCGGGTGCTCGGGCGGCAGCATGGCCCGCAGCGTGCAGGGCCTCGATGAGGTGCTGCAGTCTGGGCGTGCGCCCGGTGCCCGTCCATCGCGGTAAATCGTCGAGGTTCAGCAAGGTCGTGACATGACCGTCCATGGCCATGAGCTCCGCGGCTTCGGCGATGTGGCGAACCCCGCGCTTCGTTTCGCGCATGGCGTGTTCCTCGTCGTCGTCGTCCCACGTCAGACCTTCCGCCCGCCAGGCCTCAAGCATGCCTTCTTTCGGACGCATCAATTCAAGCGCTCGCTCTTCGGTCATTCGACCTGCGATGCTTGCGTGCCATAGGGGGCCGGTCCACATCGGACCGCTTCCACGCTCGGTTTGCTCTGGCGTCGGATGCCGAACGAAGCGGTAGGGGATGTCCTGGTCCCGAATGCGCCAACCGATGTGCTCGTGCACGTCACTCGCCCCGTTCTTGGAGGTGCGGACCATCACCGAAACCCGAACGTGATGGCCGTCGAAAAGGGCCATGAGCGGCGTGATTTCCCGATCCTGCCGCGCGGCTGCTAGGGCCACGTTGGCCAGCAACACACGCACCGCATCGTCGTGCGCGTAGTGGTCCACCATGCCGTGGAATCCGTAGCGCCTGCGGCCGCTTGCCGCGCTTGATCCGGTCAGGGCCGCCGTGTCCGTGGCCGTGACTTCGAGCACGCCACGGCGTGCCATGCCCTGGAGGGCAGCGTCAAGGAAGGGCATTGGAGAACCGAAGGGGTCCAGATCCACCCATTGCCAACCGCCCTGAAGCAAGGCGACGCGCGCGTCTTCTTGCGTGAAATGAACGCCCTCGATCTCGCGAGGTTTGACGGCCCGCTGGCGGTGCTCAGGACGGGTGGCACCCGGTCGTCCGCTGGGATGGGCCTCGAAGGAAGCCAACGCCCAGTCCAAGGCGTGCGCGTCCAGGTCGTTTCCCGTCAGCACCACGCGCCCGATGTGCGCCTCGGGCAGTTCCTGCCGCCAGCGGCGGATGCGAACGCCGGTGGAGCACAGGGCGTCCAAGACGCGGATGGGCGCGCCTTCCGGCACCAGCCAGTCGTGCTCAAGCGCATCGGCCAGCAGCATCACAGAACGCGTTCTCGCTGGTGCCATCGCGGGGTTGAGGAAACCCGGACCGATGCGCTTGGCTGGCCCCCTTGGTCGCGCCTCAGGCCTCGGTTGTTCGGCCGGGAGATGGACCAGCGTGGCGCCCTCCAGCCAGAGGTTGCCGGGCCACCCCTCGGGCTCCTGCATGATGGAACGTGGGCGTCCATCCTTCATGGTCCATGCGGAGACGATTCAGGGGTGCCAATCGGTTTGGTTGAGGTGCGGTTTGTGTTCGGTCGCGCTGGGGATCCCTTCCATGCGGTCCAGCAGCCAAAAGACCCAATGGTTCGTGCCCAATCCAGTCTCCTCGGTGACGCCGCTGGCTTCGTGGTGGATGTAGGCGGTTTCGACCAACTGCATGACGTGCCGCAGCCCCTGGCCGATCAGCGGTATGTATCCGCGGTAAAACGACGCCACGATGTCGAAGGACAAATTCCGATGAAACGTCATGACGCCGTGGTTGGCCATCAGCACGATGACGGCGTTGATGGCATCTTTGTCCTCACGTGACATTTCTCCAAATTGTTGCAGGGTCATGTCCGGTGTGATGCGTCCGAGGTTGGCGAACCCACGCTGGACAAGCGGGTTCTCAAGCGAGGTTGCGATGGTCTGCGAAATCTCAAACCGTCGGTTTCGGTTGACTTCCAAGACTTGGCGAAGACCGAACAGGAGGGTGAACATGATGGCCAAGCCGCTGAGGGCCTCGCCGACGTTCGCGGCTGCCTCAAGGTCCATGCACGCTCGTGGACCGCCACGGGGATGAGCCTTGCCCATGATTGAGGAAACGCGTGTTTTGGCCTCATCATCAGAAGGAAAGTTCAGAAGGTGAACGACGGGTTCGCGTCCATGACAAATCTGCAAGAGAGCAAGCGCGCCCGCCTTGGGACCCTCTGTGCCCTGTATTTTGCACAAGGCGTCCCGTGGGCCTTCATCACCGTCGCTTTTGTGGCGGTGCTCGTCGATGCCGACTCGATCAACGACGAACAGGTTGCGGCCTTGACCTTGGCCGGAACCCTTCCGTGGATGTTTGGAAAACTCGTGCTCGGCCCGCTCATCGACCGCGTCCGCTTCCCCGCCTATGGGCTGCGCCGTCCTTGGATCATCATCGCTCAACTCGGGATGATCATCACCATGGGCATCTTCCTGACCATCGACGACCCACTCGCGGCTGGGAATCTGGAGGCCGGTCTCCCGACCATCATGCTCTTCTTCCTGATCCACAACGTCTTCGCGACCCTGCAGGACGTGAGCTCAGACGCCCTTGCGGTCGACCTCATCCCAGAGGAAGACTTGGCGCGCGCGAACGGCTTCATGTTCGCTTCGAAGGGCTTTGGCTTCATGTTCTCCGCGATTGTGCTCGGCGGCATCCTCTCTGAGTCTGGCTTCCAGGCTGCGTTGACGGTGCAGTTGCCCGTGCTTGCGGCCATCATGCTGGTGCCCATCTTCCTGCGTGAGCGACCCGGCGACCGCCGCTTCCCGTGGGAGGCCGCAACGGGCGAAGCATCCACTTCCGCTGGGTCGGACAGCATGAGCCTCGGGGACATCATGTCCGGCCTGCGCTCCGCCTTGAGCGGTGGTGCGCCCGCCTGGGCCTTGCTCTTCGCCGTGATGATGTGGATCGGCGGCGGCATGGGTGCCGGCATGGGCCTCATCGACATCCAGTTTCCCTTCCTGTTCATCGACGAACTCGGCTGGAGCGACACCGAATACCTCGCGTTGAAGGGCGGTCTCATCACCTTGGCCACCTTGCTTGGCGTCCTGACCGGCGGCGAACTCGGGCGCCGTTTTGGCATCAAGACCGTGCTCTGGTGGGGCATCATCGTCGGTGCCTCATTGACCACCCTGTGGTCCCTTGGCCGCTCACAATGGGGTGACGCTGGCGTGATGACCCTCGTGTGGATCGTGTGGACCTTCGTGTGGGGCATCGTCGGCAACAACGTCATCGCCCTGCTCATGAGCCTCACCGAAAGCGACCTTGGCGGAACCCAATTTTCGCTCTACATGACGCTCATCAACGTGGGCGCGTTGTCGGGCACCCTCCTCTCACCGTCGGTTCTCGAGGCCCTTGACGGAAACTTCCCCAACCTCTTCCTCATCGGCGCCGTGCTGCAGTTCTGCCTGCTCTTCCCGCTGAGCAAGATTCGCGGTGCCAGCACCTCGGCCCCCGAATCGATGATGCTCACTGGAGCAACAGAAGCCGAGTGATGCTCAGTAGTGGCTGAAGGTCGACCCGCTCGGCACGTGGACCACGCTTGGCGCTTCGTCGTCGACGACGCGGCCGACCATGGCGCTGCCGGGCATGCGCTCCGCCAACCATCCAGCGACGCCTTGGGCGTGAGCTGCATCCACAGCGAGCACCATGCCCATGCCCATGTTGAAGGTCCGGTACATCTCGCGGGTTTCGACCCCCCCGGCGTCCTGCAGCCAAGCAAATTCGGGCAGCACGGGCAAGGGGGCGTCGATGCGCCAACCGAGGGTGGGGTGCAGCCGCAAGAGGTTGGACAGGCCACCGCCGGTCACGTGGCACAAGCCACGGACGCTTGAGCGGCCGCCAAGGTGCCCGTCGTCAAGGTGCTTGAGCAAATCGATGACCGGATCGACGTAGATTTGCGTCGGGTTCAGGAGGACCTCGCCAAGGGTGGGCGCTTCACCGTCTTGGGTCGCGAAACGCTCGATGCGCCGTCTTTCGACCACGGCATCGAAGGGCGCCGCGGCGCTCAGATCAGCACCAACGTGTTCCATGATGCGGCGCACAAGGCTGTAGCCGTTGGAGTGGATGCCGGAGGCAGGCAGACCGATCAGCACGTCGCCGGCCTGCACGTGTTCACCGGTGATGGCTTGGTCACGGCCCATGTAGCCAAGGGCGGTGCCAGAGAGGTCGACTTCCGTGACGATGCCGGGCAAGCTCGCCGTTTCCCCTCCGGCAAGGGTAACGCGGGCGCGTCGGCACGCTTCGGCGAGGCTGGCGCCGATGGCCGCGTGCACCTCTGGATCAGGTTTGGGCACCGCGATGTAGTCCACGAAGGCCATGGGTTCGGCCCCCACGCACAACAGGTCGTTGACGTTCATCGCCATGCAGTCGATGCCCACACCGCCCCAGGCGTTGAGGCTCGAGGCGATCTGCAACTTGCTGCCCACGCCGTCGGTGGCCATCGCCAAGAGATGGTCGCCAAACTCCAGCAAGCCGCCGAAGCCGCCGGGCAAATCCACCGGCGCGCCCGGTGTTCCAGGTGTGCGCACGCTTCGACCAAGGGCGCCGATGAGGGACGCCACAGCACTGCCCTCGAGGTCGATGTCGACCCCGGCACTGGCGTAGTCCATCGCGTCGCTCATGCACGGAGGTTCTGCACGCGTCCCATGAATGCTCCCTCAAGGCAGGTCGTGCGAAAGAAGGGCCATGCGTGCACGCTCATGTCCTTCGGCGTCTGGGGAGAGGAACCGCGGCTCGTGGCAGGAACGAGGCTGTGCGCGTCGCCACATTCTCCAGTGGAAGCCAAGGGGTGGTTCACTGGCGGGGAAGTGCTTATGTCCCGAAGACGGAGATTTGCCAAGTCCGGAGGTGTGGCCATGATTCCGATGCACGAAGCCGACCTCCAAACCCGCTGGGAATCGCTGCTGCGTGACTTGTTCAACGAGGCGCTGCACAACCTCGCCGTCGAGTGGCCCGACACACAGAGCGTCGAGGTGTCGTACCGCGACCTTGAGCGCTGGGACCTCGATTTCGCACAGAGCCTCCTCGTCCAACCCGACCTCCACCTCGAGGCCTCGAAGCAAGCGGTGAAGCAGGTGCTGGTGGACGAAGGCCACGGCGCGATGGACCCCTTCATTCGCATCGTTCACCTGCCCTCGGACCAAACGCGCGCAATTTCCCACCTTCGTGCAGAGGACCTCGGTCAGATGCTCTCCATCGACGCGGTGACCACGAAGATCTCCGGTGTCCGCCCCCGCATCTACATCGCGACCTTCCGATGCTCCGCTTGCGGCCACCTCAGCACCGTGAATCAGCCGAACGAGCAGGAACTCATTCAGCCGATGTTGTGCGATCCCATCGACGGCGGCTGCGACAGGAAAGCACGCGAGACGCGCTTTACGCTGGTCGAGCGGGATTCCAGCCTGATCAACACCCAGTTCATCGAACTGCAGGAACTTCCCGAACAGATGCGTGGCGGCATCCAGCCCGAGCGTATCCTGTGCATCGCGGAGCAGGACCTGTGTGGACAACTCAACCCTGGTGACCGCGTCAAAGCCAACGGCGTGCTCTTCATCCGCTCGCAGCGGAAGGGCGGCAAGGACACGCCCGTCTTCGACATCTTCCTCCGCATCCACTCGCTTGAGCGTCAGAACGTCCCGCTCGAGGAAATCGTCATCACCGAAGAAGAGGTTCGGGAAATCAAAGACCTCGCCCGACGCAAGGACATCTACCAAGTCCTCACGCGGTCGATTGCGCCTTCGATTTACGGCATGGCCCACGTGAAGCAATCCCTGATGCTCCAATTGTTCGGCGGGGTCTCTCGGAAGAACGACGACGGGACGCGAAGCCGTGGCGACATCCACATTTTGCTGATGGGCGACCCTGGTGTGGCCAAGTCGCAACTCCTCTCCTACATGGCCCAACTTTCACCTCGCGGGCGCTTCACGTCCGGCATGTCCGCTTCTGCGGCTGGACTGACGGCTGCGGCTGTGCAGGACGCCAACGCCGACGGACGATGGACCCTCGAAGCGGGTGCCTTGGTGCTGGCTGATCTTGGGCTTGCGGCCATCGACGAGTTCGACAAGATGAACGACAGCGACCGGTCGAGCATGCACGAAGCGATGGAACAGCAGCGCATTTCCATCGCCAAAGCCGGCATCAACGCCAGCCTGCAAACCCGATGTGCGGTGTTGGCGGCCGCGAACCCGAAGGCGGGCCGCTTCCAACCGATTTCGGACGTGCCCTTTACCGCACAGATCAACCTCGCTCCTCCGCTGATTTCGCGGTTCGACGTCATCTGGGTGATGACCGACGTGCCGAAGACCGAACTTGACACGGCCATCGCCGCTCACATCCTCTCCACGCGCGCTTCAGGCACGAGTGAGACGCTCATCGCGGAGGGCACGGCCCTCGATCCAAGCCGTGGCGTCAGTCAGGCCACGAGCAACCAAGACGGCGAGGAAATCCTCGACACGAACCTGGTGAAGAAGTACGTGGCGTACGCCAAGCGGAACATCCAGCCCGAGCCCACCAAGGAGGCCAGTGAAATGCTCGTGGCGTATTACGTGGAAACGCGGCAGCAAGGCGGCCCAGCTTCCGACAGCATCGCCATCACGGCCCGTGCCATCGAGGGCATCTCGAGGCTCGCCGAAGCCAGCGCCCGCATCCGCCTGTCGGACACCGTTGAGGTGGAGGATGCGGAGCGCGCGCTTCGGTTGACCAAACTCTGGCGGATGGAATTGATGGGCGACGACTTCGACGAGACCACGCTCCAAACGGGCAAGAAGACGACCGCGCGCAGCAAGGAGCGCACCATCCTCGACACGGTGCGGGACCTTGCTTCAAGCAGCGACCAAGGCATTGCCGATCTCAATGAGGTGCTGAACGACCTTGACCGCAACGGCCTCTCGCGCTCCGATGCGGAGGACCTCATCGAGCGCATGGTCACCGAAGGTAAACTGCTCCGTCCCCGTGGCTACGACACCCTGATGGTGGCTTGAGGTCAACGGTGGCGCTCATATCCGACCTGTGCGTGGCCTGTGCATGGCGGAGCCCCAAGGAGAGGTGAGCGACGCCAACGCGCTGGACCCCGACGCGCTGGGCTTCATGTGCGGCATCGAGGTGCATCAGCAACTCGCCACCGGGAAACTCCACTCCCGCCAACCCGGCGTCCTGTACGACGTCACCGAGGAGACCGTGCCGGACACGTGGCCGAGGACCCACCGTCGACTGCGGGCAGCGCGCGGGGAAGGGGGCGCTGTCGACGTAGCTGCACGCTTTGAAGCGAAGCGCCGCCGAAGTTTCGAGTACGTTCAATCACCAAACGCTGGCCTCATCGAACTCGATGAGCGACCTCCTCTCCCGCTCGACGAGGACGCCGTTGACGTGACCCTCACGGTCGCAGCTCTGTTGGAGGCCCGCCCGGTTGATCTCATGCAAACCATGCGCAAGACCGTGGTGGACGGCTCGAACACGAGCGGCTTCCAGCGGACCACCTTGGTCGCCCAAGACGGGACCTTGCAGACGCCCGAAGGTCCAGTTGGCGTTGACGTCATCTGCCTCGAAGAGGACAGCGCGCGCAAATTGAGCACCCTGAATACCGAAGCTGGAGA
>CEUM01034945.1_pt1 | contig 25339 bp, 14 predicted proteins | sample 356421 | NCBI WGS metagenome assembly CEUM01 (sample SAMEA2622716, study PRJEB7988) | marine metagenome | biome: marine biome (ENVO:00000447); feature: surface water layer (ENVO:00002042); material: "saline water (ENVO:00002010), including plankton (ENVO:xxxxxxxx)" | depth 5 m
TCCCGTTCTTTCCTTCCCTCCCTCCTGGCATTCCCGCGCACGCGGGTGTTTTCGAGATGGCCAGAATTTAAATTCGCGACCGAAACCGTCACCGCACGACGCGCGGTGACGACGAACGGACGACCGCGCGTCGCCGGCCGAGGCGAGCGCGCGTTCGTTCGCGCGTTCATTCGTCCGTCCGCGATGGCCGACGCCGGTGACGACGACGCCGCGCGATTCCGTTGGCGCCCCGCGGTCGTGGGCGCGCGCGACCACGAGGCGTCGGTGAAATCGATCGACGTCACGCGTCGCGACGACGGCGCGGTCGTCGTCACAACAGCGAGCGCGGACGGGAACATTCTCGTGCGCCCGTTCGTCAACCCTCGCGTCGAGGACGAGGGACGGCGCGCGCGCGAAGACGAACGAGGGGAAACACGAGGCGCGCGGCTGCGGGGACACCGGGACGTCGCGCGCGCGGCGAAGAGACGCGGTGATCGCGTCTTGAGCGCGTCGTACGATCGAACGGCGCGCGTGTGGACGTTACCTTCATCGTCATCGTCGTCGTCGAACGCGCGCGAGGCGATGGTGACGCTGCGAGGACACACGGATTACGTCGCCGATTGCGCGTGGTGCGGCGCCGCCGAGAGTTTCGGCGAGACGGCGGCGACGGCGAGCTCCGACGGCACGGTTCGTCTGTGGCGAACGGAGACCGGGGAGTGTTTACAAGTGGTCGACGTGCGCGAAAACTCAGACACCGGGGCGGTGACGTGCGTGGACGCGATGACGACGACGGACGCTCCGGGAACGGTTTCGGACGAGTGCGTCTTCGTCGTCGGTTTGATGGACGGATCGACGCGGTTTTATCACGCGCGCACGGGCGCGTGCGCGCTCGTGCTCCTCGGCCATCTCGGCGCGGTGACTGGCATCGCCGTCTCGACCGATGAAATCGCGTCGTCGTCGTCGGCTCGAGATGCGCGCGCGCGCGTGTGTTACGGGTGCCGAGACGGATCCGTCGGGTGTTTCGACGCCCACTCGCGCGACGACGGTTTGACGATGGAGATTGCGCACATCGCGCGTCGGTCGGGCCATCCCGACGCCGATCTCGAAGGCGTGACGTGCGTGCGATTCGTCTCGTCCACGACGCGCGCGATCGCGACGTCGTCCGAGGACGGCACGGCGCGGGTGTGGAATCCCCAGCGAGGCGCGTGCGATTTTCTCTTGACGGGACAGACGCCGAGCGCGTCCATCGATTGCGTCTCGATGCTCGACGATGTCTTGGCGTGCGGTGGATCGGACGGGACCGTGTCGGTGTGGACGCGAGAGACGGCGCGCGGTGACACCGACGACGAAAACGAAGAGGACGACGCGTCGACGCTCGCCGCGCGCGCCGACGTCGCGCTTCGGTGGCTCTTGAGACGAGGACCGCAGGTGCGCGTCGACGGCGTCGACGGCGTCGAGGACGACGCGCTCCTGTGCGCCGCGTTCGACGCCGCCGATCGCGAGGCTCGAGCGTTACTGACGGTCCAACCGTCGAACGACGAGGCGATCGACGTTCAGTGCGGCGTGTGCGGCGAAGCGCTCCTTCGCGCCGACGCCGAGCTCGCGCAGTTACCGTGCGCGCACGTCTTTCACACCGATTGTCTCCTCCCCTGGATGCTCGTCTCGCACCAGTGTCCGTTGTGTCGAGAGATTAATTACGAATCGGGCGTCTCGCACGCGTTGGCGTGCGTCAGAGTCTCTCGACGTCGCCGAAGCGTCTCCAGGTGGAAAAAGGCGTCCTCGTCGTCCCCCGCCGCCGGCGCTCGGGACGCACTCCTCGACGCGTCTCGCGAGCATGCTCGCGGTGCGCGAGGATAAAACAAACGTCGCCCGCGACGTCGACGTCGTCGACGACGCGTTCGACGTCGCGAGCGTCGACGATGACGACGAAGACGTCGTCGCCCGGGCGCTCGCCCTCGCCCGGGACGAGCGCCTTCTCGACGCGCGGCGCGAGCTCTCGCGTTCGCGCGCGCCTCTCCGCGCGGACGCACGCATCGTCGCGGACGCCGCGGACGCGGCCGAGCGATGGATGGAGGCGCTCAAGGAACACCCGAACGGCTGGACGCGACAACGATCGATGACGTCCCGAGCGTCCGACGCGGCGTCGAGCGTCGGGGGTGCGATGCTCGCCGCGCTCTCCCTCGGCTCGTCTTCCGCGTCCGAAAGTACGGTGAAATCGTCGCGAACGAGAATTTATTACAAGTGCGACACCGAACGAACGCTCTCGGTGCGCGTGGAGACGGTCATGGGACGAGATTTGCTCGTCCCGCTCTTGAGCGTTCTCAACGAGTCCGAGCTCTACGGCGAATGGTTGCCTCGGTGGACGACGCCCACGCGTTTAGGGGTGAGAGAATCGGTGAAAGTGGCCCAAGTCGGACGGTGCTCGCAGTTGGTCGTCATCACGTGCGATTGTCCGTGGCCGTTGGAGACGAGACAGGTGGTGCTCGACGCCGTGGCGTTTGACGACATGGCGACAAACGGCGACATCGGCGTCTTGTTGCGCACGAAGGATTGTGAAAACGACCCGCGCGTGCCGCCGAAACCGACCGAGGAGGAGACGACGAGGATCGACGTCGACGGTGCCTTTCTGTTTCGTCGCGTGCCGGATGGATGGGCGAACGTCGAGGGCGAGGACGCGTGTGACGTCGAGCCGGATGATATTTTGACGACGTTCGGCTTCGTCGTCGATCCGAAACTCGAATACATTCCCACGTGGTTACTGAATTTCATCGTCAGAACCGTTATCGGCACGCTCTGGGCGGCGTTCATTCGCGTCGCCGAGGAAGTGCGGGACGGGAAAAGGCCGAAACACGCCGAACGCATCGAGCGTAAACGCGCCGAACTCTACGACTGGGTGGACGAACGCGCGGCGCGCATGTTCGTCGCGCCGAAGAATTGATTGATTATATTGTATAGTTCTATCTAGATGTAATGTAACGATATTACAAGCGCCGCCGCTTCACGAAGAATCAATCACATCGTCTTCAAGACCTTGTCGAGCTCGGGCATTTGCGACATGGCTTGAATCTGTCTCTTGACGCCGACGATTGTGGACACGACTATCAACATGGACATCAATCCGAACGACTGTCCACACGTTTTTGACATCCATGCGTCGATCAACGAGCACAGCGTCGCGATGGTGGCGAGGAGAACGCCGCCGAAGAATCTCGATCCCGCCTGAACGCGAGAGAAAAAGTCGACGGTTTGCGTCCCGGGACGGACGCCGGGGACGCGCGCGCCGATCTTCATCATGTACTCGCTGATGTCTTGTGGGGTGTTTTGTAGATCGATGAACGTGCCGAGGAAGACCAAGGTGAAGAGCAACAAGAAATACCCGACGGATGCGCCGTTGATCCAGGATAAAAAGCCAAACGGAAGCCACTGCAACGCGCTCAATAAAAACATGGAAAAGATGACGGGCTGCATATTCGTGGGATTAATCTTGAACGGTATGTGATTGTCCTCTCCGGCTTGAATCGATTTTGGTAAACCCGCGCTTCCCGAGGGACCTTGGAAATATTCCAAGGGCACCTTGGCGGTGCCCTGTTCCAAGAGCACGGTGCCGAGCATCAGGGTGACGAAGAATCCAATCACCGGCGCCGCCGCTTGAAACGAAAAGTTGGCTAGTAAACTCGGAAGCAACGCCTTCAACGCGGAAAAGTATCCACCGCAGATAGACATTGTGATAATGACGCTGCTCCCTTGACCCAATCCGTAATCTGTGATCTCGTCCGCGACCCAGGTGATCGCGAGCGCGCCCGTGACGAACATGGGCACGACGGTGAGATAGTACCAAAATCCCGTCCCGATGACGCTGTACGCTTTCAAACTTCCCGCCTCGACGACGCTCTGAATTACCGCGATCGCAACCGTCATGAGACGAGTCCACCATTTGATCGTCTCTTGACCCGTCTGATCCTTTCGCATCGCTTGTAATTCTGGCGAAAACGCCGTGAGGACTGACATGGCGATGGACGCGCCGATGTACGGACCGATGCCTATGTGAAACCACGGAACGCCACCCGTGGACAGCGAGTCAACGAGCCAATTTTTCGTACTCTCCGCCACCGGCGCCGCCTGCGACGACGCACCGCCCATCAACGCGTTCATGACGGCGTCCACGCCTCCGCCTCCCCCGCCGGCGAACGTCGACATCAACGACGTCATGCTAAACGGCGAACCCGACCCGACCGTCGTCTCAAAAAACCTCGACGGCAACAACATCCCACCTCGCACGAACACCATCATCGCCGACACGCTCGCGATTCGATGAAATATCGAGCTCCGCGCGAACCGAGTCGCGCCTCCGAGCGTCGTCGTCGTCGTCGTCGCCGCGCCCCCGTCCCTCGACACTCGCCCGAACGCCTCCAACCCGATCTCCCCGTCGTCGAAGTCGTACATCCGCTCGCGAATCCTCTGAATCTCCTCCTCGCTCGCCGCGCGCGTCCTCGCGCGCCGCGCGCGGTGGACGCGCGGGCGTCGCCCCACCTTCACCACCGCGGGCCCGTCGTCGTCACCGTCCCGCGCCGCGGCCGCCGTCGTCGCGCGTCCACCACCGCGGTGCGCGCGATGCGACGCGATCGAACGTCTCGACGCGACGCCGGACGCCGTCACCGCGCTCGTCGTCGTCGCCGTCGTCGCCATGACGGGACGCCGCGCACTGGCGGATGACACGATTGGCTGTCCATGCGTACACCTGTATCCTCATTAAAAACAGGATACGCGTACCGAAAGTCCGAACACTACAAAACTACATGGTATGACACACCAAATATTTCCATAAACAATTCAAAACTACATAAAACACATACCACACGTCCGAAAACCAAAGTTTTTATCGACACAGACGCCAAGCCCTCGTCCCGTCCCTCCGCCGCAGTCAGTGCGCGTCGCTCGGGACCAGGTGCGACGGTCGCCCTCTCGTCTCCCGCTCGCCCTCTCGTCTCGTCTCGTCTCGAGCGCGTCTTCTCTTCGTTTCACCTCGCCCTCGCGACGCTCGAAGACGACGCGGAGAGCGTCCGAGAGGCGACGACTCGGGTCGAGAGATCTGTCTGGGCGCCGGCGGGCGCATCTTCTCTCGAGCGCTCCCGACGCGTGGGTGACGCTCGAGGGCGATGATGGACGACGGACTGACGATGAAGGCGATGTGTGAACGAACGTTGAACGATGCAGGACGTTATATGAGCCAGGGAACGACGGGAACGCGAGCGGGCGAGGGGACGAAGGCGTCGGGGAAGACGCTGCCAAAGCCAAAGATACCGGCGCCGAGACCGACGGGGGCGGTGGTCGACGGTCGAGGTGGGAGCGATGGAGTCGCGCAGAACGGAGCGGTGAAGCCTGGGTTGAGCGCGGGGATTCCCGCGCCGAGAGCGGCGGGGGCGGGAGAGGACGCGGGGAAGGCGAAGCCCGGGAAAAAGGCGGGAAAGGTCAAGGCGCCGGCGAACGGGGCGAAGAGGGATGCGAGAGAGAGCGAGGGTGAGGATGCGAACACACAGAGAAAGAGTGTTGACGCTGGTTCGGGCATCAAGACGATTCCTTCGCCGAAAGGTTTGAAGGCGGGGGCGAAGAACGGCGCCGGCGAGAGCGAAGTCGCCTCGAAGGCAGTCCCGGTTCCCAAGCCCATGCCCAAGCCGAATGCGACTCCGCCGAAGACGTCGGCGATGCCTTCGGTGGAAAACCTTCAGATCTCAGAAAAGCCGCCGCTGTCTCCGGTGAAGCCGATGGGTGTGTACGTGCCGCCGAGTCAACGCAGAAACGCGGCCGCCGAGGATAGGGCGGGTTCGAAGAGAAACAAACAGAAGGAAAATTTCGTCAATCCTCGAGACGATCCGGACTACAGACGCGATGAACGTGATTCCGATAAGCAGCAAGGTAGAGCCGGTGCGCTCGGCGGCTCGGGTAAAGCGACGAGTGTCGTCATCGGAGAAGACAAGCCGAAGAAGGAGAAGGCGCCTCCGACTCCTGGCGCGAAGACTACCAAGGAGATAAAAAAGGCGCTCGATGCGAACGACATCCGCACGGCGATGGATCTTTTCCACACGCGCTCTGAAGCCGGTCTCGTCGATGCGGAGGCGAGCCGTGCTTTGCTCCACTACTGCATCAAGACTCCGGGAGCTCTTCTCGACGGTTTCGCCGTCGCGTCTTACGCCAAGCAGAAGAAGTACAAGATTACGCTCAAGCAATTCACACAGATTCTGATGTCTTTCCCGCAACGGGCGAATCCCATCGACGCCATGGAAATTCTGAATGCGATGGAATCGATGATTAATTACGAATCCAAATCTATCGCAAAGTACCATTTCCACTTTGCCAGACTAGTGATCCAAGAATTCTTGGAAGAAGCGCTTCAAACACTCGATCGCATCGCGAATGCGCCGTCTTTCGGCTTGCAAGAGAGCGGTTTGGCGGCCATGGATGTTGTCATCGAGCCTCTGCGAAAGAATGGCCAACTTCAATTGAACATTCCGCCGCTCGGAGCCGAGCTTCAGCGCGCGTTGTTGAAGGGTGATACTCTCCTCTTGTCGAGGACCGGCGCCACCGATCGTTCATTGACGCTCGGTGAGCTCCCGACGGGATCGCGAGGGTTTGACGATAACAATGGTTCGAGATCTCGCACGGGCGGGTACCACGCGGAGACTGAGTTTGAAGCCGAAGTCGTGACGAGCGCCAACCGAGTCACCGTTCGTTTGATTGGTGTCGGCGCTGAAGATGCGGCGACGGTGTACGGCGCCGGCTGGCGGGTCGATAAGTTGGCCAACCGCACGTCTTTCCATCGTCAATTGAAGGCGATGGAGGACATGATGGAGGTTAAGCAGAGCTCGGGTAGCAAGGCGAGCGTCGACGTCAACATTCGCGACACGCTCATCGCCGGATGGGACGGCAACAAGGAAAAGCAAAAAGAAATTCCGGACATGTGCGAAGCGAATCTCGCTGAACACATGCACATCGCGACGCGCCAGAAGATGATTGATCAAGCCAAGGATATTCCGGCGATGCAGCACATGAACCAGTCGCAAATCGACGCTCTCATGGCGGCATTGTTCAACCGCGTGACCCTCATCCAAGGTCCACCCGGTACGGGTAAGACGCACACAGCCGTAGCGCTCGTGCAGATGTGGCTCAGATGTCGCACTTCACCGATTTTGTGTACGTCTGACTCCAACATTGCCGTCGATAACCTCGTCGATGGTTTAGCTCGCGCCGGCGTGCGCGTGGCTCGTATCGGTCGTCCGGAGGCTGTCCGTCAAGATTTGATGCCTTACATGATTGAAAGTATCGCGGGTATCGATCAAGACTGCAGATGGAGCAAGGATGAGCAATTCAAAGCGATCAACAACGCCTTGAGACAGGCTGAAGTCATCTGTGCGACGTGCGCGGGGGCGGGAAGCGACATCTTGGAGCGATTTTCATTCGAGGCGTGTCTCATCGACGAAGCCACGCAGGCCACCGAGCCGGCGACGATCATCCCGCTCACCAAGGGTTGCAAGCAAGTCGTGTTGATCGGGGATCAGAACCAGTTGCCGCCGACCATCATCAGTCGTGACGCCGAAGCGGCGGGTCTTGGGGAAAGCCTTTTCGAGCGTTTCATTCGATCAGGCATCCGCACGTACATGTTGAAGGTACAGTATCGTATGCACCCCGCCATCGCTCTATTCCCGTCGCAAACGTTTTACAAGGGTGAATTGCTCTCCGGTACGCCACCGAATCAGCGGCGCGCGCCGCTCGGTTTCGACTGGCCGGTGCCCGCGGTGCCGCTCGCCTTCGTCAACGTCGAAGACGGCGCCGAGCGCTCCGACGGCTCTTCGCAAACCAACCCCGCCGAAATTCAACGCGTGGTGAACATCGTGAAGAAGCTCGCCGGACAGCACGAAGTGCTTCCAGGAGACATCGGCGTCGTGACGCCGTATAGCGCCCAAGCGAGAGCGATCAAAAAGATTCTCCGGGGCAACGCTCCCGAACGTACGAGATTCGACGCGCCGGCTGATCCGACGTCGATGAAGGCGGTCGAGGTTGCCACCGTCGATGGTTTCCAGGGCCGCGAAAAGGAAGTGATCGTGTTCTCGTGTACTCGCGCGAACATGAACGGCAACGTCGGTTTCTTGGCTGACACGCGTCGCGTGAACGTCATGCTCACTCGCGCCAAGCGCGGCTTGATCATCGTCGGAAACATGAAGACGTTGCAGCAAGATGAAATCGTCTGGAAAGGATGGCTCAAGTGGGCCCGGGAGAGCGGTCTCATCTGCGGATTATCAGCGACCGATTCCGACGCCGCGAACAGATTGGCATCGATCGGCATGAGCTCGGCTTTGGAGATTGGCGGTACCGGCATCGGCCAAACCTTTGTTCAAAACGCATTGGGCGCTCCGGTTTCGTGGGCCACCGGCGGAATGAAGGAATCGGCGTCTCAACCTCGACTCGCAGAGCGCGACGTCATTCCCGACGCGTGGGACGACAGCGACGGCGAGGGAGAGGCGAACACTGATACACAAACCATGCCGAGCGTGTCTAGCATGACGGGCATCGCGGACGAAGCGTGGGATTCGGATTAGGAAAAAAGAGAGTGGGGGGAAATTGATGGAGTGTATAGTTAACGAGGGGGTTCTTAGAGTGAAGAAAACAGAAGTCTTAATGATACTGAGTTGATTGATCAAAACTATCGCGTTTATCGCGCTAAGATTCTACGCTACACAAAGAATATAATTTTCGTCGCTCGCTCGCGTACTCGGACGCCTCTCGCTTCGCGGCGGCGTACGTCGTAATCTCGATCGGCACCGGTAAAGCGGAGCGCTCGGAAACAACGCGTACGAGTCTTAAGAAATAGTGCCAAAGAACGGCTCGAGAGCAAATGGAGATCGCATCCGTGCCGCCGAGCGCCGTGCCCGTGCGACCGTCGTGGGCGGAAGCCGCGCCTTCGCCGAGAGCCCACGAAATACTCTCGTCTCCATCGCCCGCGAGTTCGCGGCCGCCGCTCGCGGTGTCGACACCATCGCACTCGATCTTCACCGAGCTGTAAAGCATCCAAGGATGCGGAAGCGCGGCCTCGCCTCGCGTCCGCCCACGACAGCACGTCGCGTACGTGCACCGCGCAAAGTCGTATTTTCTTCCGATGACGACGGAGGCGAGACGCACCGGTTCCAAGAAATGGCTCAGTAAAGCACCCTGTAATCCCAATGCGTGCCATCTGACGATTTTATCGCTGCAGGATAAAGACTTACCGGCCACACCAATCGCATCTGAGGCGCGCGAAATCAACACGCATCCCGGAGGACTGGCGCGCTCATCGTCTTCGCTCCCCTTGTGAGAGGGACCAAACCAAAGCTCGTTCATGTCCGGTGCATCGTGCATTTGATGACTCGACGACTCACGCTCGATCCATTCGTACGTGACATCACCCCTTGGCCCCGCGCTCGCCGCCCCGCACGGAGCCGTGGACACGTACAAGTGCACGGTGACGCCTCGTCGCAGCGTCGCCCTGTTCGCGCCGCGTCGCTCCAACAAGGGACTCTCACCGGTGTCCATCAAACGATTCAGTTCGCGATAAAGCACTCGGAGAAAGCCACGTCGGGCGAGAACTTCGGCGTGGCTATCGCGAACGTGCGCGTCCCACACGACCGCGTCGTTGGCGCCATTGATGGCCGCCGCAACTTCGCTCGGGATGAATTTGGTTCCCACGCCGAGAGAGAGCGTGACGATGTCATCCGGCTCTGTCGCGTTTTCGTCTCGCATGATGATGCCCGCGATGACGGCAGTACCTCTTGTCGCCATCGCGTGCGCTCTGCATCGAGACTTGTACTCCGCGCCGACCCTGGCGGCGATTCTGTTCGCCAACCGGGACGAGTTGGCGTCTCGGCGTTCGCTCGCCCGGGCGGCGTCGCGTTCCGCGAGCGCGAGCTCTTCCACAGTCGGCGGTGATCCGTCCGAATGCATCGCTCGATCTAGCACGGCGTCAACATCGATATCGATGGCTTTGGTACAGCACCGCATGATGCGATCGTTCAACGCGGTGCTTATATCGTTTCCGTTGATCCAGAGCGTTCGCATCGGGTTGTTCGCCTCTCGCCGCGCCGCCATCGCTCGTAAAAGCACTTCGGCGCCGACATCGGTGATTTGATTGTGATCCAAGTGAAGTTCGATGAGTCTTGAAGTCGTCACAGAGCGACGAATGGCTTCGGCGATCGCCGCACACCCGTCATCACCGATTCGGTTACCGCCCACGTCGAGCACTTCCAACGTGGTGTGCGTCTCGACGAGCGTCGCCAACGCCTCGGCTCCACCGACGCCCACCTCATTCGTGTACACGGCCAATTCGCGTAACTCATCGTGCGTCTTGCGTAGAGCGTCGACGATTGCCGCGCACCCGCGAGCGCCGATGCCGTTGTGATGTACGCCAATCGCTCGCGCGCTCTGGCGTTTGCGGCGCAAAGCCTCGGCGACGCCCTCGGCGCCCTCATCACCTAGATGCCTATCCGACACGCTCTTGAGCGCTTCATCGCACGGTGTGTTGAGAATAAAATTTGCAGCCGCTCGACCGGCTAATCTTCTGAAAGACGCCGTCCCGAATCCAGGATTCCCGCTCGCGTTGACGCTCGTCAACGAAGGAGACGATTCGACGACTTCGCGCAACGCCTCCATGCCAACCTCCCCTATCGCATTATCTCGCAAATCCAACCCCGCCACTCCGTCACACAGACGAATTGCCTCGATCACGCATCCGTCCACGTCGTCGTTCGTCAAACCGAGCTTACGAAACGACATCAACGCGCCGGAATCGTCTCGCCACGCCGCCGCCGCCGCCGCCGCCCGCTTCGCTCGCCAATTTTCTCGACACTTTCTCCCGATACTCTCCACGATTTCCGCGCTCGCGCGACGATTATTCGTCAACACAATCTCCTCCACCTTCGCGTTTCGCTCACACGCGCGCAACAACGCCGCGCACGCCTCCTCGCCCGCGTCGTTGTCCCGCAGGTTGACGCTCTCGCACGCCGCGACGTCGCCGTCCATCAGCGCCCTCGCCAACGCCACCAACGCGCCATCGCGCAGCGCGCACTTGGACACATTCACCCGCCGCACCTCGACGATCGCTCGAAACGTCTCATCGAGCGCGTCGACGTCGAGCTCGCTCTCGAGCTCGCCCAGCGCCGGCGTCTCCGCCGCCGACAGTTCCTCCAACCACCCGCTCTCGCCCGCCCGCACGCCTCGCGCGATCGCCCTCGCGAGCTCGGGCGCGCGGAGACGTCCCAAACACCCGCTCACGCGCACCCCTCGCGCCCGCGCGCGCGCCGCGGCGTCGAACACGGCCTCGAGCGCGTCCCCGTCGGCGAGCAGACACTTTCGCAGCGCCACGCTCTCGCCCTCTCTCGCGCGCGACGCCGCGCGCGCGCGCGCCCCGTCCGCGTCCAGCGTCACCAAAACCGTTCCTCGTCGTCCCATCGCCGCGCGTCACCGTCTTCTCGCGCGCGCGCGCGCGTCACCGTCCTCTCGCGCGCGCGGCTCAATTCTCCCCGCGTCACATCATGGCGCGCACCGTCGCATCGCGCGCGCGCGTCGCGCCGTCTCATCGCGCGCGTCGCGTCACCGCGTTCGCGTTCGCGCTCGCGCTCGCGCGCGTCGCCTCCCTCGCCGGCGTCGCGCGCGCGCGCGTCGATTCCACCACCGATCGCGCCGCTGACGCGGACGATTCCCGCGGCGATCGCTCGCTTCGCGTCGCCGAGAGCCGGTTCGAACGAAGCGCGGTCGAGGTGAGCGAGGCGCCGACCGAGACGATCGAGCGAAACGTCACGCTGTCGAGCGTGAGGACGTCGAGCGATGGAAAGGAGGTGTCTTTCTCGATTGTCGACTACGCCGGCGCGGCTGGCGCGCTGGAATTCGAGCTCGCGCACGCCGAGGCGATGTGGAAGCCGCCGGAGGTGGTGAGGATCGAAGCGAACGGTGAGAGAACTGTGTTGGAGCGAGAGGAGGTGGAGACGGCGCTCGGGTGCATGTATGAGGGCGAGGTGACGGAGACGGGGACGGGACGGCGGTGGGCGGCGAGGGCGATGCTGTGCGACGGCGACGCGACGGTGAGCACGTTCGTGCACGACGCCCCGGTTGAGTTCATCGCCGATTTACGGGGATCAGTGGTGTCGACGAATGGTCGTGGACGAGGTTTGGCGGCGCGTTTGACGCCGAGATCGCTCTTGGAGGGGACGACGATGCGGACGAAGAAGACGACGCGACTGCCCAAGGGACGCTCGCTCGCGCGCGTTGAGGCGCCGTACAGGGTGGATAACTCGACGTCCGCGCGGGCGAGAAGAGATGGTCGACGATTGGCGGTGACGAACAATCCGAACGGAAGATACGTCGAGACCGCTGTGTACGTCGGTAAGGAGTACATGGCGCTGTACAGTCACTCTTCCTCGCTCGTCATCGCGAGACTGGGTCTCATCTGGGCAGAGTGGCAAGCCATCTTCGACGCGACGACGAGCATGGATCCTCCCGGTTACGTCATCGCAAAGCAAGTCGTATACCCGGCGTCGAACGCTGATAACGCGTGGGGCGACAAACCGTCGACGATCAGCGACTGGCTCGACGCTGTCGCCGAAGACGTCGAACCTCTTCTCTCGTCCACGCCACAGTACGACACCACTGTCGTCATCAATGATTACGGAATCTTCGGTTCTACGATCGGTCTGGCATGGGTCGGGACTGTGTGCACGTCGTATTCAAACAATCGCTATCGGTACAGCGTCAACACCGGCGGCGAATCGTCGCTCGCCTACTGGTCGCAGCTCATCGGTCATGAGGTGGGACACAACTTGGCATTCAACCACGATAGCTCGAAGCCGGGTTGCGAGGATAGCGGTATCATGGGAGCATACATCAATACCGATGGAAACGCGCGTTACTCCGAAGGTACTGGGTGCGACGCGGAGATTTGGAACACCGGGACGTACAGAAGCGGCGGTATTTTGAGATCAGTGGATTACGATTGCCTGTCACACACGAACACTGAGTTCACGGACGCGCTCTCGAACACCCCGACGACGACGCCATCACCTTCTCCACCCCCCTCTCCACCCCCTGCCCCCCCGAATCCGCCCGGGTATGTCGCGCCTCCGCCGCCGCAAATCACGGTTTTACCTTCGCCTCCGCCGCCACTCGGCACGGATGGAGGAAACCCAGTCACCGACGGCACGACAAAGTACGTTCAAACCGTCATCGGCGTCGGCGGAGTCACGGTCTCATTCTTTACGACGGCGACGAGAAGCGCGTTTCTGCTCGCCGTCATTGAATACCTTAACCTCGAGGGTCGTCCCGGTTCGGTTTCCCTCGTCTCCATCGCCGAGTCTTCTCGACGTCGTCGCCGTCTGTTGCAATCATCGTCGGTCGACGTGACGATCAAGGTGAATGCAGCGACCGACACCGAAGAGGCGGCTCTCGTCACCGCCTTGGCCCCGGCGAAGGGCCCGCAGTTGACGAGCGCTCTGCAAACCGAGCTCCCTCAAATCAACGCCGCGACACCGCAGTCGACGACGACATACGTCGTGTTGGAGGAGGCTCCGGACAGCGATCTCGATCGTCTTCGTCAATACGGTGCCCTCATCATCGGCGTGATGGTCCTCTTCTTCGTCGTCGTGCCGGGTCTGTTCCTCTACCGGGCCTTCACCAATCCCGAGGGGAAAATCGCCGAGGTGCTCATCGTCGTCTTCGGATTGAAAACGTTTCAATTCACTCGTCGCTCGTGCTGCTGCTACTGGGCTCGCGGCGTCGAGGATCCGTTCGCGGGCGTCGATCTCGATCCGGCGACGCGTTACCGAGAAGACGACCACCTCGATCCTCATCAGAGGGCCAAGCGCCAGCGCGAGGCGGCGGCCGCGCACCGCCGACGCGTCGCCCCGGTTCGTCGCGAGAAACCGCGCGGGCTCAACATTTTCGGTCGTCGCGCGTAGAGATACCGCGCGCGTCATAATCTAATCACCCGCCGTCCCGGGCGTCTCGCGGACGCTAGGCGGGTCCACTCTCACAGACAACGTCCACACACACGCATCGCGACCGCGAGACCGCGTCTGTCCACCCACCCGCCTCCGCTCGTCGCGCGCGTCGCCGACGTTCCCCTCACTCTCTCTCTCCCTCGCGCGTCGATCGCCGATCGCCCCCTTCGCGCGCGCCCATGTCGTCGTGCGACACCTACGCCGATTGCGCGAACGCGACGAAATATTGCGCCGCGCTCCTCGGGTCGTCTCGAGGCTTGTGTCGACCGTGCGTGGAGTGCGCGCAGAATGGGGACGCGCACGAGGGCCAATGTCCCCCGCGATGCGACGCGCACTCGCCGTCGCTCGCGAACTCATCGGTGCGCGTCTTCTCCGGTGATTTCACGTACTGGCAGCACGTGTCCACGGTGGCGCCGACTCACGGGGACGCGCTCCCGAGAGGGTGCGTGGCGAGCGCGGACGCGCAGACGACCGCGTTCGGGTCCACCAAGTGGTATACGACGTGCGCGACGAAATTGGTGCGAAGAGACGAGGATAGATTCTGCGACGCGACGGCGCTGACGCGGGTGGAACCGTTTTATCAGTGCATCGCGTCGTCGCACACGAATTATTGCGGGACGAACACGGCGAGTTTTTGTCTGGCGAAGAGTTATTTTGATTGTTGTCCGGTGCGCGCGGGGCCGTTGGCGGGCGCGGTGATCGGGACGGCGGTCGGGATACTGGCGATCGCGTACTGTATCATTCGCGCCGTGTATCGAAAACGAGTGAGTAAATTTAGAAGTACGGTTAAAGTGGTCGTGGCCGCGAATAAGTTTAAGCGACGGTTACCTTCGATCAGGCGAATGTTGGAACGCAGGAGGGAGAAGAGAGCCGAGGCGGAATCCGCGGCGGCGGCGGAGCGAGGCGAGGCGCCGGCGCCCTCGACGTGAATCCCCGGGTCCGGGATGTGAAATATCACAATGTAAGACAGTATCTAAGAAAACGCGCTCAATGCTCACACGTCCATGTCCGACTCGTCCTCGTCCGATTCGTCGTCCTCGTCCGACTCGTCCTCGTCTTCTTCTTCTTCGTCCGTCTCCCACTCCTCCTCCTCCTCTTCCTCGACACTACCACCCTCCCCTCGATCGCGTCCCATGACGTCTTGCAACACATCAACAGCATCCGTCGCCTCTGAATACACCGTCGTCGTCATCGTGTCCGCCTCTTCGACAGCCACGCGTTCCGCGCCGCCGCCCCGGCTCGTCGCGCTCGCGTGCAACACCAACTCTAAACGTCCCAACAACGCTTGCAACGACCCCTGCATCGACACGTGACTCTCGATCGTCTGCGACAAACGCATCAACGTCGCCCTCGCCTTCGGCGCGCTCGACGCGTATCCCGCGTGATGTAACAGTATCGTCCTCGCCCACTTCGCGCACCGTTCCCCCGCGTTCGGCTTGGCCTGCGCCCTCGCCGCGCACTCGCTCAACAACTTCATCGCGCTCGTCGAGCTCAGCTTCGCCACCGTGTTCGCGATCGTCGTCCGATCGCTCACCGACAGACACCGCTCGATCAGCGCCGCATCGTCCGCTCGCAGCGCCTGCGAGAGCAACGCCGCGAGCGAATCCGCCTTCGCGCCGCCGCCGCCGCCGCCCTCCGTCCCCGTCCCCGTCCCCGTCCCTCCCAACGCCTCGTCCAGCGGTCTTCTCGTCCCGTTCGGTTCTCGCGCCTCCACCCCATCACCGTTCGCTTTCATCGTCGACCTCTCGCTCGCCCGTCCGAGCGCGCGCGCCCGCGCACCGAGCGTGGACGTCGTCGTCGTCGTCACCACCGCCGCCGCCTCCTCGCCGCCGCCTCGACCCGCGCGCTCGTCCGTTGCCGTCTCCGTCTCCTCGTCCTCCGTCCCGCGCGCCCGCGGGTCCATCACCGACGGCGGCGCCATCGATCGATGTCGACGCTTCGTCGCCGTCATCCCTCGACGTCGTCGACGCGTCGTGTCGGGGCGACGACGACGACGACGCGCGTCTCGCGCGCGTCGATGGATGACGCGTCCGGCGGCACACCGAGTCGAGTCCCTCCAATCGACGAGTGAGGACCCTCGGAATGGACCGTATATACCGTATATACCCGTTCGGCGATTCGGTCGTTCAGTACGGGGGAAAACGACCGACCGCGGTGATCGATACATACCGAGAAAAGAGACAGACAGACTCGTGCAGACCATGAAGAGTGGGGTTTTCGATGACCGTTCATGACTCAAGGTATCTCTATATATGGGTAAACAGTATGATTTACACGTCTCTTCTCTCCTTTGTGCAATGGTGCAGCACCTCCTCCCCGTGCTTGACGCTTTGTTTTCGCTGTCGGTGAGTTATGACCCGTCAAGGTATCTTGAGTCATGAACGGTCATTGAAACCCTACTCTTCATGGTCTGCACGAAGTCAGTCAACATCCAACATCCGTCGTGGCTGCGATGAGTCAAAATCCTCGAGTCGTGATCGGTGGTGGTTTTTTTTCACCGATCATGACTCGATGGGGTATGGGGACGCTGGGTCCCGCGCCCGACGGTCGTCGGATGGTTTCGAACGCGCGCGAGCTGGCGCGGTGGTCACGCGTCGACGCGCGCGAGAGGACGGTCGAGAGGGCGGTCGAGAGGGCGGTCGTCGTCGTCGGTATGTCGGATGACGGCGCGGTGGTGGCGCCGGTGCGCGCGTGCGCGCTGTGTCCACCGCGAGCGCAGAGAAATCGACGCCCGCGTAAAACGCTCCGTCGATGTTTCGACGCGCTCGACGCCGATGACGTCGTCGGACCGATCCTGTGCGACGGGAGGGACGTCGTGCCGAAATACGCCCATCAGGCGTGCGCGCTGTGGTGTCCGGAGGTGTACTTCGACGCGAGGGTGGAGAAGTTGAAAAAGTTGGAGACGGCGCTCAGGCGGGCGAAACAAATCGCGTGCGCGTGGTGTAAAGGGCGCGGTGCGGCCATCGGGTGCGCGGTGGAGGCGTGTCCGAGGAGTTATCACTTGGAGTGCGCGCACGAGGCGGGGTGCTCGTTCGTGCAGAGCGAATTTCTGTTGGCGTGTCCGAGACACGCGAGACGGTTGGCGCGCGAGCGCGCGGACGCGAGGTGGCAAGACGTGGGCGTGGAGGACGCGGAGGCGTTGAACAGAGAGGAGGAGGAGCGAGGAGAGGGAGAGACGCGAGACGCGAGGGGGGCGTCGACCTCGGGCGGCGTGGTGGAGGATGGCGCGAACGGTGTCGTCGCGGGGGCGAGCGGGCCGGCGGCGGCGGCGGTGGCGGCGGCGGGCGCGACGCCGATTTTGAATAGGATTCGAGCGGCGGCGGAGATCAGTCGAGGACGGAAACGGAAGAAGAAGAATAAAAAACGGGTGAAATTGAACGACGACAAGTTCATGAACACGCACGAGGGGGCGGTTTACCGCGCCGTCATGGAGGCGGGCGTTCGATTACACGCCGAGAGGGAGAAGAGCACGGGCGCCATCGCGGACGACAACGAAGCGTTCAAGCTTCGGGAATCGCGACGATTGGAGAAGGATAAGAGCGAGATCCCGCGAGTCGTCGTCGGAGGCGGGCTCGGGACGTCCATCTATTCCCAAGGTTGGGAATCCCTCGCGGGCATGGAGGAGCACGTCAAGACGCTCAAAGAGATGACCCTCTTGCCGTTGACGTATCCGGAAATGTTTGAGAGTCTTGGTGCGGGCGCGGCGCGCGGCGTCCTCTTACACGGGCCTCCAGGCACGGGTAAGACGGCGGCCGTGCGCGCGCTCCTCGGCGCCGCCGCGAAGGGTCCACGACCGATAAGCTTTTTCAGTCGTCTCGGCGCCGATTGCTTGGGCAAGTACAGCGGAGAAGCCGAGCGTAAGCTTCGTCTCTTGTTCGAAGAGGCTGAAAAGAGACAACCGAGCATCATATTCTTTGATGAAATCGACGGTTTAGCGCCCGCGCGTCGAGGTGGCGGCGGCTCCGGCGCGCAGGACGAGATTCACTCCTCCGTCGTCGCCACGCTGCTTGCGCTCATGGACGGCTTATCCGGCCGAGGCTCCGTCGTCGTCGTCGCGTCGACCAACCGACCAGACGCCGTCGATCCCGCGCTTCGACGACCAGGACGGTTCGATCGCGAGATCTTCTTCGGACTTCCCGACGCGGACGCTCGAGCGAAGATTTTAGCCGTGCACACGCGCGCGTGGACGCCGCGTCCGAGTCGCGAGACGCTCGCCGCCGTCGCCGAGCGCACAGAGGGGTGCGCCGGCGCCGACTTGCGCGCGATCGCCAACGCCGCGCTCATGAGTGCGCTCATGCGTGCGTGTCCATCTCTGCTCAGCGGCGATCCCACGCGCGACTCCCTCGGCGCCGAACTCGAGGCGAGATTACCTCCGCCGGAGAGCGCCCTTCGAGCGCTCGAGGACGCGCGTCTGGCGGCGGCGTCGGGACACGTCGGCGCCAGAGTCTCGCTCGACCAATTCGACGCCCTCGCGACGCGCGTGCGCGTGCGTTGGCCTCTGGAGGACACCCATCACGACGCCACCATCGTCGGGTACGATCGAAACGCCGTCAGTCATCGTTTACAGTACGACGATTCTAATCTCTTCACCGGCGAGGAGGTGTGGATGCAATTGTTTCGACCAAACGTCGACGTCGTCGTCTTACCAAACGACGTCGATGCGATCGAAGGTTCGGCCAAGACGCGCGAGCGCGCGCTGGAGGCGCTCGAACGCGCTCGAGCGCTGGCGTGCAAGCACAGAGAGAGTCGCGCCGAAGGCGTGTCCGTGTCTTCGCGCGACTGGACGAGAGCGCTGTCGACGTCTTCCAGCGCGTGTTCCGCGAGAAGCGCCGCCGCCGCGCTCGTGCCTCGAGGTAAATCGTTGGAGCACTTTTTGTGTCCAATGCTCGATCGCGTCGTGCGAGACGCCGTCGTGGAGTGCGTGAAGCGCGGCGCGCCGACGACGTCCAAGTGTTTGGCGGCGGTGGAGACGGCGCGCGCGGCGTCGGACGCGGCGGCGCTCGAGCGCGCGCTCGTCGACGCGGGCGCCGTGGCGGCGAGTCGAGGGACGAGCTATGCGTCGGCACCGAACGCATCGGACGCGTCGGACGGCGGTGATGATGCAGATGACGACGACGACGCCGCCGCCGAAGAGAAAGAAAAGCTCGTGCCGAGCGACGATCGAGGGGGATGTCGAATACTCCTCGCCGGTCGCCCCGACGACGGTCAACGAGAAACCCTGGACGTCGTTCTCCACGCCCTGAGCGGAACGTCCTCGCACCTGATCAATCTTCCCACGCTCATCTCTCACGGTGACGGCGACGCGGCGCGCGGCGTCGGACCGGCGCTGCTCGAACCTCTTCGACAGGCGTCCAAGACGAAGACGACGCTCGTCATGCCGGATTTGGAATCGTGGGCGCTGGCGAGCTACGCTGAGACGGATGGCGAGGTCGTCGGCGTCACCACGAGCGCGCTGTGGGATCTCGTGCAGAGCACGGTCGCGGACTGTTACGTTCCAGCGAACGCGGGCGAGGGCGGGCTGTACGTCGTCGGATCGGTGAACGCGCCGAGGGACGCCGTGCCGGGGGCGATTCGACACTTTTTCGAGTGCGCCGGCGTCGCGATGGACGTCGAGCCTCGTCTCGATGACGCCTCCGTCTTCGCGTGCGTCGATCGCGCCGCGCGTGAGATTGCGTCCGTAGACGTGCCGGCGGCGTACGACGACGCGAGACGTCGTATCGCCGCCAAGAGAGCGTCGGCGTCGGCGTCGGCGGCGCGAGCGTCTCGAGCGGCGAGCGTCGCGGCGGCGACATCCGAGGTCGACACGAACGAAGCCGCGTGTGAGGCGCTTCGCGTGCGCGTCAGACGCTCTCGAGCCATAGTTCGCGCCGCCATCGCCAAGTGCACGAGAGAACTCTTCAAGACGCGTCGTTTCGATCGATTTTTCGATCGTTCCGAGCAAGCCGGAAGGCTGGCGCGACTGGCGCTCGATCGTAAAATCGGCGATCCTCATAAATTCATCAAGGATCTTCGCTCGTGCGCCAAGGCGTTGAAACCTCGGCGAAACACGCACTCGAATTTCCACAAACCCACCGCGTCTTTGGGATTCAGCGCGGTGGACACCCTCGAGAGCTGGTTTCACCTCGGCGTCTCCAAACTCTACGCCGAGTATGCGGCGAGAGACGCCGAGTACGACGAAGCCTTAGCCGCGAGCGCCGAGGCCATCGCCTCCGTGCCCGACGCGCTTCCTTCACCCTCCACACCCATCGTCGAAGACGTTCAAGAGATCGAACGGACGCCCGAGCCCGTCCGCGGGTCCCCGCGTCCGCGTCTTCCCTTTGAAGACGTCTTCGAGGCGGCGCGCGCGGCGCTCCGCGCGCGCGTCGGCGATGCCTCCGCTCGCTCGCTCGACGACATCCATCGCGCGATACACGACGTGCGAATCCAATTCGTCGCCGACGAACGCGCTCGCGCGCTCGCGGGCGTCGGTCGATGACCCGACGCGCGCGCGCGGGCTCGACCGCCGCCCAAAGTAGTTATACGCGCGAATGATTCATTTATATTCATACCTCGACGCCACTCCCCCACTCGGCGACGCGCGCGCGCCACCATGGGCGCCGTCGCGAGCGCGATGGCGTGCGCGTCGCCAACCCCCGCGGACGCCTCGAGCGCCGTCGTCGAGGTCACCGAGGTGGACCGGGCCGTGCTCGAGCTCAAGCGCACGAAATCCGCGCTCGAATCGCGCGCGCGCCGCGCTCGCGAGGACATCGCGCGAGACGTCGCCGCCGCGCGCGAGAACGTATCATCGTTTCCGATCGTCGCCAAGCGTCATCTGCGCGCCAAGCGCGCGCGGGAGGCGATGGTGGAGCGATTGCATGATTACGAGCTCGTCGTCGAGCGCGCGCTGTTGGAGCTCGACGCCGCGTTGATGACGTCAGAGACCGCGCGAGCGCTGCGCTCGGGGAGAGACGCGTTGGTGACGGTCACTCGCGCGTGCGAGGACGTGGACGAATTGATGCGCGATCTCGAGGGGGTGGGAAGATGGTTCGCCGCGGCGGGCGAAGACGTCCCGGTGCGAGACGACGAAATCGAGGACGAGTACGCCGCGCTCGCGCGCGAGACGACGGAGCGCGCCATCTCGCGGGACGACGCGGACGCGGACATCGTCTCGTTTCCGAGCGTGCCCGCGTCCTCGATCGCGGCGTCGCGCGAGGAGACTGCGGAGGCGACGAAAGAGTCGCCGCGACGGGCGACGGCTGTCCCGAGTCCCGGATAGAGTCGTCCTCGCGAGAGGGCGACTCGCGCGCGATGGGTCGAGCGACGCGCGCGATGTCGGGAGCGCCGAACGCGAGCGGGGAGAGACGCGCGTCGACGTCGAGGACGCGCGCGCGTCGAACGAGTCGCGCGCGCCGCGCGGGGGTGCCGACGTCGACGCGAAGGGGATGCTTTTTCGGGCGCTCGGACGCCGAGCAATGGCTCGCCGACGAACGTGGTGATGGCGACGGTGAGGACGCGGACGCGTCGTCGACGAGCGATGCGAGCGTGTCGTCGTCCATCGACGCCGCGTTCGCGAGCTTGGCGAGACGTAAGCGTGGATTGACGCTCTTCGAACGAGAGTTGGCCAAGGATGAGGACGACGTCGACGTGCTGGCGGCGGCGACGTTCATCGCCATGCACGCGAATCCCGACCTCGAAGTCGACGACGTGCGCGCGACCATCGATAATCTCGCGAAAATCGTCATGGAACGTCTCGACGCGGACGTCGAGGAGAGGTATCCGCTGCGAACGGTGAAGACTATTTCTCGCGCGTGGGCCACCGACTTGGGCTTTCGAGGCAACGTCGAGGACTATTACGAAGTGGAAAACTCGTGCATCGATCGCGTGCTCGAGCGAAAGACGGGAATTCCGATCACGCTGTGTTTGGTGTACATGGAAATCGCCAAACGGTGCGGCGTGGAGATGGTGGATGTGGGCATACCTGGTCACCTGTTGTGCAGACCCGTCGCCGAGGGCATGGAGGTGCTCGTTGACGCGTTCAACCAGGGCGATTTGCTCTTCATCGAGGAAGTGGAGGACATCCTGAGCAGGAACTCTCTCTTGGTCACGGGCGAAGACGGCAAAGTGCAGATCGATCGCTCGTTTTTGACGGAGACCAAGGTGCGAAAAAAGGCGTTTCTCACGCGCATGCTCACCAATCTCAAAGCCGTCTACTTTGCGAGGGAGGATTACGAACGAGCGCTTCAAGTCGTCGAATACATGCCGCTGTGCAACCCGTACGAATCGCTGAACGAACCGCTCACGCGCACGCTCGGGGTGTTGTATTTCAAGAACGAGCGATGGATGGACGCTCTCGAGATGTTTTCCCAACTCGAGGTGTCGGACCCAGAGGTGGACGCGTACGTCGAGCGCATCTCTCGCGTCTTGGCGCTCGAGCGCGACGTCATCGGCGATGATACCGGCACCGACGCGAATGAGAACGCAAACGACGATGTAAACGGTACATTTGACTAGAAACCGCTTTAGTATTCTTTAGTAGTACAACATTTGTCAGCACTGCCTCGCCCGCCGCGCGTTCAACTTTTTATTCTTCTTCTTCTTCTTCCTCGCCGCCGCACCGATTCGCTCGGGTTTCTCTCCTACATCCTCCCCAACCTCCCGTCGCCTCTTCCCCGCGATCCCGACGTCCGAGCGTCCGTCGAAGGCGACCTTTCCGATCGTCCCGCCGCTCGTGCTCGCCCCGCCCGCGCGTTCGCTCGCCCTCTTCGCCGCCGCTCGATACGCCTCCACGTCCAGCGTCACCCGTCGCTCGATCTCCCGCTCGGGCATCACCCCGCGCACCTCGGGCACGCGCTCGAGCGCCGATCGCGAGTCCTCCTCCGCGCCCGCGCGCGCCTTCGCCGCCGCGTGCGCCGCCAACTTGGCGTCGATGAATGCGCGCTTCTTCAGGTACGTCTCCGTGCGCGCGCGCTTGTGCACCGCCTGGACGCGCGCGCTGTGCGCGTACTTTCGCGTCAGGCCCTTGGTGCGCGTGCCCTTGGGGCACGGCATCGTCGTCGCGTCGGCGTCTCTCGTCGTCGTCGTCGTCGTCGTCTGGTCGCGCGCGTATCCAGCACCGGACCGGTGCGATGGTTTGTTCCTACTCATATCTCTTGTGTACGAACCATAGGTCCGAGACCTGTGTAACTGTGTGTTATTTTTCTGTATGTTCTCATATGGGATTTCATACGTTATGTACTGGTCCATCGGTCCGATGTTGTGTGCACGAATCGAATCGAATCGAATCGATCGTCGCGCCCGATCCGATCCGCACACGCGCGACGGCGACGATGCGCGTCGTCGTCGGCGCCTCGCGCGCGCCCGATGGGTTACTCTGTGAGATCATGTGCGTCGACGCCAGACGCGAGGGCGACGAGCGATGAGGCGGTGTCGATCGTTTTGAAGACTGACGAACGGGTGTGATGTGATTGCGCGCGCAGGCGAGATAAATTGCGGTCGCGATCGACGTGGTTGGAGGGAGAGACGACGGTGGGGACGTCGGAGGCGGAGACGGTGACGACGCCGACGATGGATGGGGCGGAGGCGAGCGGGCGGGGACGGGCGGGACGAGGGACGCCGGGGACGACGCGGGCGACGGCGTTGGCGAGGCGCACGCGGGACGAGGCGGCGGCGAGGGCGAACGCGGAGGAGGCGAGGGTGAAGGCGATGAGAGAGGGGAAAAAGATGAGCGAGAGTGAGATCAGGGCGACGTCGGAGCGTTTGTACAGGGGCGTGGGCGTCGTGGAGCGCGAGGGAGGGACGACGCCGAGGCGGAGGGCGAAGGAGGAGGGCGCGGCGGCGTGTACGTTTACACCGAAAATCAGCGCGGCGAGTCGGAAATTGGCGCAAAAATTTAAAGAGAAACAACAGTTACAGCAGCAGCGGTCGCAGGCAGACGGCAAAAAATCCCACAAGAAGCAGCTCGCCGACGCCGGCTCGCCGACGACCGCGGCGACGTTGACGACGCGGGAGCGCGCCGAGTTGGCCGAGATCGACGCGCATTGCACGTTCACGCCGACAATTTCTCGAAAATCGCGGGAGATTCACGCGAGTTTGGTGCGTCGAGCGTCGAGCGCGACGAAGACGCCGTCGTCGTTCGTCGAGCGCTCCAAGGTGTGGGCGCGACGCAAGGAGGAGATTCTTGAAGCCGAGCGAGAGGCGAAACGCGAGGGCGATCTGCGAGACTGCACGTTCCAACCGGTGACGTGCGACGCGACGTCGTCGTCGCCGATGGCTGTCGCGAAGACGCCGACGCCCGGTTTGGAATCGTACCTCGCGCGACAGGAACGCGCTCGAAAGATGCGCGAGGAGAGGGACGCTAAATTGAACCGTCCCGACGGATCGTCGTGGCGCCACGAGACGACGGTGCCTCAAGAATTTTCGTTCCAAACCGCGTCGACTGCGCGCGCAAAGGGCGACGCGCCCGCGAAACAGTACGCGGACGCGCGAAGAGCGCTCAAGAATCGCACGCGGCCACCGTCGAGCGAGAGCGCGGCGTGAGAAAAATAGCGTTCGATTATTCATTGTACATACAAGCACTGCGGTGCAGCACGACCTAAATAGTACATCCACCCACCCACTTTATCTATCCATCTACCCATGCCATCCAGCGCCGCTCGCGACGAATCCTCTCGTCGCGACTGCGGCGGCGACGACGGCCGCCGCCATCGCTCGCGCGCATCGCCGCCGCCACCATCGCCCACGCGTTCGATCCGCTCGCCGACGCGTGCGGCGCGACGAACGCGTCGCCCGCGACGCCGACGATTCGCGTCGCCGCGACGCCGACGACGAGGCGCCGCCGTCGACGACGCGTCTCCGTCGCGCGCGTCAATCTTCACACGATGGCGACGACGCGCGCCACCGTTCGCGCGCTCCCTCGGACGAGAATCCACACGAACGCGAGGAACGCGAGGAACGCGAGAAACGCGAGGACGTCCGCGCCGTCTCCTCGCGCGTCGTCACCACCGCGCGCGATCCCACCGGTGTGGCGCGTCCCCGACGGGTCCAACCCGCTCGAGGCGCTCTTCGCGAGCGATTCCCCGATCGACGGTCTCGGCGCGCTCACCGGGTACTGGTACGCCGACGTCTTCGCGGCGATGAACGTCGCGTTGCTCCTCGCCCTCGCGCTGTACGCGTCGGACGACGAGTGAGACGACCGATTCGCGCGCGTCCCCGCGCGCGTCCCATAAACCCTCGTCGGACGCACTAAACCCTCGTAGGACACCCATAACCTTGACGATCTCAATGCCGACGCTTGGGGGTTTAGATTTTACGAAGGGTTCGTCATCAGTAGACGTCATACAAAGACATACGGACGGGGATGTGGTCTAGTG
>CEUM01137964.1_pt1 | contig 25334 bp, 25 predicted proteins | sample 356421 | NCBI WGS metagenome assembly CEUM01 (sample SAMEA2622716, study PRJEB7988) | marine metagenome | biome: marine biome (ENVO:00000447); feature: surface water layer (ENVO:00002042); material: "saline water (ENVO:00002010), including plankton (ENVO:xxxxxxxx)" | depth 5 m
TTTAATTGGAGGGGATAATGGCCGGTCATAGTAAATTTGCTAATATTAAGCATAGAAAAGGGGCCCAGGACCTGAAAAGAGGAAAGATTTTTACGAAGCTTCAAAAAGAAATTACTGTTGCGGTTAAAACTGGTGGAGGAGGTGATCCTACGATGAATCCTCGTTTGAGGCTTGCTCTTGCCAACGCAAGAGGCGCAAACATGCCAAAGGACAATATCGACCGTGCTATAAAAAAAGCAGAGGGTGGCTCAGGTGAGAATATAGTTGAGGTGACTTTTGAGGGTTATGGGCCAGATGGAACGGCTATCTATGTTGAGTGTGCAACCGACAATAATACAAGAACTGTCTCTAATATAAGGTCTTATTTTAATAAGTATGGTGGCAGCCTTGGCAAAGATGGATGCCTGGAGTTTATTTTTAGTAGGAAAGGAATCTTCCTTCTTCAAAGCGAAGGTTTGGAAGAAGAAGAATTTACTATGGAGATGATTGATTTTGGAGCAGAAGATGTCGAATTTGAAGGTGATACTGTTTTTATAATTTGTGAAATGGAAGACTTTGGGAATATTTCGAAAAGACTTCAAGAGATGGAATTAGAACCTAAGGAAGCCGGTCTCAAAAGAATACCCATTACAACAAAGGAAATTAATCAAAAGGATTACCCAAAATTTGAAAAACTTATCGATGTTATTGAAGATGATGATGATGTTCAGAAAGTTTATCATAATGTAGTAATGAAGGAAGATTAAGATTCCTTCATTACTGTTTATTATTGGAAGAGTCTACTCTGGCATAAGCTCTTTAAGCATCTTAAGAAGTTCACCAGTTTCATAAAGCTCCATAATAATATCATTGCCGCCAACAAATTGCCCTTTTATGTAAAGTTGAGGAATTGTAGGCCAGTTTGAGTATTCTTTAATTCCCTGTCTCATGTCCATGTCTGAAAGAACATTAAAGGTCTTATAGGGAACCCCAAAAGAGTTAAGAACTGCACAAGTATTAGCCGAGAAACCACATTGAGGAGCTTCAGGAGAACCTTTCATGAATAAAAATAAATCTGAAGAATCAATGAGACTTTTGATTCTTTCGCTGATTTCAGCAGATTGGTTTTCTTCTTTCTGTTCTTGTCCTGATGTTGGAGGATGGCTTTGATCTCCTAATATATTAAATGGATTACTCATTGATGACTCCTTTTTTTAACTTAAAGATTGATACTTTTTATATTTTTTATTCTCTATGATCTAGTTTTTAACTATTGTTTTTATTTTGACAGCATGCAGGTCTTCTTTGAGGTCATCCTTAAGGATGTCCATAACCATTCTATGTTGTTCAATAAGCATTTTTCCTTTAAAATGCTGGCTTGATATTACAAGACCTAAGTGATCCCGTGTTCCCGTAAGATCAGTTACTTCTACGTCAGCATCGTCTATTTGGCTTTTTATAAGTTCCTTAATTTTTTCAAAATCCATTCAGTGGCCTCTTTTTAATTTGGTTTTTAAATATTTTGTTTAGGTTTTATTATTTTTTTAGTCAGCAACTGCAAAAAAACTTGTAATAAAGGTTAGCGTTCTCATGAGAAGGGTTAAAAGCCCGAGCTTCTTGTGTAACCCCAGTATATCACGGTTACCTTTGAGTACCTTTTTTCCTGTCAATATCATAAGGACGTAAAGAACAACGGCTGATACTGCCAAGGAAACATGTATATTTAGAATATTCGTGTTGGATGTAACCTTGGACGCTTTTTCAATAGCTCCCCTACTCAATTCAATTTGAAGAACAAGAATAATGTCCCAAACAATTGCAAGAAGCATTGTTTTCACATGAAGATCTCTATTCTTCTTTTTTAAAATGACCCACGTGCCAAAAAAAAGTAGGGAGAGGATGATAAACGATTGTGTTTGAAATATTAAAGAACTCTTCATAATATCCCCGAAAAAGCCTATATAAGAGGCGCTAGATTAAACTATGTTGCTTTGGTTTTCAATATGGTTCTGAGCGAAAATTGAAATGTGGAAGAAATGATCAAGAACTGGGTATGTTTATCATAAGTTCTTGATTTAATTAGTGAATTATTTTTTTTATATAGAGTTGATTTTTAAAAGAGGACAAAACTTATGGAAAGTTGGGGGAAAAAGCTTGGAAAGTGGGCCCTTATCGATATTGAGACTTCAGGCGTCAACTCTGAGGAGGACTCGATTATAGATGTAGGGTATCTTCAATTTGAGGGGACAAAGCTTGTTAAGAAGTTTTCTTCTCTCGTCAGGTTTCCTCCAGAGGATGGTTTCTATGAATCTCCTCCAAAGTTGTCGCATTTTATTCAGAAACTCACGGGAATTAAGGAAAAAGACTTAAGACGGGCTCCTCTTTGGCAAGATGTCCGCCTTGAAGTTCAAGACTTGTATGGACATCACTTGGTGGCCCATAACGCATCTTTCGAAAAAAGTTTCTTGGGTCCGGACTTTGAAGATATCGATGATGGTTCGAAAAGAGAGGTCTACGAAGATAGCCTTCTCTATTTGTCATTTTTATTTCCTCAGCGTTCTACGTTGAAATTAGAGGAGTTTATTTGTGATTGGAAGCTTGCAGACAAGGAGACCCACCGTGGGTTTGAGGATTCTGTAGATCTTCTTAAAGTGCTTCTATTGGGAACTTATGCCTTAAGAAAAAAAGCGCCACTTTTTACGCATTATCAAATGCTTCTCAACCAATATGAAATGAAGGATTGGTGGTATAGCACCTTTTTCCAACTTGAATTAGATGAACTATTGACCTTGAGTGGAGCGATAGACTTTGATCTCCAGGGAGCTTTTGACAATCTAACGGATGAGGACTTTTTTTCTGACAGTTCTGCCATAGAGCTTTCGGGTTTAGAGGGTCAATCTTCTAGAGAAAAGCTGTTTCCGTTGGAGTTTTCGGGACAAAATATAGAAGGCCTTCTTAAAGGTGAGGAAAATATTAGAAAAAAAGTTCCCAATTATAAATTTAGGGACTCCCAATTGCGCTTGGCCCTCAAAACTGGGCAAGCTTTTAAAAATGATGTTCATGCTATTGTTCAGGCACCTACAGGAACGGGAAAGACGCTAGGCTATCTTTTGCCTTCAACTCTTTATTCTCATTCAGAAGGTGAACAAATTCTTGTCGCTACGGGAACAAAAACGTTGCAGCACCAAGCGATGACTAAAGATGTTCCCCAATTAAGGCACCTTTTGGGCCTAGATGACCATGAATTTAAAGTTCGTTATTTAGTCGGTTCCCAAAATCATTTATGTGAACTCCTCTTTAGGCAAGATGGACAAGAGGGTCATTCACTTGATTTTGGTAGTGAGGATTTTTCAGAGAAGTTCACAAAACTTTTTTTTGAGGTAGTTTTTCTTTACAACTCACTTGGTGAAGAAGTTTTAGGAAGGAAAAATCCTATTTTACGGGGCGGGTTGCCTTACGTTTTGAAGAGGAAAATAGAGACTTTTGCTAAAAAAGAAAAAGAAGTTGCTGTCGACTTTCGTTCTTGCACTGGAAGTCGTTGCCCCTTTAAGGGGAACTGTACTTATATCCAAGGCCTAAGAGAGGCGAAGGAAGCCAATGTAATTATTGGAAATCATGCTTTAATGTTTTCCTGGCCAAGGGGTCTCCCAAGGCCTTCTCGAATTGTGGTTGATGAGGCCCACAAAATTGAAGATGAGGCAACGAAAGCCTTTTCTGTTGAGGTCGGTCAAGAGCAGTTAGAAGGTTTTCAAAATCAAATTCATCATATGCAGGGGATGGGGTCATTATTTTATTTGTTGGCCCAGACAGAGTCGTCGACTGGGGAGAGTAGCCCTGTTATAAAAAAGCTAAAAACGAAAGCTGAGGATTTAGGTGAGGTTTTAGGAGACCACCTTCCTCTCCTATCCGAAAAGGTTGAGCGTTACTTTAAAAAAATGCCAAGGTACACTGATATTTATTGGAACGAGTTCCCTATGATTAAGAAAGAGGGGGTATCCGATCCTCTTTCTGTTTCCATCTTAAATCATTTAGAGTCTCTTCACTTTGCTCTTGGCCTTCTTCTTAAAGACTTATCTCATTACCCCTCTCTTTTTGAAGAAATGAATTTAAAAGAGGATGCGATGGTAACAGCTTTAACAAGGTTTAAGACCTTCTTGGGAATACTTGAAGACCTATTTAGTGGTCTTGCTGGTGTTCTTGAGTTGAAGGAAGGGATGAGCCACTCTATGAAATACCATCATGATAAAGGCTACCTCTTTCTTTCCGCACCAATTGATATTGGTAAGTTTCTTCACGAAGGTTTGTTAAAAGACTCCTCTTCTGTTGTTTTCACGTCAGCAACTCTTGCTAATGCAAGCGGTGATAAGGGGGCCCGAGGAATTGAATGGGCGACAGGATATTCCTACCTTGAACCTAAAAAAAGGTTTCAAAAAGGTTTTTTCCTGCCTGCTGTTTTTGACTATAAATCAAATACTAAGGTTTTTCTATGTGATGACACTCTTCCTTTTTTTCACGTTGATTTTGTTAAAGACACGATAGAGCGGTTGTATGGTCTTCTTTCAGATATTGAAGGAGGAGCACTTTTTCTTTTTTCTTCCAGAAGAAGGTTTGAAGTTGCCAGTGAAATTCTTCTTGAAAAATTTGAAGGCGAGTTGCCTGTTTTTATTCAAGGGATGGGTAATCAGGTTGTCGATGAATTCAAAAAAGAAGTGAGGAAATACAATAAGGGAATTCTCATTGGAATGGAAAGTTTTGGAGAAGGAATTGATATTCCTGGTAAGGACCTTCAATTTATTTTTATTGATAAAATTCCTGATGTAAGAATGGACCATGTCATTAAAGAGAGGAGAGATTTTTACGACAAACATATCGGCAACGAATTCACAGACTATTACCTTTCTCATAGAACCCGGTCCTTACACCAAAAACTTGGTCGTTTGCTGCGGACTGAAAGTGATCGAGGAGGAGTTATTATCGTTGATTCACGAGTTAAAAAGTGGAAAGGACCAACAATGGATAAAGTGAAAAAGTTGATGGAGCCTTACGAATTAGAAAGAGTTTCGTTAAAAGAAGCCTGTGAAGATGTGAAGTCTTTTCTTACTCAGAGTCCGAAAGGTTGTTGAGGTATTTGACTTTGTAGAAAAGACCACTACCTGTATCAACGATATAAGGGATTGCCATGTATTTACTTAAATAAATTTTAAGTGTGGGTGGGGCATCGTCCTTTTTTTTCTTTTTCTTATTGAAGTTATAATTAGTTTTTTCTTGCCAAAGTTTATAGTGGATGGCCTCCACTGTTGCTCCACCTATTGGTATCATTTCTGTTGTTGAACTAATCTTTTGAAGCATTGCGTTTTTGACAGATGGAGGCTCAACATAGTCCCAGTGATTTTCGCAAGATATAATATTATAAAAATTTGTTGCTGTTGAATTGAACTTTTTGGATAAGATAAAAAGAATACTGGAAGATATGCATGGAGTCGAAATATGGAAAGTATGCTTTGTATGCATGTTATGTGTTTGAGACCCCTCTTTAGTTATAAAGTGGTAGGTAAGTAGGTTCTCATTCAAGTCATAATCGTAACGCTCTTGGACTCTATCATTACCCATGGCCTTATCGATAATTGCGGAAATAGGGACAAATTTAAAATTAATGATGTATTCTATATTGATAATAAGAAACTCGCCCGTGACAACACGGCTGTTAATCTCTGAAACAAAGTGAAATACCTCGCGCTTGTTATTTCTGAAGACTTCGAACTCTTCTTCTCCGAAGATTGTGTCTCCCTGAAAATATTGATAGGCACCGCGGTATATCTTGTCGCCTTTTTTTCTTCCTTTTCTGGCCATAGGCTTCTTATTTTATGACTCTTTTGGATAAAATCCAAGGCTCCTAAGAGTCGGTATGGACATTTTTACTTTTTCGGGTTAGCCCTTATATCAGGGTTAAAGGAGTTTTTATGTTTTCTTATCAAGTTTATAAACTTATTCATCTTGCTTCCGTGTTTATGTTTTTATCAACGATGGGTGCCAGCTTTTTTCTCAATGAGAAGGCAAAATTGATAAAAGTACTTGCAGGTATTTCAAGTTTTCTTATCCTAGTCGGTGGAATGGGACTGTTGGCGAGACTCGGGGTTTCCCATGGTGAGCCATTTCCTTTTTGGGTTGCTTCTAAAATTGGAATTTGGCTGGGGTTAGCTATCTTGGCACCTGTTTTGGCCAAGAGGCTTAAAACCATGAGACACTTGGCATTTGTTGGGCTTTGGTTCTTAGCTGCAGTGGCAGCCTACTTTGCAATTTATAAGCCTGGCTTCTAAAAATGTGATGGGAAGGAAATGTTTTGAAAATGGGAGAGAAAGAGTCAGGCGAAGATTTAACTCTTAAAGGGCTTCTTCTCTTCTCACTTCCTTCTATAGCTTCTTCGGTTCTTGAGCCTCTGGCTTCCGTTGTTGATACAGCGATGGTAGGTCACATAGAGACACCACTCGTTGGAATTCTCGCAATTGCTACAACCATTCTGAGTTCTTTTACTTGGATGTTTAATTTTCTTGTCCATGCTTCTACGAAAAATGTTTCTCATTACTATGCTAAGAAAGAAGACAAGGCCTTAGCCGCTACAATAAGATCTGGTCTAAAAACGGCTTTTCTGATTGGTTTATTAAGTGCGTTATGTCTCTATTTACTTAGGTACCCTTTGTACGAGCTTGCTTCTATGCCGGAAGAGCTTTCAAAGGGAGTAGACAAATATTTCTCTATCCGTTTGATTGGACATCCTTTTTTGATTCTTTCTGTCACACTTCTCTCTATACTTAGAGGATTTGGTCAGGTTAATTTATCTTTTTATATTGTTTTGGGGACAACTGCTCTCAATATTCTTGTGACAGGTCTTCTCCTTTTTGTTTTTAACTGGGGTATTGAAGGAGCAAGTTACGGCACAGTTTGTTCTCAGGTTATAGGCTTTGTTTTTTCAGCATACTATGTTTTTCGTGATAAAAAGTTAAGGACTTTAGTATTTGGGGGCGGCTTAAGCTCATCCGAAGTAAAAATAGAGTTTGGTAAGGACTCTTTGGCCCTTTTTGGAAGAAGCTTTGTTCTTACTTCCGTTTTCTTTTTGAGTACTCGTTTAGCAGCTAATTTGGGTGTTAATGCTCTTGCTTGCCATCAAATTCTTCTTCAAATTTGGCTTTTTGTTTCTTTTTTTGTGGACGGGATTGCCATGACCGCCAATATACTGGGAGCAAAGTTCTACGCCAAAAAGGAAATTGCTAAGTTGAAAGAGATGTTTGCTAACCTTCTCTGGCTTGGTGGTATCATTGGAGGGCTCTTCCTCATTTTATACTTACTTCTACCATCTCTGGTCTGGTCACTTTTTACTTTTGATAAACAGGTCATTGAACTTCTCTCAAAAATTTGGCCACTCATTGTTTGGTCTCAAGTAATTAATTGCCTCTCCTTTGTTTATGATGGACTTCTTTTTGGTTTAGGAGAGTTTAGGTTTTTACGCCGTCATATGTTTTTGGGCTCAGTTTTAACTTTTCTTCCCTTGGGTTTATGGAGTTATAGCAGCAAAAGTTTAGCGGCCATTTGGTTAGGACTGATCTCGCTCAACGTTTATCGATACGCTTCAGGTTATTTCCGAACGAAGAGAATAGTGAATGCTGCGGAACTGTAAAGAAGATTAGGCGAGTTCTTTATTGCCGTATTTTTCAAAAAGTGATAAGGGTTTTTCTCGGCTTTGTTTTTTAGTGGCTTTTAAAGAATTTAAAATAAGTTTAACCTGAACCGATTACGGAGAGATTTGGTCTTTATGGAAACCTGCCCTTGTCAGTCTGGCTTGTATTACGAAGAATGCTGCGGTTCTATACATAAAGATTTTAAGAAAGCTACAGGCCCTGAAAGTTTAATGAGGGCCCGTTATTCTGCCTATGTTAAAAATGATATTAACTTCATAATAAAAACCCATCATCCCGAAAAAGTTGACGGTTTTGATCAAACCGAAGCCGAGGATTGGGCTAGTGAGTCAGAGTGGCTAGGCTTAAGAATTTTAGAGTCATCTGAGCAAAAAAATGAAGGTGAAGTTCTCTTTGAGTGTACTTATGAATTGGATGATAAGACCCACCTTCATAGAGAAAGAAGTACCTTTAAGAAATGGAAAGGGGATTGGTATTTTTTTGATGGTAGGCTCGAATCTACTTCTAAGAAAAGAGGCGGCCCTAAGATTGGAAGAAACGACCCATGCCCATGTGGGAGTGGAAAAAAGTTTAAAAAGTGTTGCCATTAGGAAACAATTTTTAGACGGCTTTATTTATAGGGCAGAAAAATTTAGAGCATAGAGAAAAAATATTAAAACTAGACTAGACTAGAATAGAATAGAAAAAAATAATAAAAAATTTCAACAGGGTTTGAAAGTATTATGACAAAAATTAGAAAAGGGTTAACCCTTCCTATTAAGGGGCAGCCTAAACCTGAGGTAGATAGAAATAAAAGCATAAAGTCTGTTGCCATTCTGGGTTCTGATTACCAAGGCATGAAGCCAACTATGTTGGTCAAAGAGGGTGATGAGGTTAAGGTAGGACAAACTTTGTTCGAATGTAAAAGGCAAGTTGGAGTCAAGTATACTGCTCCCGCAGCTGGAAAGGTTGTGTCCATTAACCGTGGTCCTAAGAGGGTATTTGAATCTTTGGTAATCCAAGTCGCTTCAAGTGAGGAGCAAGTTGAGTTTACCCATTATAAAAAAAGTGACCTGGATAAGATAGATTTTGAAAAGGTGAAAAACCTTCTGCAAGAGTCTGGCTTGTGGACTGCAATAAGAATGAGACCTTTTTCAAAAAATCCAGCTCCAGAATCAAGGCCGAAGGCTTTTTTTATAACGGCCATGGATACGAATCCTCTTTCTGGAAATCCAGCTTCTGTAATCAATAACTACAAAGAGGACTTTAAAAATGGTGTTAAAGTTCTCTCTAAGTTAACTGAAGGAAAAACTTATGTTTGCCATGCCAAGGGCGAAAGTCTTCCGGCTGATTCTTCCGGTAATGTAGTCCTTCACGGCTTTGAAGGACCCCATCCAGCTGGAAATGTTGGAACCCATATTCACTTTCTTGACCCGGCTCATACAGACAAACCAGTCTGGTATATTGGTTATCAGGACGTTATTGCTGTAGGAAAACTTTTCTCCACAGGAAAGCTTTGGACTGAAAGGGTTGTAGCACTTGGTGGACCCCAAGCAAGAAACCCAAGACATTTAGTTGCAAGAATTGGAGCAAGTTTAGACGACCTTTTAAAGAATGAGCTTGAAGGAAAAGATATTAGAGTTATTTCAGGTTCTGTTTTTAATGGGCACCACGCTAAGAATACTTTTAATTACTTAGGAAGGTACCACAACCAAATAAGTCTTCTAAAAGAGGGTAAAGAACGAGAGCTTCTAGGGTGGGGCGGACCTGGCTTGGAAAAGTTTTCAGTTAAACCTTCTTTTCTTTCAAAATTGTTACCTGCAAAATTGTTTGATATTACAACTTCAACCCATGGAAGTCCTAGAGCGATGGTCCCAACGGGTAACTATGAAGACGTTATGCCAATGGATATATTGGCGACTCAGCTCTTGAGGTCTCTCATAACGAAGCAAACTGACCTTGCTCAGAAATTGGGTTGTATGGAGCTTGATGAAGAAGACTTGGCCCTTTGTACCTTTGTCGACCATGGCAAAGTCGATTATGGAACAATATTAAGAGACAATTTAACTATTATTGAGAAGGAATGATAATGAAAGCACTTAGAGATTTCCTTGATCAGATTCATCCAACTTTTTCTAAGGGCGGTAAATTAGAAAAGCTTTACCCTCTCTATGAAGCCTTGGATACCTTTGCTTATACTCCTGGAGAGGTTACCGAAGGGAAAACCCATGTAAGAGATGGGATGGACCTAAAGCGGTTGATGGTGACAGTTGTGATAGCTCTTATACCCGTGACTTTGATGGCCATGTGGAACACTGGTTATCAGGCAAACCTCGTCTTAGCTTCAAAGGGACTTACTACAGTTGAAGATTGGAGAGGAGCCGCAATGGCAGCAATGGGGTTAGCTTTTGATCCCAACAGCTTTTTGAGCAACTTTGTTTATGGAGCTTTGTTTTTTCTACCAGTCTACATAGTGACGATGACTGCGGGAGGAATAGTTGAAGGCATCTTTGCTACGGTAAGAAAACACGAGATCAACGAAGGGTTTTTAGTTAGTGGGCTCCTTTATCCACTAACTCTTCCTGCAACCATTCCCTTGTGGCAAGTGGCCCTGGGAATTATTTTCGGTGTTATTTTCGCGAAAGAAGTGTTTGGAGGAACCGGAAAAAACTTCTTAAACGTTGCTCTGTGTTCAAGAGCTTTTCTTTATTTTGCCTACCCCGCTGAGATTTCAGGTGATGCTGTTTGGGTAGCGGTTGATGGTTATACCGCCGCAACTTCTTTAGGTTTAGCCGCTGCCGAAGGAGTAAGCGCCATTCCCTTTACTTTAAATCAGGCATTCATGGGAAATATTACAGGCTCAATGGGGGAGACTTCTGTTTTAGCTTCTCTGATAGGAGCCGTTATTTTGATCGTGACCAAAACTGGTTCTTGGCGGATTATGTTAGGTGTGGTGGTCTCAGCAGTCCTAACGGCACTTCTTTTTAATCAGATAGGCTCGACGACAAACCCTATGTTTGGAGTGGGTCCTCTCTGGCATCTCTGTTTGGGTGGTTTTGCTTTCGGTACAGTTTTTATGGCAACAGACCCAGTGAGTGCCTCTATGACGTCTACTGGTAAATATTTTTATGGAGCGCTTATCGGCGTGATGACAATACTAGTAAGAGTTGTGAACCCTGCGTACCCTGAAGGGATTATGCTAGCGATTCTTTTTGCCAATTTGTTTGCACCTCTCATCGATTACTTCGTTGTTGAGGCCAATATCAAAAGGAGGGCCCTAAGACATGAACATTAATTCTTGGAAGGGGACAGTTGCTGTTGCAGCAATTCTATGTGGTGTTTGCTCAGTGGTCGTTTCACTCTCGGCCATTAGCTTAAGACCCATGCAGGAAGAAAATAAAATTCTTGATGTTAAGAAAAACCTTCTTCTCTCAGCTGGGCTTTTAAAGAACGCAAAAGCATCTAAAGAAGAAATTTTAAAGATTTTTGAAAATATTGAAACAAAGTTAGTTGACCTAAAAACTGGGCAATTTGTAACTGATATTAAACCAGAGTCCTATGACTCTCGGGCCGCCGCTAAAGACCCCAAAAGGAATATTCAAATTCCGTCTAATTTGGATCTAGGCAAAAATAAGATGAGAGCAAAATACGGCAAAGTTTATTTTGTGAAAAAGGATGGAAAGGTTACATCCCTTGTTCTGCCAGTTCATGGAAAAGGTCTCTGGTCGACTCTTTACGGCTTTTTGGCTTTGGACAAAGATACGAGAACAGTGAAAGGCTTTGGGTTTTATGAGCATGCTGAAACTCCAGGTTTAGGGGGAGAAGTTGATAACCCAAATTGGAAAGCGCAATGGATAGGAAAGATTGTCTCTGATAAAAATTTTAAGCCTTTTGTTCAAGTTAAGAAAAATGTTGATCCGAAGAGTGAAGAAGGAAAGAGAACAGTTGATGGAATTTCCGGTTCTACTATTACGGGCCGAGGTGTACAAAACCTTCTTAACTACTGGCTTGGTAACCACGGTTACGGGCCATTTTTGGCTCAGTTTAGAAAGGGAGGAGCTTAAAAATGAGCAGTATAAAAGAAACCCTTTTTGATCCTGTATTTAAAAATAATCCCATTGCCCTTCAAATTCTGGGTATCTGTTCTGCCTTAGCAGTTACGACCAAAATGGAAGCCGTAATTGTTATGTCTTTGGCGGTTATCTTTGTTATGGGCTTCTCCAGCTTGATTGTCAGCTTGATTAGAAATTATGTCCCTTCAAGTATTAGGATCATTGTTCAAATGACTGTTATTGCTTCGATGGTTATTTTAGCGGATCAAATCTTGAAAGCTTTTGTCTACGATATTTCTAAGGGTATTTCAGTATACGTGGGTTTGATTATAACCAACTGTATTGTTATGGGTCGTGCTGAGGGTTATGCTATGAAGAATGGCCCGTTTATGAGTGTTCTTGATGGCATTGGAAATGGCTTCGGTTACAGCCTTGTTTTAATCTTTGTTGGAGTCCTAAGAGAGGTCTTTGGGAGCGGCAAGTTTTTTGGTTACTCTGTTTTACCTCTTACGAGTGAAGGTGGATGGTATCAGGGTAACGGCTTAATGCTACTTGCTCCAAGTGCTTTTTTCTTAATAGGAGTTTTCATCTGGATTTTAAGAACTTTTAAACCAGATCAAGTTGAAAAGGATTAATCTATGTTGGAACAATATATTAGCATATTTATAAAAGCCGTCTTTGTTGAAAACATGGCCCTCGGATTTTTCCTAGGGATGTGTACATTTTTGGCCGTTTCAAAACAGGTGAAAACCTCTATTGGTTTGGGGATTGCAGTTATTGTTGTTCAAACAATTACAGTTCCGGCCAATAACCTTATTTACGTTTACCTTTTGAAGCCTGGGGCTTTAGCGTGGACCGGTAACCCGGACCTTGCCTCAATGGACCTCAGCTTTTTGGGGTTGATTAGTTATATTGGCGTTATTGCAGCAATGGTTCAAATTCTAGAAATGACATTGGATAAGTTTTTTCCTGCCCTCTACGGAGCTCTAGGAATCTTTCTTCCTCTTATCACCGTAAACTGTGCCATTTTAGGTGGCTCTCTTTTTATGGTTGAAAGGGATTACAACTTTTCTGAAAGTGTTGTTTTTGGTTTAGGAACAGGAGTTGGATGGGCACTTGCTATTATGGCCCTTGCAGGAATTAGAGAAAAGTTAACTTATAGTGATATTCCGGAAGGCTTAAGAGGCCTTGGGATTACATTTATAACAGTAGGGTTAATGTCCCTTGGGTTTTTAGCTTTTTCTGGGATTCAACTATAAAAAAGAGAAGTTTAAGTTTAATGATTTAATGAAATCATAAAAGAGAGCTTGTTATGGAAATTCTCATTGCATCATCTGTTTTTGTGGCCATAGTTTTAGCTTTGGTCGCAATTATTTTATTTGCTAAATCTAAGCTTGTTAACTCCGGCGATGTTGTCATCAACATCAATGGTCAAAAGGATGTCACGGTTTCAGCCGGTGGAAAACTTTTAAATGTTCTTGCCGATGAGAAGCTCTATGTTTCCTCAGCCTGTGGAGGTGGTGGAACCTGCGGGCAGTGTAAAGTAGACGTTCTTGATGGCGGTGGAGAAATCTTGACGACAGAACTATCCCATATGACTAAGAAAGAAGTTAAGGAAGGATGCCGTCTTTCGTGCCAAGTTGCTGTTAAGTCAAACATGAAGGTCAATGTGCCAGAAGAGGTTTTTGGAGTTAAGAAGTGGAAGTGTAAAGTGCGTTCAAATGACAACGTGGCCACTTTTATTAAGAACCTCATCCTAGAAATTCCTGACGGAGAGTCTGTACCTTTTAGAGCAGGTGGATATATTCAAATAGAGCGTCCTCCTGGAATTACAGTAGATTATAAAAACTTCGATATTCCTGAGCTTTATAGAGGAACCTGGGACCATTTTAAAATTTGGGATAACGTTTCTCATACTGATGAAACGGTTATAAGGGCCTATTCAATGGCCAATTACCCTGAAGAACATGGAATTATAATGCTAAATGTAAGGGTAGCAAGTCCACCCCCGGGTGCTCCTAAACATATTCCTCCAGGGAAAATGTCTTCTTGGATCTTTGGACTTAAACCAGGCGATGATGTCACTATTTCGGGACCTTTCGGTGAGTTTTATGCCAGAGAAACAAAGAAAGAAATGGTTTTTGTTGGTGGAGGGGCCGGTATGGCGCCCATGAGGTCTCATATTTTTGATCAACTTAGAAGAATTAAAACTGATAGAAAAATGACTTTTTGGTATGGTGCAAGATCAAAGGCCGAAATGTTTTTTGTTGAGGACTTTGATGAACTTCAAGCTGAGAATGAAAACTTTGAGTGGCACTGTGCCCTTTCAGATGCTCTTCCAGAAGACGACTGGAAAGGTTACACAGGCTTCATTCATAATGTCTTGCATGATGAATACTTAAAGGATCACCCCGCTCCTGAAGATTGTGAGTACTACCTTTGTGGGCCTCCCATTATGAATAAGTGTGTCATTGACATGCTCCTTGACTTAGGAGTTGAGCGAGACGATATTATGCTCGACGACTTTGGGGGCTAGGTTATCTAGAAATGAATCATCTAAACAGAGTAATACTAGAAAGCCTAAGGAAATCCTTAGGCTTTTTTTTTATACGTATTTTAATCCTTTCTTTAGTGCTCTCTTTTTTAGGGTGTAAAAAAGAGGCGCAAAAGCCTCTAGGCCTTTTTGGTAAAACAATGGGCACAACCTACACAATTAGGTATTTTCCCGAAGATTTAAAGGGAGGAAAAGGGCCACAGGAAGTCAAAGTTCTCATTGATGATCTTTTGAAAAAGATTAACGAAGAGATGTCTACCTATATACCGAACTCCGAGCTATCTCTTATTAACTCCTCCAACAAATTTGAAACCTGGCACAACCTTTCTCCACGTTTATTTAAAGTCCTAAAAGAGGCAAAAGGTATTTACCAAATGACTGATGGTGCTTTTGATGTGACCGTTGGTCCCCTTGTCAACCTATGGGGGTTTGGCCCTAAGGGAGAAAGAAAAGTCCCTTCCAAGCAAGCCTTAAAAAAGGTTCGGAAAAGTGTTGGTTACCACCATGTGCAAATGAAGGATTCTGAAAAAACTCTGAAGAGTAAGGAAGGAGTTTATATAGACCTTTCAGCGATAGCCAAAGGTTTTGCCGTTGATGAAGTGAGTTCTCTTCTTACTAGGTTAGGTTTCAAAGATCATATGGTTGAAATTGGAGGGGAAATAAAGACGAGTGGAAATAAAAGAGGACAGCTCTGGCGCCTTGCTATAAGCAACCCCTCAGCCATTGGCCAGTCCATTCATAAGGTTATTGGGGTTAAGTCTCTTTCAATGGCGACCTCTGGGAATTATAGGAACTATTTTACTTCCAAAGGAAAGTTTTTTTCCCATACTATAGACCCAAAAACAGGTTATCCAGTTAAACACCGTTTGGTTTCAGTCACGGTCTTTGATAGCTTTTCTTGTATGAAAGCAGATGCCTTAGCAACTGCACTTATGGTGATGGGCCATAAAAAAGGGGTCCAATTTGCTGAAAAACATGGTCTTTTGGCCTATTTTATTGCTGCTCCTGAGAATGAGACTGATAATGGGAAGAGAGGAGCTCTTGTTAAGAAGGCTTCCACCCAATTAAAATTATTGCTAAGTGATTACTTTAACTAATTGCTTTAAAAGAGATACAATGAGTGTTTTTTAAAGCTTTATCTTGTGGGGTATAATATCGATATGAAGCTTTTCTTGATTACTTTAGGAGTGATGTTATTGACCATCGTTGGAATGGCAGTAGGGGTTATATTTAGCAATAAAAAGCTAAAGGGAAGTTGTGGAGGGCTTAATAATGTTTTGGGTGAAGACTGTATGTTCTGTGAAAAGAAAGATCAGTGCAGTGATGAAAAAAAAGCAAAATGTGAAGGCCCGACACCAGACCTCTTAAAGTTTTAATGCCTCTTGCTTTAAGACGCCTTCTTATGTAATTCATTTTTCAATTCTTGTACCTCATGAGAGAGGTTATTAATAATTCCATTGGCGGACTTGAGCCTTTGAGTCACCATTCTGGTCACATTTAAAACCATAAGGGCAAAAACTTTTGGATTATCTTTGTAAAATGAGTAAAAGTTTTCATAACTTATAATGAGGATATTAGTTTCTTCTTTGGCTACAATATCAGCGGTCCTTTTCGTTTCATTTATTAAGACAAGTTCTCCAAATAGGTCCCCTTTTACAAGTTGGGTTATAACTTTCATTTTTCCAAATTGGTCTTTAATAATGACGTCAGCACAGCCATCTAAAATGATAGCTATATCAGAGCTTTCCTCACCCTGATGAATAATATGCTCACCTCTTTTAAAGGTAGCGACTTCACAGGCCTGAATAACTTCTTCCACCTCTTCATCATAGATCTCTAAAAAGAGGGGGCAACCTTTTACTAGATTGGCAAGAAAGCTCATATCAAAACCCCTATTTTTTATTTAACTATTTATCAATTTCAAGATGCTTTATTTTGGTCTTCTATGTAACTATTGATTCTTTTAACTTCATTTAAAAGGCCTGGTAAGGACTCCTGTAAAGAAGCTTCAATAGACTTAGAGCCGTGGATAGCATTCCAAATTTCTTCAAAGCTTGTCGATAGTTTCTTGAACGTTTTTTCTCTCAGGCCTCCCACAGGGGCCATTGTGTTTAAAACTGTCGTAATAAGTGAAAAAAGAATACCTGCGATGGAGGTTTTCATCGCAAAAGCAATATTAAGAACGAATTCTTGAAGGATAGTTCCAGAAGCTTCAATATTTGAAAAGTCAATGGCAGCAATTTTAGGGAGTGCCATGCTGATCCCAATAAACGTTCCAAAAATTCCAAATACAACGAAAAGTCCGGGGAGGATATCATTAAGCCTTGAAATAGGTGCTACTGGGAAAAAATTAAGAAGTTTATTCCAATTAGGGTCTTTTTCAAGAATTCTATCTGTTAAGTCATCAAAGTTTGGTGGATACTTTGATTTGAAAATACTTGATTCACCTTTGATTGAATGAAAAAGACTTTTTTCACCATGAACAAAGTCTCTAAGAGAGACGGTCTTTCTATGGCGAGCTATAGATTTTGCTGCTGACTTGTTTATCTTGTCTTTATCTCTCTCTTCTTTTTTTCTGCTAAAATTCCCGTAACGAACACTTCTTGTAGGGAGTTTGTCAGAGACTTGTTTTAAGATAGTGTCAAGAAATTGATCGACATCCTCCACTTCCTCTTTATCGTTAGTCGAAGCTGAAAGAGCTTTTTCAACTTCGCTAATAAAAGAAGAAAAATAAGCATCTTCTCTCTTACTTAATTTATAAGAAGCGGCCCTAAAAATGAGACCTAGAACAAGAAGAACTCCCATCACCTCAATGAGGTAACTGGAGAAAAAATTTAGGGCAATGCCAACTAAGTCATTCATTATTTAATCCTTGTGGAGAAAATTTAGTTTTTTATAAAACCTCGGATTATCTTTCATTGTAAATTTAATTTCGACTCTTCTTGAAAGTTTACAGTTGTAAACTCCACAAGTCGGATCTTTTTTAGAGCCAGGCTTTAGCTTAATTGGTTCAGAAAAGCTTTTTCCCATGACTGATATTTTTTCTCTTAAAACATTCTTATATTTAAATCCGCCAAATTGTTGGCTGAAAATGAACTTTACAATTTCTTTGGCCCTAGCAGTACTTAAGTCTAAATTGTAATTGTAAGCTACAGTGTTTTTGCCAAGAGGGTCCGTAAATTTTCTTTTATAGCGAGGACTAGCATGACCGATAATATTGACTTGGTCGATATTATCTCTGATCTTTTTGGATTTAAAAATTTCGGATGTATAGATCGGTATTATTTTTCTCAGAGTTGATTTGGCAACATTAGTTAAGACTGATTGATTTCTTTTAAAAAGAAAAGCTCCATCCAGTCTAAGAGTGATATTACCTGTCTTCTTATCCATTTCAGTTTGAACATTATATCTTGCCATTTTTTGTGCAATATTATTTCCTAAATCTTTTCTAAAATCATCTTGTGCTTTGAATGGGTTCCTTTTTGTCAGCTTGTCGTAATCTTTCCTTAAATTATCAATTTTTGCCAGAAGAACATCATTTTTTTGTTTGAGGTCGAGAACTTTCTTCTTACTTTCATTATCTTTATTGTTAGATTCAGTTTTTAAGTTAGCGATCTCTCTTTTAAAATCATCACCAGAGTCCTCAAGTGAAGCAATCTTATTTTTAAGTTTATTATTTTCTTTTTTAATTTTATCGATTTCTTTTAGAGCAGTTTTATTATTTTCTTTAAGATTCTGATACTTATCATTCAGCTGTCTGTTTGTATTCTTGATTTTGTTGTTATTTTCATTTTCGAATTGAATTTGACGGTTTTTATCTACGATCAATTTATCTTTTTTATGACTATCAACCTCACACTTTTTAATGCTGGAACTTAATGCTGCAATATTTTTTTGTTGCATTCCATTGCTTTTATTAAGTCCAGATATTTTATTTTTGAAACCCTCTATCGTCCCTTTCATACTATTAATAGTACCTCTCAACTTATCATTTTTCCCTTTGGAATTGGCAAGCTGGCCCATTGCTGAAGCAAGACTTGATTGCAAATCAGATTGCGCACTTTTGGAAGATGAGACTTGACTTTCCAGGCCCTTAATAACGGAATTAAGACTTCCTATTTTTGATTGAGCATTTTCAAGATCGCTATTTTTCGAAGCGAGTTGTTGGTTAAAAGATTGTTTTCCCTTTAACATTTGATCATTGAGGCTCTTCATTCTATCTTCAAAGTCTTTGATTTTACCTTTTAGTTTATCATTAGACTTTGTGGATGCTAAGAACCTTCCTTGTACTTTCACCGTTTTACTTTTTTGTGTACTGAGGTCTTTTTTAAGAGAACTAAGGTTTGTTGTTATCTTTTTGAGGTTACTTGTCAGTAGCTTAATCTTAGACTTTAAAGATTCCTCTCTCTTTTGACTTTTTAGAAGATTATTTTGGGTTCTTTCCATATTATTTTGTGACTTTTTGGATAATGCTTTTGCCATTTCCATATTAACTTTAATAGAGTCAATTTCTTTTTTCTTTTTCTGAACTTCTTTTTCGAATAAACTAACGGACTTTTTAAGATCAATTATTTTTGAAGATTTCTCTTGGTTTTTAAGTTTAAGAAATTTTACCGACTTTTGGTAGCTCAAAAGGCTTTTCTTTTCTTTGTTAATCTGCTGTTTTAATTTAGAAACTTCTTTTGTATTTTCATTTTTTATTTTTTCGATGGTCTTTTTTATATCGGCGATTCTTTTTTGTTTATCTTTCACATCTCTTTTTAAATTTTTATTTTCTTTATTTATATTCTTAATATTTTGAATTTTTCTATTTAGGTCGACTGTTTTCTTATCTAAGATTTTATCAAGGTTAACCAAGTTTTCATTAAGCTTCTTTATCTCTTCATTTTTTTTGTTTACCTTTGTATTCATAAATTTAAGAGATTCATCTTTTATAGTTTGATCTTTAAGTAATTTTTCAATATCGACTTTATGACTTGCCATTTTTTTACTGAATTTATTTAACTCTTTCATTTTCTTTGAAATAACATCATCAAAATCTTTCATTTCATTAACAGCAAGCTTTAATCGACTTTTCCTTTCCTCATTTTCTTTTCGAGTCTTTTCTGAAACTTTACCTTCGTAATACTCTTTTTGCTCTTTAGTTTCCTTTATGGCCTTTAAGCTCATCACACTTGTTCTTAAGAGAGCAAAAACAAACATTACAAGGAAGATTATTGCGACAGCAGTAAAAAGATCACTATAAGAAGTCCAAATTGAACCCTTGTCGTCGTTTTTAACTTTGATCCGTTTTTTTCTTTCTACAGTCACTTCTTTTTCCCTCAAAAGGATTAGGCGTCATGCTTTGTCGGGTATTTAAAGAAATACCTTAATGAAAAAATCAACCTTTTTTTAAGTAACTGAAATTATGGTAAAAACTGATTTGGTCTCAAGAAGCATTTATTGAGCTTAATTTGGCGGTTTAAATAAAATATTTTTTTAGGATGTTAGATCAAACAAACGTTCTTTTTTTCCAAGAATACTATCGAACTCCTGGATTCTCTTCTTTTTTATTTTTCTAAGATAGGACTCGCTTTTTTCAAAAGATTTTTCCAAAAGATCCCAATCTTTGAGGAAGCCTTTCCACTCTTCCTTAAACATTAGAAAGAGTTTTAAAGACTCATCATGACCTTCTGACATTTGAACTGATGTGATTGTATTTTTAATAACGCTTAAAAGAGGAAAAAGGAGGACAGGACTGCAAAAAAGAATTCTATGTGAAAGAGCTTCTTGAAAAAGTTCAGACCCTTCTTGTTGAATGAAGCTAAAAATACTGTCACTCGGGAGGAGTAGACAAATAAAATCTAAACTTTCCAGTTCAGAGTCATAAGCTTTTTTCCTCATTTCTCTCATATGATTTCTTATATCTTTAATGAATTGTTTGTAAACAATAGAGTTTTTATTTTGTTTCTCTTCCCATATTTTTTGGTAATTGCTGAAAGGGAATTTGCAATCGACAATAAGCTTTTTTTCTTTTGGTAAATAGAATATGAAGTCAGGCCTTTTTCCACTTTTAAGTGAAAATTGTCTTTCAAAGTGAATGCCTTCAATAAACCCTATTCCTGTAATCATTTTTAATATAACTTCTTCACCAAAAAGACCTCTTTGGTGATTATTATAAAAAAGACCTTGCCATTTTTGTGTTTGATTAAAGAGGTTTTCAGTTGTTTTAAATGTTTCTTGAAGAAGGTGGTAAACTTCGCCATGCCGTTTTACCGATTCATTATTGAGAGTGGCCATAATTTTTTCTAAATTATCTCTAGTAGAGTTACTGATTCCAGTTTGAATTGTTTCTTTTAGAATAGGCATATCTTGCTCTCTTAATTGAGAGATTTGGAGGTTTTTTTCTTTTAATAGCCTTTGAAAAAAAAAGAAGCAAAGAAAGAGACCTAAAATGAGGCCTAATATAAAAGTTAAGACTTGAGGGTGCATAAAACTAGTTCCTTAAGTAAAAGCGATATCTAAAGGATAGATCTTTGTGCTTTGCATTGTAAGCTGTGAGTGTTTTTTCCTTGTTAAATTGATCAAGTATTGAGGGGCTTAAATGGCATTTTATAACTTTTTTTTTGTTGCGCCGCTTGAAAGGTATAATAAAAACGAAAAATAGTTTTTAAAAAGTCATCGTGGAGGAAAAATGGAAGGTTTTTTGTTTTTGAATAATAGGATGGTTAAGCAGTTCACTTTATTTTTTTCCGTTTTTATTCCATGTGTTTTTCCTCAATATAGTTTGGCAAATCAATTGGTTCTTTTACACACAAATGATCATCATGGTCACTATATTCAAGACCCCAAGCAGAGAATTTTTGGGATGGCCGCTCGAAAAACACTTATAGATAAATTAAGAGCAACTGCAAAAGTTAAGGGAAAGAGTATTTTATTATTATCAGGAGGAGATATAAATACAGGAACTCCAGAATCTGATTTTTTTGATGCAGAACCTGACTTTCGTGCAATGAATATGATGGGATACGATGCTATGAGTATTGGTAATCATGAATTTGATAACCCTTTTAAGACTCTTCTTAAGCAGCAAAGTTGGAGTAAGTTTCCATTTTTAGCAGCAAATATATATTACTCAAAGGGAAAGAAAAAGTTTAACCCTTCTACTCATGGTGATAAGGATCGGCCCTTTAAGCCTTACATTGTTAAAATAGTTGGAGATAAAAAAGTTCTCATTGTTGGTTTTACAACTGAAGAAACTGCTAAATTTACTAAAGTTAAGGAAGTACTTTTTAGACCTGCTTTAGAAGAAGCAAAAAGAATCTTACCAAAGCTTAATCGTGAAATTAAGCCAGACTTAACAATCGCTTTAACTCATTTAGGATATTTTGTTGCAGGAATGCATCGGGGATTTCCTGCAGATTATTCTCTTGCTAAAGAGCTTGGTAAAAAACACTTAGATATTATTGTCGGCGGTCATACTCAAAAGGCACTTGTTGAGCCCCATATTGTAAATGGAGTAGCTATTGTGCAAGCAGGTGAGTGGGGGAAATACCTGGGAAAAATGGAAGTTGAAATTTTAGGAAAGAGAAAATATAAAATTCGTTCTTATGATCTTCTCGGAGTAAATTACAAAGCTGTAAGTACTGATTTTGCAAGAAGAGAGGATGTTAAAAATATTGGGAAAGTAAAAAAATTGATTGTGAAAGAGGACCGGACAGTAAGTACTTATTTACGAGATTTTTATAAGAGGTACCCCGCTAAGTTAGATGAGGCATTTGCTACTATTGATTCAAATTTCGATGGAAGGGGGAGAGGTCGCGGAAAGGAAACTAATTTAGGAAGGCTTATATCACACTCTATTTGTTATATTACTCACGGTGATATTTGTTTTTTCAATAATGGTGGATTAAGGATAGACCTTGATAAAGGCACAATCACCAGGCGTGATATACTCGCACTCATGCCTTTTAATAATGAACTTTGCCACGTTAAGATTAAGACAAAAGAACTCGTAGATTATTTAGAAAAAATTTATAAGGCAACAAAGTATAGGTCGACTCATTTTAGTGGAGTCCGCTTTACGGTCGAAGGTTATAAGATTAAAGACCTTTATGTGAACATAGAAAAAGGAAACCCATCACTTATTCCGAATAACTCACTAAAAAAAGTTTATTCAAATGGAAAGGTTCTTAAAGACAAAGTGTTTGATGTTGCTTCGACATGCTTTTTAACGAGAGGGAGAGATGGTTACCCCAATATGGAAAAAGTTAAAACTCATGAAAAATATGGGATTAACGAAGGGATAGAGTATAAAGACTCCTTAGTTTTTATTGATTTTCTCAAACAGAAAAAAAAGGTTACAGGAAAGGAGTATTCCGTAGAAACAGTTCAATCCAAATAGTCATAAAGATTAAAATGATTAATCAAGGCTTTACCTAAAAGAAATTAGTCTTCAAGGTCCTTTAAAAGTGCAGCTTTTTGTTCTTCTTTTAGAGGGCTCTCAATATTTAAGTCTTCGTGGTCACAACCAATCTTTACTGGGCTTTGAGCATCACAATTAAATTTTAGGTATTGGACGGATGAGAGACGGTTTTCTCCAACCTGTCTGGAGTCAAATTCAGCATAGGTTCTTTTTCCATTTTCTAAAATAAGGTAAATGTGCTTTGGAAGAGAAAGCCATTTTTTAAGTAATAAATCTCTTTGTTCACTATCACTTATCTCAATAAGGAGTGTACAGCCAAGACCTCCTTTCTCTCCAAGAAGTTCGTTATATGTTTTTATTTCATGGAGTATGTCAGACTCTCGAACAATCCTCTCCGTTCTAACCATTTCTTGAATTTGATATTTAATGGTATCTGTATTTTCAAATAAAAAAGTGAGGTGCTCTCCAAGATGAATCCTTCGATCTTTTTTTATTGAAAGTGCATTCTTTCTCACATCATTTCGAGTGTCTTCGTAAGTCATAAAATCTAGAATATCTTCTCTTTGTACTCTTTTCATATTTAGTCCGTTTTTTAAATACATAATGAAATCCTATTTAAACCTTTTTCTCTTTATTTATCATCATCTTTTTTAATTTTTGTTTGAAAGCCATTTTCTCGGTAAGCTTTTGCCAAAATACTCATGGGATGCAAGGGTTTAACTCCTGCGTGTTGGGAAAATTGAAGTGCTGCTAAAGGGCATTCTGTGGACCACACTTCACTTTCGGCTTCTTTCATACCCTCAAATGACTTTTTACCTACTTTTATACTGGCCTCAAAAGTTTCTTTTTTCATCGCAAATGTCCCATCATGACCGCAGCATTCCATAACGCTTTTTGGGGTGACACCAGGTATTTTTCTAAGGAGGTCACGCCCCTTAAAGCCGACAGCTTGTGCTCTCAAGTGGCAAGGTGAATGGTAGGCCACAGAGTTTCCTGGTGTTGATTTAAATTCCGTGTTAAATCTTTCTTCTTTTCGAATAGACCATAAAAACTCACTCGTCTCCATAACTGCTTCAGCACATTTCTTGGCCTGTTCTCGGTCTTCTTTGGCGACAAGTCCGGGGTATTCATTACGGAGCATCATGGTGCAGGTGGGGTTAATTCCAATAATTTTTGCACCTTTTTCCACATAAGGAGTTAATTTATCCAAGTTTATTTTGGCATTTTTTCTTAGCGTCTCAAGGTCTCCATGTTCCCACGAAGGCATCCCACAACAGGCGAGGCCTTCAACGCAAGCAATATTGACTTTATTTTTTTCAAAAACATCTAAAGTATCTCTTCCTATCTGAGGCTCATTATTTTGAACGTAGCATGTTTGAAAGAGCACCACTTCAATTTCAGGGTCAGGTTTTTTTATTTTATTTAATTTTTTAGCAAGCTTTTCAAAAGTTGTTTTTGCGAACTCGGGGAGCAATTTATCTCTGTGAATACCCATTAACTTCTCAAGAAAAATTCTGTGTACTTTGACCCTATTCATAACGTTGGCCATTCCAAGGCTCAGTCTGGAAAATAAGCCCGCCTGATCAGCGTTAGAAATTATTCTATCTTTGAAAGGAACACCTTCTTTTTTCGTTTTAATGGCCCTATAACGGTGAACTAATTTTGGAAAATCCAATAGGAATTCGTGTTTATCTCTGGGTGTGTAAGGGCATTGAACTTCGCAAAGTTTGCATTGAAAACAATTATCCATAACATTTTGGGTTTCTAAAACTGATAGTTCAGTTACATCTCCATCATGATTTTCGTCGATGAATTTAAAAAGATTGGGGAAAGAGTCGCAGTACTTGAAACACATGCGGCAGCCATGACAAATCTCGAAGGCCCTGGTGATTTCTTTTTGGAGGGCTTCTTCACTCCAATACTTTTCATCTTCAGGATCATAAGTAAGGCCATCGGTTGGCAAATAAGAAATGGGTCCCTTTTTACTCATTACCTTACTCCTAGATTTTCACTTTGTCTGTAGCAGATCAACGTAGAAACTAAAAGAAGCAAACCCATCGATATTCTCTTAAAGTATTAGATAGATTTGCTTCCGTTAAAGGTATTAAATAAAACTAGTTCAAAATCTTGAGAAACAAACTAATTAATCTATTGTTTCTAGCATCTTTTGGAATCTGCCTGCATGTGACTTTTCAGCTTTTGCCAGCGTTTCAAACCAGTCAGCAATTTCTTCAAAACCTTCGTCTCTAGCAGTTTTGGCCATTCCCGGATACATATCAGTATATTCGTGAGTTTCACCTTCAACTGCAGCTTTTAAGTTAAGAGTAGAGTCTCCAATTGGTAACCCTGTTGCTGGATCACCAACTTTTTTGAGATAATCCAGATGTCCGTGAGCGTGACCTGTTTCACCCTCAGCCGTGTCTCTGAAGTTTGCCGCAATTTCTGGATAACCTTCAACGTCTGCAACCTTAGCAAAGTAGAGGTAGCGTCTGTTTGCTTGAGATTCTCCAGCAAAGGCATCCTTTAAATTTTGATGGGTCTTAGTACCCTTCAATTCAGCCATGTTTTGCCCCCTTTTTTGTTTAAACTATTTTTAATAGTTTATTTTCCCATAATACCGCTAAAGCTAATATCGATAAATTCGATATTAATGATACAATCATAGACAAAATCTA
>CEUM01094394.1_pt1 | contig 25314 bp, 10 predicted proteins | sample 356421 | NCBI WGS metagenome assembly CEUM01 (sample SAMEA2622716, study PRJEB7988) | marine metagenome | biome: marine biome (ENVO:00000447); feature: surface water layer (ENVO:00002042); material: "saline water (ENVO:00002010), including plankton (ENVO:xxxxxxxx)" | depth 5 m
CTGGTTGCAGCGACGGGTCTAATGAGTACGTTCTCCATGTCGGTGAGACGTGCGCGACTGAATCGGTCATCGCGCACATCGACGACTGCCGACGGGCTACCGCATGCGCGCGCGGGGCCCCGGAGGCTCTAAACCCTCGCGGGTTACATTGCGAATCCCGAGACTGATGATGACACTCAACCTTGACACCCCTTCCTTGAAATCATAAAGCATGGGTTGCTCTCCTCTCCAGTGGTGTGACTCGATGTAAGGCAATTGGGATTATTTTTGATCATGTACAGGAAGTCGTCCGACGGTGGGAACACCGCGTCTTCGGGGAGAATGGTCTTCAGCTTGCTTTTCAATCACAATTTTAAGTATTTATACATCAGCTAACGGCTGACTTGCGCACTTCATTCGCACGTCCCAACGGTGATGGATGTGGTGGATTTGGCGGCGCGTAACGTATATCGCTATGCGAAAAGTCCAGGACATACGCCGCTGGCTTGATTTCTCACCTCTACGCAGTCTGTACCATTGAAGCACGAAACATCGCTTGACGTGAAGTTGGCACAAGCTTGGGCGCCAACATTAATGGCCGATCCAAAAAAGTCAAGCTCCCTGCGCGAGCACTGGCTAAGACAAGAATCAAAATTTTCAAGAGGCGTCGGTGGTTCTCCGCCCGGCACCGGTATCCTTGTTGAGCCGAGCTTTTGCGCGAGTTCTTTCCGCACAACCCCTAAGAGCGCGTTTGCGGACGAGGTCGCAGCTGTCGGTGGAGCAGCGAGAGACGGTACCATTTCTGGCGCGAGAGCATAGTTCAGAAAACCGATGCCCAATGCGTCACTCGATGATGCCGACGACGCAACATTCAATGGGATGGGCGCAGCATCGAAGAAGGCACCGATGTTTACCACGTTGACTGCATCGTTCCCACAACCCGGATAGTTCGAGGCTGGACACGTGGTGGTTGCAACCGCGTTTTTCCCCGAAATGACTTGGATTCGAAGAGCCCCGGCGTCATTTGAAACTTTGACGCGAAGCATCGAAATGCAGCCCATGTTCGGAGGATGATTGCATCTGTTACCACCGAGAACGGATAAAATCCAGTGCTTTTCCGTCGCAGTCGCGGGTATGCTCTCATCCGCACGCGATACCCAGTTCCGGACGCAATCACCACCCCACCACGCGCTACCGCACGAACCGCCCGTCTGTACAATCATGCGCCTCACGTCTTCGTCCGCCCCCCATTCGTCAGCTGTTGCTAGTATGGAATTCGTGAGATATGCATCGTCGGTGTATTGCTTTTTGAAATACGTGATGCGCGAATCACCCTTCTCTCCGAGCGTGTACTCAAGGTTATGCAGCGTCGCACCATGCGCACCATTTTGTCTCCAACCATCAGTGGCCGAAGGATGATGCCACAACGCAGGAATATCGTAAAGCCCGGCTGCGCAACCGATCCCGTTGCATTTCTCACCCAAGTAGTATTCTCGTGCGTCTCCAACTGAAACCCGAAACGTGTCGTCGTTTGGATCTCGCTCAACGTGAACGCTCATCATCTTAACATATTTTCGTCCATTGCTCGAGCAACATGCATAGTTAGGGCGTACATACGGCGAAATCATGGCCGTTATGAAGCGAATGCTTGTGTCTGATTCTGCAGTGTATTTGGTATCGCGCACGGCGATGGCACGGCCCGTTCCACCACCTTCCATCAACGCACTATGTAACGTGAAGAGTTTTGCTGTGTTCGATTTGAACGTCAACAAAACGTTACTAGGCGATACCGGTATAGAGTTGTCCGAATAACGGAACGTATACGCTGAATCTACGTAATTCGAGGCACACTGGTGAGAGCATGTGCCGAAAACGTATTCGACGTGAGTTGTATTGCTCTCACGAGTGAGAACGCGGTTGAAATGCTCGCCGAAGCGCTGCGTACATTCATCTCGAAACAACGGTGACTCATCCTGTGGTGTGCCGATTTCCGTGATCCACTCGCCCGTCATCTTGTTTCGCAGTGCAAATCCAAACTCGTAATTAACGCGACTTGTCGTCACGGTGTATCCCCGCTCGCCTGTTGTCGCGTTCAGAATGACACGATCCATTTTGATTGCCTGCTTGAAATCATGCTCAAAAAAGCGGTTCGAGTGATAGTTATGCCTCACGATCCACGCTTCTTTCTCCCCATCCACCCAAAAGTCACTGTACTTCTCTTTCACTTCCTTGGTTTTACACGACGTTCGAAGCGTGAATGTGACCGCGTGATTCACCTTCGGCGGAACACGAGGCAACCAGCGTCCCTTGTGCAACCAAACTTTCGGTGCGTTTGGGTTACGATAAGGCCTGAATCCGAGTCTCGGGTACGTAATGTAGGCGCAGGCGCCAATGAGGATAACCGTGAGCGCACCCACGACGCCGCGCGCCCCGCGCGTCCTCGATGACACCGCGGTCGTCGAGTACCGATTCTTCGAGCACATCCTCGCATCGGCCGTGAGCGCCGTCGTCTCCGTCGCGACGACGACGCGTTGGTCGACGCGCGAGGTCGCGCCGGCGTCCGACGTCATTCTCTCACCCTTCGCGTTCGACGTGGCGATGTCGTCGCTCGCGCGAGAGAATGACGTCGCGACATTCACGAGGGTGTTACGCCGGGGTTTAGGGTTTAGCGCACCAGCCGGCCGGCGGCTCGGCTCGGCTCGCGCGTCGACAGTGTGGCGCGCGCGTGCGTCCGTCGAGGACGTCGCGTCGCGCGCGAATCGAGGCGCATGCGGGCATCGCTCTAGGAATCGGAGCGCGCGCGGAGGAGGGCCTCGAAGACGACGACGACGACGATGGAGCCGGGGCCGGGCGTCGTCGCAGAGGTTCGCGATTGTATCCTTCGATTGTACACGAGTCACGACGCGCGCGAGCGCGCGGAGGCGGAGCGCGCGCTCGCGGCGTTCGTCAAGAGCGATGACTCGTGGAGGGTGACGCTGCACGTGTTGGAGCGGGACGACGCGACGCCCGTCGAGGGGGTGTTTTGCGCGCAGACGCTGCACGCGCTCATTCGACGCTGCGTGAGCAAAGAGACGCGAACGCAGGCGAGCCACGCGGCGTTTACGGAGAGCGATTGGGTGGATGTTCGCGCGCGCGTGCTGAAACTCACCGCCAAATTTGCGATGCGATCGTGCGCGGCGAACGCGGTCGACATGCGAGGCGCGCTGACGAAACTGTCGTTGTCGCTCGCGGCGTTGGGGTGCAAGATGAACGCGTGGGAAGGCGACGCCGTCGTTCGAGACGTCGTGGATTACTTTTCAAACGACGCGTCGACGACGAACGAGGCCAAGCTGTTGTGTTTGTGCACGTTTCTCGCGTTTATTCCGGAAGAGGCGACGTCCAGAGACCTGTCGTTGCATCCGCAGCGTCGGCAAGAGGTCTTGGCCGCGCTCAGAGCTTCGGCAAACGACGTGATGGAGCTTCTTGAACAGCTCGCCGCGTCCGCCGGCGCCGACGTCATGCTCCACAAGTACATTCTCGACGCGTTATCTGCGTGGGCGGACGTCGCGGACGTGACTGCGAGATTTCCGCGCGTTATCCTCGGAGGCGCGTTGCAAATCGCAGGCACAGACGGACACCAGTCGTCGCTGAAGCAAAGCGCCGCCAACGCCGTCAAAGGGGCACTACAACAGTGTGTCTGGACGAAGAACGGCGAACTTCGCGAAACGCTCGCCGCGAGCATGGGAAGCTTACGACAAGCCATCGCGCAACCGGGTGTCTCCGATGAAACCAAGACGTTGCTCTCGGAGGTGTTTTCCAGCATTGCGCTCACGTCTCTTCGCAATCAAAAAGACGCGACACGAAATCCGCTCGCGACTGGACCGGACGCCGCGGGCGATCGCGTGTACGTCAAACACTTGGAGTTTAAACATCTTCAGAGACAGCAAAAGAAGGAACAGCGGAAGGAACAAAAACTGAAAACGAACATCGCGGTCGACATCGACGAAGAGGTGTTGGTGTTCTCACTCGACGCATTGTCTGAACTACTCGCCTCGGGAGTGTCCATGGCGTCTGCGCTCGAACCGTGGGGCAAACTCGCGAAATCGTTCATACCGGAGGACTTCGTCGCCGGGTCACTCAGGACCGTCGCGGCGCGGTGTATGCAGGCTGCCGTGTCGTACGTGTGCACGCAGTCGAGGACTGATTTAGAAGACGATTCGCAAAAGGAGGAGTTTGCGGATTGCCTCCGAGACGTGATTTCAACCGTTTCAATCGAAAACATACTCGGCGATTTCAACGAGAGTTTCCACGCCGAGTTGAATGTCGCGACGGAAAAGGGTTGGAAGAGAATACACGCGAGACTGTACGCGTTACTCGCGCTCACCAAGTCTTTTCAGAACGGCGCGAACCAGTCTTCCTTCACCGTATTGATTGAAACGCTTAGTCTGTTATTGGTCACCGATGGCGTGCCGGTGCACGTGGCGGAGTCGAGCTGTTGGGTTTTAGCCGGCTTATCGAAAGCGATCGCCGCGCTGGCAGACACATCGCTCCTCGCCGTCGCAAACGTCTTGATTCAGAACATGACGCACGTCGACTTTGTTGTCTCGCGCGGCGCGGCGGTGGCGATGATGAAACTCTCCGAGCATGCGGCGGTTCGTCTTCGCGGTACCGAAGTGCCGTCGCGTTTGATACGTTTACACGCACAAGGTGGACCGACACCTTCCGCGTCGTTGCGCTTGGGTCAGGAGCACGAGTCGACGATTTTGTTGAGGAGTTTAACCTTTTATGTCGCGTGTGGTAACGACACGAATCAAGCAGCGGAGAGCGCTTGCGTCATGCTTGCCCAACAAGCCATCTCTGCGCTCAGCTCGTGCGTCGACGTTCGCCGAACAAACGATTATGTTAAGCTACTCGTCGATCTGGACATCGTCCTTCGGGCGATGCGGCGCGTGTGCGACCACATCGGAGGTCCGAGCGACGCGCTCGTCAGTTTGTCGAAAGACGCAGTTCGCGTCGTTGAAAAGTGCGCGGCGAGCACGAACGAACCGGTTTTCGTGGAGGAGCGATTCAAAATCGGATGGGCGCTGCGAGCGCTCGTGGAGTTGAGCGAGCACATGCGACGAGACGGAGTGTTGGAGAGCGTCGTGGCGATGTCTGTGGAAGCGTATTCGAGGAATCCCGCCCTCGGATTTTGCTATTTACAAGCGTTGACGATTAGTATGGAACGTTTCGGTGATCAAACGTGCCGAGTGACGATGAGCGGACGCACATTCGAATCGACGGGTGAAATCATCAGCGAACTCGTCGCCGTCGCGCTTCCCGGTTGTCTGGAGGATCAAGAAAGCTGGAGCGGCTTGTTCGCGTTGGCGCGCGCTGCGCTTCGGAGCGGAAGCCCCGCGCTCATCCCGCACTTGGCGACGGTGACGGAGGCCAGTCGACGATCGTTATTGAGCGGGTGTTCCGACGAAGCGGCATCCGTCGCGTTGAGCTTTGCGACAGATTTGCTTTCTGGGGGGATCATGCTGCGCGCGGATCTCGCGAACGGCGCTCGCGCGGCTCGCGAAGTTTCGGCGAAATCGATGAATAGTGGTCTCGGCCGTCTCGCGGCTGAGATTTCGGGCGAGAGTAACAATCGAGGATCGCGATGGAACGACGGCGGTGGAGGTGACGCGCTCGCCAACGCGCTCGCGAGCGTGATGTTTGTTGAAGGCGGCAGCGCGGCGGTCGCGCTGTTGCGCGCCGTCTTGGAAGCCGGCAACGGGAAGATGCCGCCGTCGATGATTTCGGATATCGCCGCGAGTTTGCACCTTGTCTGGAGCACGCTCGGAACGGAAGCGTTCCAGCGTCTGCTGTTGCTGGCGCTCGGCGATGAACACGATGCGTTTCCCAAAGCCAAGACGACGATGGAGGATAAAACACTATGGGTGAATTCTTTGACGACGGACACCGCTAGGATGGACGCGCGAGTCTTTAAACGATTGTTGAAGGCGTTCTTCGGCGGGAAAAAAGTAGGTAGCAATTTGTAGTGTTAGTGTAGGTTGAGCATCGAATAGCTTCGATCGGACACGCTTTCGACGTGATACTTCGAAGACGCTCGTAAGACTCTCGTAGTATTTCGAAGACGCTCGTCCCCGGCGGCTGCGACACACCGCGACGGCGCCATGCTCGCCGGTCTCGCGTTCTCGGACGCCAAGGAGACGAAGAGAGAGCTCAAGCGCGATAAGAGGCGCACGAAGTCGAGCTCGAGCAAGCGGCGTCGACGGAGCGGTGGGAAGCGGCGGGACGACGAACGCGAATCGGGCGAATCCGAATCCGATGATGGAACGCGGCGCGATGACGACGACGGTGGGAGGGCGCTCGCGACGTCCGCGGCGGTCAAAGAAGAGCCCGCGGAACACGCAGATTTTTTCTCCGCCGCGCTCGCGTCCAAGTCGACGGTCAGACGAGACGAAGGTCGAGGGGCGGTCGCGGAGGCGAAGAGAAGGGAAGAGGAGGCGCGGTCTGCGAAAATCGTCGCGTCGAGGGAACTGAATCCGGAGATGCGCGGTGACGGCGCGACGAACGCGCACACTGTACCTTCGACTTCGGCGCCCGTCGTCGGCGACGGCGGCGCAAGTTGGCGCTTGAAAGCTTTGCGAAGAGCGCGGGAGAGAGCCGCCGCGGATGGTCGACGCGTCGACGAAGTCGTGAGCGAACACTGGGGATCCGTCAACGAGTTGGTTGCTGGAATCGGTGAATCCGCGGCTCATTCCAAAGCGCATTTACGCGGCCGGCGAGGGAGGCGAGGGAGGCACGGCGGTGACGCGAATTCTCGCATGCGGATGCCGGACGGTTTCGGTCGCCGACAGCGCGAGCGTCTCGACGATAAGGATAAGGTGCTCATCGATGGTGCGGTGGCGATGAGCGCGAACAAGTTTGCGTCAGATGGTTCATTCATGTCTCAATTCGAGGAGCGAGACGAGCCGGTTGAGGACGTCGCTCTGACGTCGGTTCCACCGTCAGACGTCGCTCGCGAACGCGAAATTCCGTCGACGTCGAGAGCCGTTCCAGAAGGAAGGAATCTCGCCACCGGTGGTTCGACGAACATGTCCGCAGCCGCGGCGTTAAAGGCTCGACTTTTCGGTGGGACGAAGGTACCCGCGACAGAAGGACCGACGGAGGTGCTCCCCATGGTGACAGCCGACGGCAGAGCGGCGCCAGGCGCGTTCGGACGAAACACTACCATCAAGGGTGGAGTTAACGCGGCGCAAGGACACGTTCGCAAGGCGCCGAAGAAGACGCAGCGATTCGACAACGGTGAACGCTCGCGTTACTACGCCGATGACGACAAGTCGTTACAGGATCTCGTTGCTGAACAAAAGTATTCTGGAACTGAAGATTACGACCGGAACTTGGCTGATAACATCGCTCGGCACAAGCGCTATCGTGGCAAGGAACTCGACGTCGACGACGAGTACGATCACGATGGCGGCTTGGAAATGTACGAAAATCGCGAAAAGAAAATGTCTGGCGCGAAGCAGCAGGCGCGCGCGAAAGAAAAAGCCGTTCGCGATTTCAAGCGCATGCAGGCGCAGCAGAACAAGTGCGCGTACTGCATGGACGCTCCGGACAAGCCGAAGCACTTACACGTGGCGTACGGAAACAGCGCGTACCTCATGCTCCCGCCGACGGGACGTCTCGTCCCCGGCCACTGCATCATCGCGCCAATCGCGCACACGCAGTCTTCCCGACAGGTTGACGAAGACGTGTGGGAAGAGATGCGAAATTTCAAAAAGTGTCTCGTGCGCATGTTCGCGCAGCAAGGTAAGGACTGTTGTTTCATCGAGACAGCCATGAAATTCGGTCACGGTGGTCGTCATGGAATCGTCGAATGCATCCCCATCTCTCAAGAAGTCGCCGTGAACGCGCCGATGTATTTTAAAAAGGCGATCGATGAGGCGGAAAGCGAATGGAGCACGCACGATGCGAAAAAGTGTCTCTCGACTGCACCACCGAAGGGTTTGCGAGGCACGATACCCGAAAACTTTCCATACTTTCACGTCGAATTCAACATGAGAGGTGGATTCGTGCACGTCATCGACGACGAGACAAAGTGGAAGTCCAACTTTGGTCGAAATATTCTGATTGGTTTGTTGGACTTGCCGGAACACTTGACCGACGCGAGACAGCGAGCTCTGGCGCCTGCTTTGCTACGCGAAGAAATGGACGCCTTTTTAAAACTGTATGACCCGGTGGATTGGACAAAGCAACTCGAATAGCCCGATGTTATTAAATTCTAGATGTCTAGTCGTTCGAGCCGAATTTGTTGGACACGTACTCCATTGCGCGTTGCTTCACGTGTTTAATACGTTCATCGTCTCCTTCGGATCGCTCGAATTCCAAAAAGCGTTTGAAGAGAAACTTCATACTCCTTGCATTGAGGTCGAGATGCGTCGCTCTCTCGAACAGAGCCCGAATGCGTTGTGTATCGCCTTGTTTGATTTCTTGATCGATGTATACTGACCAGATGTCGGTTCGCCGCGGGTAATTGCGGAGTATTCCCTCAAACATCGTCCTCGCGCGCTCCGCACCTGCGCTGCCGCCCTCTTTCATTTCGATCAGCGCGGTTCGCACCATCACTTTGATGTGCTTATGCTTTGGAAGGGATTGCGTGGCTCTGTCCAAAAGTTTACGAGTCAATTCAGAGTCACCCTTCAAAACGGCAACGCGAATGTAAGCCAACCAAACCTTGGAAGAATAAGAGAATTTCTTCACCGCCTTCTTTAAACTCTCGTCGAGTAGTTTTTGCTGGTCGTTTCTCTCGTACATCGAGATGAGGGTGAGGTGCATGTGCTTGGCGTCAGCAATCTGTACCGCACGCGAAAAAAGCTTTTTAACTGCTTCTTCGGGCGTCGGCTTACCGTACTTGTTCTCGAGATTGAGATATGCAGTCCAGATGTTCATGCGCTCATCCTCCTCAGTCGCGGGGATGGCATCAACCGCTCTCTCAGCGACTTGTCTCGCATCATCAAACGCGCCGCAACTCACGTGAAACGCCATGTAGCTGACCCAAAGGAACGATGATCGCGGTGAGGCGACGAGAAGTTTTTCAAACTCCATTGCAGACTCAGGCACTTGATATTCATCCTTGAGCGCTTGTTCTTTGCGAAGAATTTCGAGCTCCCGTGCCTCCTTGAGACGTTTCTTTTCTCGCTTTGACAACGGCTTTCCATCCTCCCCCGCATCCGCATCGTCTTGCGCATTCTTCACTTCAGAACTTTGCTTTTCAGCGTCCCAATCAAAATCCAAGTCTTTTCCGATTGGTTCTTCATCGGAGTCCACTCCTTCGGAGTCAGACGAATTATCGTCATCGTCGTCATTGTCGTCGTCTTCGTCGTCGTCGACATCCATGTCCTCAGACGATTCTGATTCTTCTCCACTATCTTCACCGTTTTCCTCGTCATCCTCGTCATCCTCGTCATCCTCGTCATCCTCGTCATCCTCGTCATCCTCGTCATCGTTCATGAGAGGGTCATCTCTTTCCTTCGCCACATCCATGGCGTCGTCGTCGACGGCGGCATCTTCATCGTCGAAAAGAGACGCTTTGACGCCGAGAGAAATTTTGTTCGTCGATTCGTCCACCTTGAGCACCTTAACACGAACTCTCTCTCCCGGTTGCACGTGCGCTGCCAAGTCGCCGGAGATGCGCGCATCCGCGAACATCGAGATGTGACAGAGACCCGAAAGTCTCGTTCCGTCGAGACCGATGAAGACGCCGTAAGGCTGAACTCGGCGAACAGTGCCCATCACGATGTCTCCTTCGCTCACTCCGGAAACGTCCGCATTACCCTGCGTGGCGTCGTTTTCACGGAATGAAATTTCAACCCGTCTCTTCGCGACGTCCGCGGTCACGATTCGGCCTTCAACCAACTTTCCGGGCGGAAACTCGCCAGCCGGGTCGGCGACAAAACCATCCGCGAGATTTGAGAGCTTGCACATGGCGTCCACACGACGCGAAAGAGAGACAAAACATCCCTTCTTCGACGTCGACTTGACGTATCCCTTGACGCGTTCACCCGGGACGAGCGTCGCGATGTCTTCAATCTCGGGGTCCATCGCTTTTTTGCGCTTGTTACCGAGTCGAGACTCGCGCAGAGACAAATCAACTTCTCCATTCGACGACACGTGTAAGATGCGCACTTGAATCGCTTGGCCGACGTCGTACGATGAACACGGATCGTCTCTCAATTCATCCGCCATGTCCGTCAAGTGCACGCGACCGACGGAGTGAGATCCGAGCTGCACCATCAAACCGACGTTTTTGGCGACTCGAGTGACGATGCCTTGCACCTTGGCGCCGACGCACACGCGAGACGAGCCGGCGCCGCCATCCATGCGAAGACTTAAATCGATGCGCTTCTTGCTCGTCTTGACGCCGACGACCGACGCGCGCACGCGCACGCCGATGGAGAACCGAGAGTTGAGCGCTCGCTCGAGTTCCGCCGCCTCGCTCGACGTCTCGATCGTCGGGATAAAAGTCGTGATTCCCGGGGCGACGGTGACTTTTAATCCGTCGTGCGCGACGGCGACGACGTACGCGTCGATCTCGTCCCCGACCGACACTTGATCGAGACTGAACGCCTCTCGTCGACGCATGGACAAGTCTAATAATCCTCCGCGATCGCCCGCCAGACCGAGCACGGTAGCTTCAACCTTTGAACCCACGGATACGGATTCGAGCGGAGCGTCTTCGTCGGGACTAAACTCGCTGATGTAAAGACGACCGCGGGCATTGTTCGGAAGCGCGATCAACGCTTGAAGAGGTTGTACCTCTGAAACGACGCCGTTCACCACCGTACCGGCCGCTATTCGTCCGCCGGATTTGGTGGACGTCACCGGCACCGTCAACAAAAGCCTTCCGGCGTCCCCGGCGGGAAGTTGCGCGACGACAGCCTTGACGCGCTGCGTGGGCTTGAAACGCTCGGACGGGTCCTCGTAGGACAAATTAAAGTGATGCACGGGCGCGAAACCAATCAGACCGTGATGCTCCGGAAGGGACAAGGCGACATACTCAGCCTTGATGAGCTCGACGTCCGCGTCGAGGCGATCGCCAACCTTGAGCTTTTTCAGGCTTTTCGCCGAAGACGTCTTGTTTCGCTTGAACGCGTCTAAACCCGGACGCATGCCGAAGTCGACGACGCCCTCTCTTCTGCTCACGTCTAAAACATATCCACTCACCTGAGCGCCAGATTCGACGTTCGCGTCCTCAGGGAGCTGGTGAGGCGTGACGAGACCGACGACGTTTGAGTCAAATGGAATGTCCACGAGCACTCCGTAGTCCTTGGTCTCGTTGACGGAAACGTCCAACCAAGAACCGGGTTTGAGCTTTCCAGCAGTCTTCGGGCAGATACCGACGCCTTCGGTGCCCACGTCTCGCTCGTCTAAGAAGTCCAAGTCGCTGAAAAACGACCGAACGAGCGGCGCGTCGCTCAGCGGGGACGACGTCGCCGACAACTTGAGAGAGAGCGATAATCGAGGCGTCGGAGTTGACGTGTCCACGGAAAGCACCAACGCGTTCACCGTCTTGCCGACCGGGTATGCTTCGTGTATGTCGACAGTGGCGCCATCCGTCAGTTGCGAAGGCGGCGCCAGACCGGTGAGCCTATCCAGGAATCGAACAAAGACGCCGGCGGAGTTGGCCGACGCCACGTATCCCGGGAACACAGATCCCGGCGTTGCCGATTCCGCGGTCGAAGGAATCTTTGACTGTCGCGCGCTCTCGACGAGAGAGATTTTGCGCGACATGACGGCTCGAGTTGGTTTACTCTCGAGAACTACGAGCGGACCGATCTCGTCTCCGGGATTGAGCACGGCGCTCAAACCTTGCGCCGTCAACGGATGATCCGACAAGTGCGCGAGAGACACGATTCCGGGAGCGTTGCCCTTTTCAGTCTTAAACACCACCTCGACGTTGCCCGAGTGCGCGACGACGTGCATGACGACCGCTTTTTCCACGATCGTGCCCGGAATCACGTCCGAAGCCGAAGCCGTGACGGCCACCGACGCGCCGGTGCCGGCGAGGGCGTCGGACGCGAGCGACAGTCGTAATCGACCGGTTCCATCCACGGACACCACAGTCACGCGAACAACCTGACCAACGCCGAACGCATCCGTCGGCTTTTGATCTCTGAGTAAACCTAAATCGCTCGTCCCGGCCAATCCTTTCAAATCTCCGTACAACGAGACAAAGACGCCGTATTCGTTGACGCCCGTCACCACGCCGTGAGTCACCGATCCCGGAATGGCGTCTTCGATGGTGGAGATGACAGCGAGGTCAGACTTGATGAGCGTTCGCTTGTGAGACACCGTCGCTCGACGGCTATTTCTGTCGACGTTGAGCACCCTAAACTTTAATTTCGCCCCGGGAACCACCTTGGACGACGTCGTTCGACCGACAATGTCGGAGACGTGCAAGGGAGGACAGAGCGCCTTGATGCCCTCGGCGAGCTTGACGATGGCGCCGTAGTGCTCGACGGCGACCACTTCACCGTTGACGAGCATGCCTGGAGTGAGTTCATCGAGAGAAAAGAAAGGTTGCGCCATGACGGAAGATTTGAGACTCACGCTCACTATGCCGTCCAACAGACGATGACCGATGACGCGCACGTTTACGCTTCGTCCAACCTTGAACTTTTTCTCCACCTTGTCCACGCGCTCGTCTGACAGTTGCGAGACGTGCGCGTAACCCACGACGCTGCGATCATCGTCCGGGACGTTGAGCGACACCCCTTGTCCCGCGTCCACTCTTTCGATTTTCGCCGTCTGAAACGTCTTGCCAAGCTTGGGCAAATTCACAGCCGAATGCTCGAGAAGATGAGGTAAAAGCGTCAAGCAGATGCGCTTTGCGGCGGAATCGACGAAGATGATTCGTGCGCGCATGCGTTGTCCGACTTTAAACGTCGAGGACACGCCTTTCGGGGCGTTGACGTGAAAGCAGTCCACCGTTCCGGAAAAGTACGTCATAAAGGACACCGACAACCCGTCCGAGAGGATTTGTTTCACCCTCGAATTCACAAGCATTCCCGGAAGCAGCGTGGAGACGTTCATCGCCGATGTTTCGTGCGCCACCGTGCTCGAGATTCGTTTCTTGTCGCTCGTGACGGTGAAGTATCCCTTGTTACCTTTGGGCGCCGACGCGATGACGACGTCGAGAATTTTCCCTTTGCGCACGTTGACATCGCTCGCGACGTTCTTCTTCGGCAAGAATCCGCTCGTGCCCTCTATGCCAAAGCTCAAGATGTACCCGTGATCTTCGACGCTCTGCACGACCGCGGGCGCGACCGCTCCCTCGGTGAGACTATCCGCGTGAATGCCCGCGCACACGCGCTCCAAGCGCAGAGACAATTCGATGCGCTTACCACCCGTCTTACCCTTCTCCAGGCTCAGCACCGCGCATCTGAGCACTTCACCGGGCGCGTAGAGCGACTCTATGCTCACGGAATCGTCCTCGTCCTCGTCCTCGCCGCCGTACTCGTCGTCCGAAGACTCCGACTCCGACTCCGACTCCGACCGTCTTCCGAGCGCATCGCTCACCTCACCGCGCGCCACCGTGCCGCGCAATCCATCTGGAAGACTCATCACCAACCCTCGAGGCGTTACCTCGGAGACGACGCCCAGAATTTTCGCCCCCGGTCGCAACGCCTTATACTTGAGCGTCTCGACAAATTTCGCCCCTCCGACCGATGCGCGCGTGCTCGCCCCCCTGGCCGCGCGCGCGATCGCCGCGAACGGATCATCATCGTCATCATCATCGTCACCACCCCTCGATGCCCCTCCTCGATCCTTTTTCCATCCACCATCCCTCGCGTTCGCCTCGTCATCATCGTTCCCCGCGCCGCCGCCGCCGCCGCGAGGAAACGCATCGTCCTCGTCCCCGCCTCGCGGGAACGCGTCCTCGTCGGTATCGTCGCGACCGATCGCGCGACCGTCGTCGTCGTCCTCGTCGCGGGATCTCGATCCACGCGCGCGCGCCCCCATCGCGCCGTGAAGTGTCCACCGGTGGTCGACGCCGTCTCGAGCGGTCGGTCGAAACATGTCGAGTCGCGCGAACGAGAGGGGAAAAGCGCGCGCGCGCGTGAAAAGTCGTCCGTCGCGTTAAAGTTAAAAAGGAACGAATTTACGAGCGATGTCGACGAAGAGTTTCGGAACGAGCGGACGCTCGTCGACGAAGGAGGGGAGCTTTCGACCGAAGATGGAATCGGTGATGTCGTCGAGGAGGACGTCGCGACCGAGGATGGGATCGGTGACGAAGGGATCGGTGTGCGTCTTGTTCGGGTAGTAGCGCTCGTCGACGGAGATGCCGATGGAACGCAACGCGTGTGCAAACATTTTCGATTGTTCCGGAGGCGCCGATGTGTCGGCGTCGCCGTGACAGAGCATGACGGGCGGAACGATGCGCACGTTTCGTCGCACGTCGCGTTCGCGCGTGATGGACACGGGCGACGCGCGAGGGAGGGCCTCGGCGGCGCGCGCGCCGGTGAAACCAGCCTCCATGATGGACCAAAAGACGTTCTTGTACAGGCCCTGACGATGGAAGTGCTCGATGAGCGCGGCGTCGTCCGGCGCGTACACGCCGGATATTCCGATAAATCTCGAAATGGCGGCGGGCGACCACGCGTTCGGCACCGCTCGCTCGAGTCGATCCGCTCTCGTCACCCACTCAATCTGTCGAAGCAAACACGTCGCCGCGATGTGTGCGCCCGCGGATTGACCCACCACGACGACCCGTCGAGTATCGCCGCCCAGCGCGTCCAACCGCTCGAGCACCCATCCCACGCCCTTCCCGACGTCCGCGATCATGTCCCCCACGGTACCTTGCGGAAAATTTCTATAATCTAACGACGCCACGATGACGCCTCGTCTCGCCAAACGTTGCGCCAAGAGCGCGCCCCACGCCTTGTATCCGATGATCCACATGCCGCCGGTGACGAAAATCACCACCGGTCGTCTCTCGTCGGCGGCGGCGGCGGCGTCTTCCTTTCCCTCACCGTCCTTTTCCGCGCCGCTCGTCGACGCCTCATCGCTCGGCCTCGCACCGCGAGCGCCATCCTTCTCCCCCGGATCCGCGGTGACGCGTCGTCGGCGCTCCCGCCTCGCCGCGCTCGCGCCCGGCGGAAAGTATAAATCTAAAAAGTTTCGTCCGCACCCGCCGTAACACACCCCTCGCGTCACGTTTTCATCCGTCGCGTACGTCCACGCGACGCGTAAGAAGGCCGGTGACAACACGATGGAGTACACGGTCAATCCCGCGAGCTTGAAGACCCAGGAGACGGTGGAATAGCGCGCCAACCGAATCGTCAATCGCGCCCCGGTCACCAGTCTCCGCGCGCACGCTCGCGGCCGTCTCGCGACCGACGCGAGGACGAGGACGACGAACGCCGCGGAGAAAAGACGCGACATGACGTCGTTCGTCGTTCGCGCCCCGCGGAGACGACGACGCGCGTCCACGACGGGGCGGTACCGGTCAAAGAGTGAGGGGCGATTCTTTGAAATCGCCACGTGGCGACGCGCGTGGACGACGGAGACGGCGATGGAGACGGCGACGGAGACGGACGCGGCGACTCTGACGACGACGAGCGTCATCGAGCGCGCGATCGAGCGCGTCGCGGACGCGCTGGGCGCGTCGACGCGAACCTTGGTGGTGGTTTTCGTGACGTGCGCGGTGGGCGCGGTGGTGGCGCGGATGATGACGACGACGACGACGCGCGCGCGCGACGACGCGTCGCCGATGGGCGCGAACGATAGGTACAGAGACGCGCGCGCGCGCGCGCTGGAACGGCGCGAGGAGGCGCTTCGAGAGGCGTCGGTATCGTCGCGTCTATTGAATCGAGACGAACGCGACGAGGCGGCGGTGGCGAAAAGACTGGCGGAGATCGACGCCAAGGCGGCGCGATTGGGCGTCGGCGCGCGAGGGAGAGGTCAGAGATTGGGGGGTGGGACCGGATCGAGCTCGGGACGTCCGGAGTGGAATCCACTGATGGGTGGGTCGGAGTCTCGAGGGTATCGACCGAGTCCGCGCTCGCGTCCCGGAGGCGGCGGGTGAGCGCGGTAAAGTCGCGAGTGGAAAAGAAGATTTTTTCGTTCGCGGCGCCGTGCCTCACGCGTGCGTCCACGCGCGCGCGTTCGTTTGCGGTGGTTTCAAGCGGGGGAACGACGTGACGTCGACGAGCGAACGATTCGTTCTCAGAGTCTGTTCGTCGACCGATTCCGTTTCCCGATTTTTCGTTTCGAGCCGCCGCCGAGACGACACGACATTGTAAAAAATAATACAAGAACTCCAATAAAAATACTACTGATGAATCTACGGCTGTTGCCGACGGCGTCACGACTCACTCGTGGCTCTCCCTGTCCGGCTGCGCGATTGCCAAATTTTCAAAGTCAACGTCCGAGGAGCGGGGGTGCTCAACGAGAAAGAGGTGAAAGCAGCCGACGCCTTCGTCGGTGGAGACGCCTTCGTCCTCGCGGACGTCGATGACGGCGTCACCTTTGTTTTCGTTGTCGTCGTCGTCGCGCGACGCTCTCGACGGCGCGCGAGAGCGCACGTGCGCGACGTAAAAATCGGGTCGCGGGACTTCGTCTTGGCTCAACCCGAGGGACGCGATTCTACCGGCGATTGAACTCGTGGTGCCCTCGAACATGGCTTCCCAATCGCGCAAGAAGTGCGTGTTGAACGGATTTAAATCCGGTCGAGCTCGAAGCAACACGATGAGTCCGAGGATGATGAGGAAATCTAAAATCTCTCCCAACAAGTATCGCAACCATCGGCGGTTTGGCGAGAGCGCCTCGCCGAGCGAGGTGATGATTTTCCCGGAGATGAACCAAAACACGAGCGCTTGCGTGCGTCTAAAGATGCTCTCCTTGGCCTCCACGAGCGCGCCCGCCATCGCGCCTTCTCCGGTGTTCTGCGCGTGCTGAACCATCAACGCCTGAAGCCGCAACGACTTGAGATTGTGCGTCGCGTTGGCGATGATATTGGCGAACGCTCCCGGATAGGCGAGATAAAAACCAATCATGATGAATCCCTGCGACATAAACCGGGTCATGATGTTCATAGAGAACAAGCCAACGTACATCGAGCTCGCGACGAACATCTCCCATCTCTCCATCCTTCGCTTCGTGATGAGCCAGCCGGACGAAATCACCAACCACGTGCAGAAAAACGTCGCCTGGTTGAGCGAGAGGAAGAAGATGAATAATACGCTCTCGACGTTGGACCCGTTCGGAGCGTTGAATCGCTCGTTTACCAGTGGTAATCCCTCCGACGTCTTCGACGCGTTCACCCAGAACCGATTCGCGGCGAACAACCACGCCAATCGAGTCAGCATTTGTAACAAAAGCAAACCGTGGAGCCACGTCACGCGCTCCCTATGCCTCCACAGATACGCCGACGTCGCGGCGGCGCCGATGATCCACACGATGAGGAATCCCATGAACACGCGCGCCGAGAATCGATACTCGGAACTCACGTGATCGCCTCCCGGATTCGTTTGCACCACCGTCGCCACCACCGTTACCACGGCGTTCTCGTCGCACGACAACACCGAAAACATCGTGCGCGCCCCGCCGACGACGCGCGCCGTCTCGCTCCCCGGCGTCATTCGCATCGCCACGCACCCCTTCCGACCGACGTACACCGTCGTGATCGTGTCTTCGCACGCCACCGCACCCGTACCCGCGGCCTCTATCGGACTCCCCACGACGCCAAGCGGGCACGACAGCGCCCAGACGTTTGCGTTCGCGGGTTCGACGTCGCGCGTTCGCACTCGAACTTCACCACCGCTCAAAAACCCAAACCGCGCCACCTCCACCGACGCCGTCGCCGGTATTTCCGTGCGTAACGTCTCGCGCACCGTCGTCACCAATCCCTCGCACGGCGTCGCGAAGAGAAAGAAGAATACCGACGCGAGGGAAAAGAATGACGCGCGCGTCGTCGCCGCGCCGACCGAGACAAAGTCCCCGATCCTCCTCCCGACGCTCTCCCGCGAACGACGACGACGACGCGACGACGAGCACCGCCCCACGGTCCCGTCTCGATCCATCGTTCACGCGTCGCGTCGAACGAATGAATCACAATGAATGAATGAATGAATGACGCAATCGATGACTCGACGCCTTCGTCGACGCGACGATCGACCGAGAGACCGGGACACCGCGAGACCGATCGAGGCGTCGAACGAGGCGTCGATCTTTCGTTCGCGCGCGCTCCTCGTCTCTCGTTCGTCCTTGTCGCGCGTGGACCTCGGAGTGCCGTCGCGTCGGTCGGTCGTCACGTCACTTCACCGCGCGCGCGCGTTGAACCTCCGAGGCGTCGAAAAGCGGGGGATGGCGTCGACGTCGACGTCGACGTCGATCTCGACCTCGACCTCGACCTTCGCGCGCGCGCTCGAGGACGCGCGCGCGTTGGCGAGAGATGCGAGGCGAATCTTGGATTCTCGAGACGAGGAGACGGACGAGGGGACGCGGGCGAAAAAGAGTCTGGAGGCGCGACGACGGACGAACGGGTTGCGAGTGAAAGTGCGCGCGTTATCTCGACTCGTCGACGGGGACTCGAGGGAGGAGAACGGGGGGACGACGACGACGACGACGACGACGACGAGCGAACGAGAACGACGACGAGACGCGGTGGAGGCGCTCGAGGCGGAGGCGGAAAACGCGGTGAGACGGTGCGCGGAGAGGAGGAGGACGGGGGATGGTCGTACCGCGCGTGGTGCCGCGACCAGCGCGGGTTACGATGAATCGCATCACGCCGTCGTCGACGTCGGCGGCGGCGCGAGCCGAGACGACGACGAAGACGGCGACGTCGAGGATCCGCGTATTTTGTTGCGTCGACAACGCGAGACGATGGACGAACAAGACGACGCGTTGGATGAATTATCCATCGTCGCCTCTCGCACGAGAGACGTCTCGCTCGCGGTGAACGACGAATTGGATTTACACGCGAAATTGTTGGACGGCGTGGAGGACGAGGTGGAGGACACGAGAGAGAGACTGACGGCGGCGACGAGGGCGGTGAGACAAATGATGCGCCGCGGGTCGAATTGTCGCTCGGCGTGCATCGCGACGGCGGTCATCGCGTTGTGTTTTCTCATTCTTCTCTTGATCATTAAATTACAGAGCTGACGACCGTCAGACCGGACCGTGCTCACCGAGCTGACGACGGTCCGAGTATCAAAAAAACTAGTCCAATAGCAGCGCGCTGCCCGCGAGTGTAAAACAAACTGACAAACAAACAACCCATGGAGCAAACACGCGCGTTCGTCTTCGGCGTCGGCGGCCCCGGCCCTCGAGTCAAACAATCATTCACTCGCGCTCTCTCGCGCGCGCACGACGACACACCGCGACCGACGCCGACGGCGGGACGCGATCGTCTCGAGTCGTCGAGGCGGACGCGAACCGCGTCGCGCGTCTCGAGTCTCGAGCGATGCGCGTCGCGCCGAGGATGGCGCACGCGGTCGCGGGACCGCGAGGCGCGCGGCGCGACACCGTCGACGTTTTAAATAAAAGGGGCGTCGCGCGCGGACCGTCGCGCGTGGACCGTCGCGCTCGCGCGCGCGAGTCGACGGTGACGGCGGCGGCATCGTTATCGTCGTTCGTCGTGGACGAGGACGACGACGAGCGAGGGACGGTGGAGCGAGGGATGGACTCGGAGAGATTGGATGCGCTTCTGGACAAGGCGGCGACGGCGCCGGTGTCGGTGCAAGACATCGAAGAGTTTTATCCGTACAGGTTGGATGAGTTTCAGGTGGCGGCGACCGAATTATTGGTACATGGATCGTCCGTCGTCGTGTCCGCGCCCACGGGGAGCGGGAAGACGTTGGTGGGCGAGACTGCGATTTTAACGGCGTTGGCGAGGGGCGAAAAGGCGATTTACACGACGCCGTTGAAGGCGTTGTCGAATCAAAAGTTACGAGAGTTTCAGAAAATATTCGGAAAGAGACGGTGCGGTTTAAAGACAGGAGATGTCGACATCAACGGTGACGCGGACGTGATGATCATGACGACGGAAATTTTGAGGAATATGCTGTATTCGAGCGCTGCGGGAGGGAGAGACGACGAGAGGTTGGCAGACGTGAGCATCATCGTTCTCGATGAAGTGCACTACCTCGCCGATCGATCGAGAGGGACGGTGTGGGAAGAGACCATCATTTATTGTCCATCTCGCATACAGCTCTTGTGTCTTTCCGCCACGGTGGGTAACCCGGAAGACTTGTCAGGATGGATTGAAGAAGTGCACGGACGGTGCGAGACGGTGGTGTCCAGCTATCGCCCGGTGCCTCTTACGTGGCAGTACAGCATGAAACCATCGCGAATGTATCCCGGAATCGGCCCGTTGATGAATTATAAAGGCACGAAATTGCATCACGACTTGTATCCTTTCACCAGGGAAGGTCTTTTGCAACGAAACAACAATGACTGGGGGCAACAGGATGACTACGGACGAGGACAAAACGGACGAGAATCAGAGCGCGTTCTTCGAAGACGATTCGTTCCGCACGTGGAAACTACGGTGCAACAACTCATCGCTAGCGATATGATTCCCGCCGTGTGGTTCATTTTTAGTCGTAAAGGCTGCGATCAGGCTGTCAATTATCTCGTACAGGCTGGCGGAAATCTCGTCACTCGAGCGGAACGACAAGAAATCGACGACGCCCTGAAAGAGTTTTCTCAAGAAAACAAGGCGGCGATTCGATCGGATATGGTCGAACCTCTTCGTCGAGGGATCGCGTCTCACCACGCCGGCCTACTTCCCGCGTGGAAAGGTTTGGTTGAGAAGTTGTTTCAACGCGGCTTGATCAAAGTCGTCTTTGCCACCGAAACGCTCGCCGCGGGAGTGAACATGCCGGCGAGATGTTCCGTTCTCAGCGCTCTGTCGAAGCGTGACGACCAGGGCCCTCGACTTTTGACGTCCAACGAATTTATGCAAATGGCTGGACGTGCGGGGCGCCGCGGATTCGACACCGTGGGCCACGTCGTCTGCTGCCAGTCACCCTTCGAGGGACCGGATGAAGCCTTCGAGCTCGTGTTAGCGCCACCAGAAAATCTGAAGTCGCAGTTCTCTATATCCTACGGCATGGTTTTGAATTTGTTACAAGGTCGGTCTCTCGAGCAGGTAAAAGGCATTGTAGAGAGAAGTTTCGGCAACTATCTCGGGGGGAAGGCTCGCTCGGTTCGCGAACGCGAACTCCAACGCGCAAACGACCAGATCAAAACTCTGACGGCTCAGATCGAAGAAACGAACAGCGATGAAGAAGCAGGTGAATGGAGACGTTTCGTGAAATTGGATGAGCGATTGAAGGAGGAAAAAAGATTACTCAAAATTTTAGTGCGACAAGCTGCCGAAGCACAAGCGGACGAGATACGCGAGACTCTTCGATGCGAGCTCGAGACGAGACCGGGTCCCGTTCTAGTTGCGATCGATATCGGGGATAACGCCGTTCGACGTCGAAAAGAGCGTAAATCGGCCACTATCGCGTTATTTGAAGACGACTCCATGAAGGTTGAGGGAGAGGATTTCGCCGGCGAGTGGAGATTGCAAGATATCGCCAACGACGCTTCGGTCGATTTTGACCGTCTCATGAGCGATTTCGACGATGGATCCTCTGAAGACGATTTTTTGCAGTCTTTTGATGAGAACGTTGGGTTACCTCGAGGCGTCATCGCCGCGGCTGTCGTCGAAGCGGTTCCGGCGGCTAAAATCGCGCCAACGGCAAGCGCGGTCGGCAAACCGTATCCCATGGGTGAATTCACGGCTCTTGGGAGTGATGGGTATTGGTACCGTTTTTATTCAGATAGAGTCAAGTACATTTGCGACGATGCGTTGCATTTGGCCGACTTTGAGCTCGTCGGATCGCCGCCCGCGTCGAGCAGCCTGCGATGGATACGAGCCAGCGGCGGCGGTGTGTGGAAGGCAGACACATCGAAGAAGACGAAGCCCGTCGCGGAGCGCATTCCGACTGATCCGAACAACTTTACTATGCTTGATCAGGCGGTTGAATCGGCAGAATTTATCGATGCGCAAAAGTTGCAGATCCAACAAACTCGGGAGGAGATTAGTCAGCTTTCGCATATCGCTGAGTTGCGCAAAACTGCGAAACAGCAAAAGAAGCGTGAAACCAAGCTGAAAAAACTCAAAGAGAGACGAGATAACATAGAGCAGAGGATTAAAGAGTATTCCGCCGCCGGTTGGGACGAGTTTCTGAGAGTGGTTGATATTCTCGTCGAGTGCGGGGCGCTCGAACGGGAGTCCCTCGATTTACTCGAGTTTGGTGAAGTTTGCGCAAACTTGAGAGGCGAAAACGAGCTTTGGCTCGGCATGACGATGTCTTCAGAAGCCCTTGCGGATCTTGACGCGCCTACTTTGGCCGGCTTCGCGGGCGCTCTATGCATGGATAACCGTCCAGCGACGTGCTTCTACGGTGCCTCGCAAGAGCTCGTTCAAGTTCTTGAGGATCTCGAACCAACCATGGGTGACCTCTTGTATCTTCAGTCGTCTTCGAGAATCGATATGCCCGTCAGTTTAAGTTATGAGATTGCGGCGTTGGCCGAGTCTTGGGCGTCTGGTACGTCGTGGGATCAAATTCGCCGAGACACGACTTTAGACGAGGGAGACATCGCGCGCTTATTCCGTCGCACTGCCGAACTTCTCGCACAAATTCCACGCATTCCTCACCTTCCCGAGAGCCTCAAGGTGACCGCGAAAAAAGCGAACGATGTCGTCAACAGGCCTCCGATTAGTGATTTATCGTAGAAATTAGATTTATGTTACAACTAGGATGCTGCGTTTACTAAAACGCCCGTCTGGATCCTTTCGAAACGCGTCGCTTGTTCTTGACGATCTGTCCGCCTTGACCACCAGACTTGAAATCAGCCTCTTGTTTCTCCAAGAAGGACAAGAGATCTTTCTGGCGCGCGCCGCGCTCATCAGCCGCTTCGGCTTGCTCTTTAGATCGAGCATCCACCATGAACCGATTGTCCTTGCGCAATTCCCGCATGGCGCCTCTGCTTTCTTGTTTAAGCTGCTTCTTGAGCTTTCTCGCCTCGGCTCTTTCGCGATTCGGATCGTAGTCACGACCTTTCTGGTATCCGTCCTCTTCGTACATCGGATTGTACGTCTTGATCGCCTCAGCAACCTTCTTGTGATAGGCAAGAGGAGGTTTGACGGCACCCGCGAGCCCGTCGTCCAATTCCTTAACAAACGCGTCGCACAACTCGGCCAATTCCTTGTTCGTCTTCTTGAGAGCTTTTCGAAGGTTCACGATGGATCCACGGATGGGTGAGAGTAATTCTGACGCAGATGGCGTTTTCACGGCGGCACGCGATAATTGACGGAGGCACGCGACTGCGCCGTTCAACGCAGTCGACGAGAGCTTCTTCTCCTCAAGAGTTTGCCCAAAAATTCCATCTAATGCCTGAGGCAAGGAAGTTTGCTCAGCTTTCGTTCCCAGCCCCGCACTCAACCACGGACCACCGATTTGTTCGGCGAGGTGCGTGGGCAAGCCGACGGCCCAATCTTTCGATGATCTCGAGGCGGTGTGAACCAGAGCGTTCATCAGTGCCAGCGCTTCGGGAAATATTCTTTCCGCGCGCGTCGAGTACACACTAGCCATGGTTGAGAGAATGACCGCCAGGCACGCGTCTTTGACTGATCTGATGGCGCAGTGCGCGAGTAAGTTGCCTATGTAGAGCGACACCGGCGTCATGACGGGATGCGACTTGTCCGTTGTGGGAAAGATGGCGGCGAACAGCGACAGCAGTAAAATAGTTCGCGATGGTGGCCATCCCGTTTCACCTTGACGAAGAGCTTGACGAAGTCGAGCGCTCATTTTCTCGACACGGGCCTTGACGGCGGTGGCCGTGAAAAACGGCACCCGGGTGCTGAGATCCACGATGTGGCTAGAGAGAACATCCAAATGGTCCATGGGTAACGGACTTTGCCCGGCTAAGATTTCGAATCTTTGCAAAAGCAAACCAAATAATGTCTGTGTTCGCTTTCTGTTTTCCGCCGCCAATGTCGGAGCGTTGCAAGCTCGAATTCTAGTGATAATCGTCGACGCGTCTTCGGCGTTGTGGTTGCCAATCATCGAGTCGAGATCATCCGCGCTTTCGGGCATCGGAAACGTGAAAGGTATGTCCGTTCGCGTTGGAGCAGCCTTTTGCTTCTCTTTAGCGCTCGTAACGAGTTTCTGAGAAGGCTGCACCTCTCGCACTTCGCTCGAGGTGGGGACGTCGTCCTCTTCCGCCTCTTCAATCTCTCGCAAAACTTTGGCGCGCTCGTCCTCTTCTTCGTCGCCCTCGTCGTCGTCATCTTCTTCATCACTGCTATCGCCTTCCTCTTCGTCACCACTCGCGTCGTCTTCATCGTCATCGTCCTCCTCTTCGTCGTCGTCTTCTGGCTCGACACCGTCTTGGAGGATTCCCAACTTTCGAAGTCGATTCTTTCCTTGATCCAACCCTTTATCGACGTTTTTCAGCTCTGATTTCAGAGACTTGCGGAGACGCGCCGCGTCATCCAACTCCTCATCGTCGTCTTCAGACGAGTCCGCCTCAGATGAATCCTCCTCGTCACTTCCGCTTTCTTCGTCCTCATCGCTCTCGAGTGTAAAATTTTCCTCCAAGTCTTCAGCTCCGCCGCGAGACTTGCTAGAGTCACCGTGTAAAGCCTCTTCCACTTCGTCGTCTTGGTCAGATTTCTTCGCTCTGCGTCTTCGCGCGGCGTAACCGCCCTGCGGACCGTCGTCGTCGGAACTCTCGTCGTCCGACGTCGCTCCGCGCATGCGCTTCAGTCTCTTCCGTTCAGCCTGCTCCAACGCGAGCTTCTCTTGCGCCTCCAGCTCTTCCTGCGTTTTTGCTCTGTCCCCCGCTTGGCCTCGTCTCTCGTACGCCAGCGTTCGTGCCCACGTGTCGTATTCATCCTTCTCCTCGGGCGCCTTGACTGCGGCTTTCTTGGTCGGTTTCATGTGTCCGACGGCTTTTCGAAGCGCTCCCGCCAACAAGCCTCCCTGACTAATCTCTTTAAATTCGGCGTCGAGCTGTGTAAGCGTGTTATCGTCGTCCTCGCGTTGTTTCTGCTTCTCCGCTTTGTGGAATTTACTCTTCGCTATGAGCTCATCCATGACGTCCTTTTTGGACTTTCTTCGCTCGGGCGCGGCGTTGTCGTCGCCGCGCTTCAGAGTGGGTTCAAAATCGCCACCACCGAAGTGTAAGCTCCGCGTCATCTCCTTATCTAAGTTTTCATCGTCGTCGTCTTCCCCATGCGTCGGTTTTGCCGTCATATCTCGCTCCGCGAGCGGCTGCCCGAGGTGCGTCAGCGTCTTTAAG
>CEUM01025649.1_pt1 | contig 25200 bp, 26 predicted proteins | sample 356421 | NCBI WGS metagenome assembly CEUM01 (sample SAMEA2622716, study PRJEB7988) | marine metagenome | biome: marine biome (ENVO:00000447); feature: surface water layer (ENVO:00002042); material: "saline water (ENVO:00002010), including plankton (ENVO:xxxxxxxx)" | depth 5 m
GTAGAAGGAAGTAACCTTACTTGGACTGTTGGAACTTTGAACGCTGGAGAAAAGCAGGTACTTGCAATCGAGGGACGTATCGTTGTCTCTGGAACTAAGACTATCAAGGCTGGCTCAGCGACCGCTACCTACACTGCAGAATCAACGTTATCTAATTTGAATTTCAAAGAACTAGATGCGTTCTGTCGAGGATTTACATACATGAGAGTCAGAGAAGACGAAAGACCTGACAACTGGATTTGTAAGACTATATTTGAGAACCGTTCCTCATTCGCTGTTGATTTAGTCAAACTTCAAGTAAGGATGAAAGGCAGCAATGAGTTATTATTTGATGTCCACGATGTTGACCAAGACGTACTACCAAACGGCAAGTGGGAATCGGATGAGAGAACAGTTGTTGCAACTTCAGAACCCGACTTTACCTACGATTTATCGTACACAATTTTACCACATGCAGTAAGGTCAACTGAGGGCACAATGAAACTAGAAGAAAATTCCTTTGATGTCTTAGAAGCTAATGTCTCAAAGAAGTATTCAACCACTGGCTTGAGATCGTACAGAAATCAAAAAGTTGGAGTTTCTATATCCTTAGTTAACTCTGGTTCAGCAACAATAAACCTAATGCGAATTACTGATGATATACCAGGATTATTTGAGGCTCCTGACCTTGAATCGATGAAAATAACCGTCGCTGGTAAAGAATTGGAACTTGAACAATTTAAGGCTGAAATTAGCAGTGGAATTACTCTCGAGAAAGAACACAAATCTCCAGATGGTGACGGTCACACATTAACTATGACAATTGGTACAAGAGGGCCGCTCGGCTTAGAGCCAGGAAAGGAAATTACCGTTGAATATGACTTGATTGCACCAGACCCATCACCACAAAATGAACTGGTTGCTGCTCCTTTGAGAGCAGAATTCAGTGCTGAAAGATTTGGCCCAGTGTGTGGAAGAGACTGTGCTGATTCTCCAACAATAAAGGTAATTCACAACAGAAGAGATTTCTCGGCAGGAAAACAAGCGATTCCACTAGGTGGCAAAGGTCGCTACGAGGTTTTGATTCTGTTTGAGAATAATGGCGACACCGCATTACAGGACATCTACATCAATGACGTTATCCCGGCCAATTTTGAAATCAAAGATTGGTACATTAAGGGAACAAACGGCAAGCGTGATGACTGTGAAATAACCACCGAAGAAACTGATGCTGGAATTCAAGCAAGTTGGATGGTCCCGATGGTTGGCAAGAATGAAAGAATTGAGGTTTGCTTTGAAATTAAGGGTAGTGGGGAAGTTGATGGAGATGTTTTGAACAAATTCCATGGTGTCCACTTCGGTGATGAAATTGAATCTGATGACTTGCCTGAAACGGTTAGTGAGGAAGAAACTGCCGACACAGAACAGGTCGAAGCAGAATCTGAAGCGACAGATGAGACAGAAGATAACGAAGAGAAATCAAAAATCACTTGGAGAGAGGACGTCCTTCTAAGAGTCATGGATGCACATGGCATAAACGCTGAAGATAGAGACGAATTCGTTAAGCACGCAGTAAATTATGACTTGGATGATAATGGATACTTGAAAAAGGCTGAGCTTGAAGCAGCAGCAAAGGCTTGGAACGAAGCAAATACTTCCGATGCAGAAGTAACAGCGGAAGAAAGTGAGGCCTCGGCCGAGGAAACTGCAACTGAGGAAGTTGTAGATGGTGGAAAAGCATGTCCTGTTTGCCCAACTACCTGTGCAGATGATGATGACACCTGTGCAACATGTGGGTTCTCATTTGTTGATCTGTGAAGATTAACTTGGTAAGACCCAGTTTGGCCATACCTCACTGCGTGAGTTGCCCGAGACAATGACGATTACCCTACGGGGTAGAACGGCCAAAAATTCCTCAATCGGCTTAGATGTAGAAGGCGGCATAATTCCATCCCTGAGGTCTACTGCGAGCCAAGCCTCTGGATATTGTTCCATCCAAGCATTGAGTTCTGCTTCGATTCCTTGGGGTGGGACTCCCTGCCTTACACTTGCTAAAAATTCCCATCCATTGATGCAGTTTCTTTCACTATCGGTCCACATGAAAACTCTCGGGCTATCGCCCAGTAGTGCGATCTGTTCAATCGCTTCAAGTTGAGTTACGCAAACTGGTTGATGAGGCATCGGCATCGGCAATGGATGTTTCCAGTTAGGCTCCACTTCGAGCGGTTCTCTACGGCGCATGGATACGGCTGTGTTCGTTTATCGTTTGAACATCACGGCTTGATGATTGAATTGAAAATGATTAAATCAATGCCAACCTTCATGCCCTGTATCAAATTCCGGCAAACATGGCAAACGGTAACGCGCCGCCTCCGCCCCAGCCTCCAGGGGGTTCAATGATGATGATGTTGATGGTCATGATCTTGATGACGTTGCTGATTATGAATCCCGGCATACGTTCTACAATGGGTGGTATAGCGGACCCGATTCTTTCGCCAGTATTGCCTGAGGAGTCTTTTTTCATCATGACTGTGTTAATCCTCGGTACATTCTCAATGTTAATGAATACCGTACTGAGAAGTTTCTTCCTTGACCCAATCGAGCAAGCACACATTGGTCACAGACAAGGTCAAATTAGGCGAATGATGAATGATGCAAGAATTTCTCGTGACCCTATCCTTCAGGAGAAGGCTACAATCTTGCAGCAACAGATGATGCCTGAGCAATTAAAAGTTCAGATGGGGGCAATGAAACCAATGATGTTTACGATGATTATCATTATCGCAGTATTCTCATGGCTAACCACCACTGTTGAAACATTTAGAGTTGATTATGTCTCGCTTCCATGGGCATCTGAATGGAATTTACTAACAGACAAATTTTTGTTCTTCCCTGCTTGGATTTGCGCCTATATTTGTATGAGCGCCCCGTTTGGCAGAGTTGTTGACAGACATATCAAATTGTTCCGTTACAGAACTCATCCTGTCGTTGCATCAGGTGACAAATTAAAAGAGCCATTACTCCATTTAGTAGCAAGTAAAGGAAAGACTGTTGATAAGAATGCGCAAAAGAGAAAACAAAGAAGTAAGTCTCAATCAAAAAAGAAAGCAAGTGCGAAAAGCACTGAAAAATTAGAAGGCAACAAGAAATCCACTAGATCAAAAGCATATTCAGGTGTTGATGGCATCATCTGTCCAACTTGTGGCAGTGATATGATAACCAAATCAGGACCAAGAAACAAAAAATGCAATGTGTGTAGACACCAATGGGTGTAAGTATGAAGAAAGTCACAATTTCAGGACATCCTGGAAGTGGTACATCAACACTGGTTGAAGGACTTGAACATCATTTTGGTTGGAAGTCAATTAATGGTGGTGAAATTTTCCGTGCAGAAGCTAAAAACCGAGGCATGACATTAGCAGAATTTGGCTCACTATGTTCGAACGATGAATCAGTTGATTTACAACTTGACAACTCATTAAGAGAATATATTGCTGACGATAAAATGAACATAATTGAATCAAGATTGGCAGGGTGGTGGGCATTTAAGATGGATGCAAACTGCTTGCGAATATGGTTAGATGTATCTGAGATTGAAAGGGCAAAACGAGTTGCGACAAGAGAGCAAATTTCATTGGAACAGGCTAAACAAGCAAATGCGATTCGGCTTGCGGTGGACAATGAAAGATATCAAAAGATGTATGGTTTCATTCCTGAGGACCCCACCCCTTATACCCATATCATAGATGCAACAGATATTACGGCACAAGAGGTTCTCAAACAAGCTGTTGAAATATTGAGTGGTGATTAAATGGCTAGAATTACACTTGGGGACGTCGCTAAGTCTACTCAACATGGATTGAACCCTGAAGAACTAACAATCGAACAACGCCTTGCTTCAGGATTTATACTGCTAGACAAACCACCAGGCCCGACATCACATCAAATTGCTTCATGGGTTAGAGATTTACTTGGATTAGAAAGACTCGGCCACGGGGGGACATTGGACCCTTTTGCTACTGGAGTGTTACCATTAATGGCTGGCAAGTCAATGAAGTTAACAAAAGGAATTTTAAAAACTGACAAGACCTATATCGCAATCTTGAAGTTCGCCGAAGACACTACTCAAGAAAAGTTAGTTGAAATCCTAACCAGTTTGACTGGAAGAATATACAATGTTCCACCAGAAATCTCTGCCGTCAAAGTTCAGGTTCGCACAAGGCGAATTCATCAATTTGAACTGATTGAATCAAATCAAAAGGAAGCCATTGTAAAGATCGCTTGTGAAGCAGGAACCTACATTAGAACTATTGCTCGTGATATTGGTTTATTATTAGGTTACAAAGTTGAACTCAAAGAATTACGAAGAGAGAACTCCGGCAGATTTACTCTAAGTGACTGCGTAACTTTACAAGAAATTGCAGATGCTGTTTGGCTATGGAAAGAATGTAATAATCCTAATGCCATCAATAAGATAATTCATCCAACGGAAAAATTGCTCATTGACAAACCGTATATTGTGGTCAAAGACAGTGCAGCAAGTGCACTTTGTCACGGCGCTCCACTTCTTAGACCGGGATTATTAGAAGTAAGTGACAAACTCTCAAGTGGATTAGAAGTCGCAGCATTTACCAGTAAAAATGAGATAGTTGGAATAGTAAAAATGAGTAAGGGTTTTGAAGAAATCAATTCCTCATCAAATGGTGAAATAGGCAAACCTGTAATGATACTAATGGAGCAGGAACGCTATCCTCCTCAGTGGAACAAATAATTGTTCAAGCTTCAACGTATTCTTCGTAGATATATTCCTCTGTTTCTATTCTAATTTTCAATTCTGACATGCTCCCACATCCCACTTTGTCAACCTTAGTTGAACGACCCCCACAGTCTCAAAGTAAAGTTCGGTTTTACGTTCCACTTATCAAATTATAGTGGTGTTTTGACATTATCCGACATTAGATATTCGATATATTGCTTATCACAATTTCTTTATTTTACCTGGGGCAAATACTGAGAATAGCACAAAAACAAGGACCACAACAATTATTGTCACAACCCAAAGGGTTGTTGTTGAAATTATTGTCTCAGATGATTTGTCATCAACACCCTGTTGTAATACTTCTGCGACGACGGTTTCGATGTTATTTGTCTCATCGCTTTCGGGAATTTGATTGACTCTATCTAGTTCAACAGATATTGTTTGACTGCCAGAAACTGTAGTTCTCCAATCACATGTAACAACCCCCAAATCACCTGGTTGTAGCATTGGAATTGACTTTACACCAACTAAATTACCATCTGACTGACATCTAACTGAGATGAGAGCAGCCTCGCTATTACCTGAATTTCTCACATAAACTCTTACCGGCACGATGTCGCCTGCAATTATTTGGTCTGAATCAACGACGATATCTTCGATAAATAGCTCGGCGAGGGTCAAAACCTCTAGTAACATAGTTTGGTTAACGCAAGAGGTTTGATCACAAACAGTGACAACTACCGGAGTTGAAGCAGAAGTTGTTGGTGGTGATACAGTTATTGTAGAACTGGACAAATCCACAACAGCCCATGACTTGTCGGTGGTCACAGTTATGCCGGTAGAATCTGCATCGCTGTACGAAAATGGGATAGTAGTCGAGACACCGGACTCTACCGGAATGATTGATGGGAATTCACTCATTACAGGTTTATCATCTACTTCACTAATGTAAACAACAAAGGTATCTTCCCACTGATTTCCAGCCTCATCTGTAACATATACTGATACAGTTGTTGTTCCATGCTGTTCTGCTTTTAACACTAATTTTATGTCATCTTGCTCCATTGTTGCTGACAATAATGTTTCATCGGCGATAGCAAACATGACAGAGAGGTTTTCCGAATTCGTTCTGTCATCAACACATCTGTCCAAAAATGGCACCAATACACCTTGGCCATCCTCAATAAAATATTGCGGTCCGATTACTTGGCAGACAGGATCTTCGTCCCATTGTACGTCAAAACCCCCAGAAAGACTGAGTGATGTAATTTCTAGTAATGTAGTACTGGCAGTACCGCTAGAATCCCAATTAAACCAAGCTTGTAGTTTTACAGTCAAATCATTAACACCTGGTTGTAAATATTCACCGATGGGTGTGCTTACTGTGAAAGGTGTCATTTGGTCAATCAGTTGGTATGCTGCCTCCTGACCATTGATGAACAGTTTCCAGCGTGAATAATCTGTTACTAAGCCATCCAAGGAGCCAAAAACTCTACCATCAATAGTCAATGTTGGGTCATTGTAATCTAACCTTATTGAAGAAATACACGCCTCGCTAGAACTTAATCTTACTCTCACAACCTCACTATCAATCAATCCATTGTTATCAATTGGATTGAATTCTGAGAAATTGACACCATCGCTTGACTGTGAAACTTCGATTGAGAAGTCATTGTCTAAATCTGCATCAACATGTATCCTACCAAATGTTTGGCCCGGTTGTGAGGTTAGTGTATTGCTAGTCCAAGCACCTTCTGTGCCTTGATTGACTGGTGATAATCCACAAGAAGATATTTGCATGTTATCGAAATACCCATCCTCAAAGATGACTGATGTTATCGGCATTTCATAACCCACTGAAGTAGATTCTACTGACGCCCATTCTGTTCCATACCAAGGATATTCAACAACTACTGAAAAACCAACAGCATCGACATCAAGTTGTGTATCATCTGTCGTCCCTATTGACACATAATCTAGAGTTACCACAAGATTTTGTAAATCTGCCCAAGTCCAGTCTGCCTCCCCTGTTATGTTCTTTGACCAAATCGTACCATTCATGTAATCTATCGAACCTTGGGTATTAACAAAGGTCACTAGTTCATCATAGACACCACCATTGTTCATAGTGAATCTAACTTGGTCCTGCATTAAAGCGCTAGGTATGTGAAATGCAACTAATATATCTACTTCTATTATTTCGTATTGTTCAAAAGGCTGCGTAGCAAAATCAGTCAATTCAATTACCGGACCTCTGGTAAATGAATAACTTGAGTCAGGTTCCCCAGTGACATATAGTGAATCTGACGGAGAATTTTGAGACCACATCTTGACAGATTGCAAATTGGTTGGTCTAGCATGCTCAAATGTTATACGGTCATCCTCCAACATTGATACGGTATAATCGGCGTTATCTTGAGTAAAAGTGATTCTATTATCTAAGTACCAAGCATCGTTCGATGAGATTTCACCCTGCGGAAATATGTCGACGGTGCTAGTAGAATGAACACTTCTTGCTAAAGCATTGACACTTGCGGTAGTAAGTAAAATTGTCAAAATAAACATGACTTGAATCCTGCCTACTACTGTTCCCATAGACTACGCTAGTGGTAATACAATAAAGAAATGGGGGTAAAAAGTTCACCAATTGCAATATTATACATCCATTATGTTGAATCGGATTATTGAAATACCATACTAATTACGACAGACTACTCTAGATGGCTGTGGTGGTGTAGGGGTTAGCACGAGGGATTGTGGTTCCCTCAGCCCGGGTTCAATTCCCGGCCACGGCCCCATTAATCATCCAATACATCACGGCCAATTGAGTGTCCCATTCGCTCAACTTTGGTCTCCAAGTATGAACGATTGGATTCTCCAACACCGACAACGAGCGGTTCTCTGTTGACTACATCGATACCATAGGTTCTCAATTGCTCTATTTTATTTGGGTTATTAGTTAGCAATGAAACCATACTAATTCCAAGTGAATCAAGCATGTTAGCCGCAATTTGATAATCACGGGCATCCCCTGGGTAGCCAAGCATCAAATTCGCATCTAGAGTGTCAGCACCACGATCTTGTAAGTGATATGCCTGAATCTTCGCATGTAATCCAATACCTCGACCTTCTTGTCTTAGGTATAACAAACACCCCCAACCCTTGGCTCTTATTGCTTCTAGCGCCGCATGTAATTGAGGACCACAATCACAACGAAGACTACCAAATGCATCACCAGTAAGACATTCAGAATGAACACGGATAAGCACTGGATCCGGGCCTGTCATATCCCCTAATGTTAACGCTACGTGATCGAAGCCAGTAGATTCCTCATGAAATACTCGTATCTCAAACTCACCAAATGTGGTTGGCAATCTTGCTTTGCTTGGAGTATCAGAAAAATCTGATTTTATCTCTTTTACGTCCGTCATCGATTCACCTCGATAATAAAATAATACTCACCTGAATCATTAGTCACTCGCCGAAGTATGTGACTGGTTCTTCCGAGGTACATTGGAATATCGTGCAAGGTTTCAGGATCATCAGCTTTGACACCAATTACATCACCATTAGAAAGCTGCTCGAGTGCTTTCTTTGTTTCATGTAATGGAACTGGACAATAGAATCCTAACACATCTAGAAAATGGGTTATTTCTTCAACAGAATTGTCGACAGTCATTACCGTATCATTCACTTCAAAAGGTGTTGATATACAAACAATGCGATGATTATGAATTACACAATAGCGCATATTCATGTGTGGTGACTTACAGGGCGCACTATGACCAAGTCTCCCACGAGAGTCAAAGATTCTCGAGACATGTCATGGCAGGAAGTTTTTCAATTATCAAAATCATATCTAAAAATACCTCTGGCATTATTATTTATCGAAGCAGTGTACTGGTTCATAACCCAGCCATCTAATACTCTAGTGCCCATCCAAATCAGTGAGGCATGGATTTGGAGTGAACTCACCAATTTAATTTATGGCGAAGGAACTGCCACTTTGACTACTAACAATGGATGGATGACCCAGGTTAATCTGTACAATGAACAATTCCCCGGCGTCCTTGATACTGTCGCATTGTATGTTTCTGATGAATGTGCAGGAGTCCACGAAATGCTATTCATATCCACACTAATTGTAATGACTGACGGTGTCTCACAACGGCTCAAATTACGCTCAATTGCAGTAATGTGCGGGATTGTCTACATCCTTAATATCGTCCGTTTGGTTGCATTCTACCCGATTGCGGTCGATTCATGTGCGATGGATCCAAACAATCCTAGTTGTTTGAACCCTGTTTGGCAATATCATGAAACAATTTACAATTGGGGCTTTTTGTTAATATTGGTAGTATTATGGCTGGCGTGGTTTTGGAAGGTCGGGGGACCATCCAGAACACTTGAAGCATCTACTAATCAAGACAAGTACAAATTCTCTATTCGCAAATCTTGGTCAAAAATTCACTTTGCGATACTGGCTTTCGTGCTGATAATGTTGGTCTCCTCTGCCTATTCCATAACCAGTAATGAAGAAGCAATGCAAGCAAAGGATACGCTTGATTTCTGTTCATATTCTAATATCGCAACTAATCAGTGTATGGTCGCACAAAATACTTGGGACAATGCGATAAGTACCGCTTGGTCCTTAGCCGGCATCGGTTTGCTTCTTGCTGCTTGTGTAGTAATAAAAATTGACAAACTCGAAGATTCTACAACAGATAGTAGCGAATCAGAGTAGCTATATGCTCGCTGAGATTTTTATCCCGTTAAAATCATATTTCTCAAAAGCCTTCAAAGCAAGTGAAACTTTTGAGGAATGAATGTTTACTATCATGGAATCGTCCAAGGTTTGAATTTGACCGATGGCTAGTTCATCGCAGCGCATTTTCTCTGCGAGCCATTGAGCCACTATACGATTAGAAAATGCAATACCTTGATCTGCTGTCAACTTAACCGGTACGAAGCCAAATACATCTGCAGATTCCATAAAATCATCCTTGTATGAGATTACGTCTTTGGAAATCCCACTAGGTAAACTCGGTACTTCTTTAGTCTCAATATCCAATCCATAAGTAGCAATTATTCGTGATAATTGTCCCGAATCATTCTTTGAAACCAAACTCCATGCATTACCGTCACGACCAATTCTACCCGTTCTACCAATTCGGTGAATGAAACTATCCATGTCATCAGGAATATCGTAATTTACCACCAATGTTATTCCGTCGACGTCAATTCCTCTTGCAGCAACATCTGTCGCAATTATAGTTTTTACATCGCCATCCTTAAGCGATTGGAGTATCTTTTCTCTTTGATTTTGCGATAAGTCGCCATGCAAACCACTTACCTCAATCCCGGCTCGAGATAATTTTTGGACTGACAAATCAACCATTCTCTTAGTGTTGCAAAATACTATGGTTTGGTCTTGTTCGCTATTGTTAGATAGTATTCTTGATAATGCCCATAATTTGTTTGCCCTGCCGATATTGACACTGTACATTTGTATTGGCGGTATATCTAATTCCTCGGAATTGGTTAACACAAATTCAGGTTCATGCATGAATTCATATGCTGCATCGAGAATCTCTTGCGGGAATGTTGCTGAGAATAGTAGTGTTTGTTGTCTCGCTGACATTCGCTCCAAAACCCATGTTATGTCAGGGAAAAACCCCATGTCGAGCATTCTGTCAGCCTCATCCAAACAAAATATACTTGGCTTGGATAAATCAATGTGCTCTCGCTTGGTCATATCCATCACTCGACCAGGCGTTCCAACGATAATGTCCACTCCATCACTCAATTGTCTTGCTTGCTTTTCCAAATCTGTACCACCATATACCGTAGCAATGGTTAATCCGGTATCCCCTTGGATACTATCCAATTCAACTGAGACTTGGTTTGCTAATTCACGTGTTGGGGCTAAAATCAATGCTTGAAGTTCCTTACTAGGTTGGCAAGCTTCGATAATTGGAATTCCAAAAGCACCGGTTTTACCGGAACCCGTTCTTGCCTGCCCGATAACATCGTGTCCGTTGAGAGCAATCGGAATGGTATCTTTTTGAACGGTTGTGGCAAGCTCCCATCCTAATTTTTCTAGTCCTTTGATCGTGGTTTGTTTCAGTGACCATTTGTCGAATCGTTGATTTGTGAACATTTTTTCACCCCCGCCCTATGTACATAACAGGCCACCGGGCGTTGGCGACCCAAACTGAATTTAGAAATTGTCTTGTTCTGCAATTTCCTGTTGGAGAATGCCCATCCAATATTTTCGTGCATTTTCTCTGTTCAGGGCCCTGCGAGTCTGACGTACATGCTCAAGAATGTATTGTCTAAACTTTAGAGCCTTAGTTCGGTTAACACCTTTTGGAGTTATTCCATCCCAAAGTCTGTCAAATTGTTCAGCCTTGTCGTTGAATTGTGTATCACTCATATCTACACCTTAAGCAGGTTGGCCAACGACGGCCCCTTCTTAACCATGCCGACACAAAGCCACAAACGGTCAGTAATCATCATCGTCGTAACCCATCATGTCATCCTGAGAAACACTTCGATACAAATCGGTAACTTTAGGTTGCTGTTTGACAACTTTTGGCTCATCTGAAGATATCTTTTCTTGGTTTGGCTTTATAGGTTCTAAGCCAACGCTTTTTCCCGCAGCCTCTGCAACCTCGCGGTCTAGTTTGGGTATGGCTGGAGCCGGCGCAAGGAAACGATTCTTTTGCGCTTCAGAACCCTCCAATGAGTCATCTGTAGCATACTCTGTTAGAGATTTAATCAATCGCTTATCGGTTTCCGTCTTGAGTAAATCAATTGCTATGCCTCTCAAAACTTCCTCGCCATAAAGAATTGGTAGCATATCTATGCATGCTCGCCTGACTTCGACATCATTTGACGAAGCACCTTTGAGAATAAGTTCCTTGGCTCGTCCGCTGTCTTTATCTAGCGATCTTATAGCCTTAACAGCACTAATTCGCACCTGAGAGTCACTATCTGATAATGCTCGTTCAGAGAAAATTGTGGCGATTCGAGTATCGACTTTGGCTAGTTTAGGTAACGTTTTAGCCGCAGCTCGACGTATTCTGGCATCGTCATCGTTTAGAGCCCAAGATACCAAATCCCAACCAATGTGTCCTGCTTTTAACAGTACTTTGCCCAATAATTTTGCTCCCTTCAGTCGTAGATTTGCATCAGTCTCGAGAAATAACTCATCGATGTGGTCACAAGCAACCTCAGGCCAAGCCTCGCAAAGAGATTCTAATCCTTTGAAAGCAGATTTACTTCGATTGGGTTCAAATGAACGTAGTTCATTGTGAATTATGATATCAACTCCCGAAGGGAATACTGGTGCAGAAATCGCCAATGCTTCGCTGGCTGCCTGTCTAACTGACAAATCGTCATCATCAAGTAAGACTGATAGCCAATCAAACAACTCATCAGACTTTTGAGTGGCTACTTCTGGTAGTGCTTTTAGTGCGGCGACCCTAACTTTTGGGTTATCATCTTCCAATGCCATGAGTAATGATTTGTGGGCTTCCGCAGATTTGTAGCCCTTGATACGAGTTAGTCCGAGGATACCATCTTGTCTCTGCAAATCGTAATTTTTCGATCGCCAAGATACTGTATAATCTGCTAATTCTCCATTGGCTAGCGGTATAATGTCTGAATCCTGAATTGCCAGCCAAGGTCCTTCACGAGACTCAATGTATTGCTTCTTTCTCTTTGATTTTGCCACCTTGAGTGGTCTGCCTGTTCGAGGGTCGCGTGCAATATATTCCTTAGTCAAACGAATCCCCCGTAAAGCCCTGCAAACTGCGCAGGGCAATGAATCTGTTGATAGAAAAAATTAGTTCAAACAATTAAATTCAAAAGAATGAATCATTTGATTGATGACATGACGGATGAAGATGTGGAAGATATCCGTCGTGTTATTGCTTTGTGTTTTAGAGGGATGGATAACGCCTCTGACCTTGACATTGAGCGTATTCTCTCGTTTGATATGGAGTGGTTATCACCAGAAGATGCTGAAACCGCAGTAAGTAAACTGATGGATAAAGGTTGGTTGATTGGTGACCGTGATAGCCTCTCACCTGCATTCTCAACAGTGAACATCACAACTCCAATTGGATGGTATCCTAGACCTTCAAGATTGACCCAACCAGTAGAATTCAACGACTCGGAGCCAAGGGAAAAATCACGACCCATTGATGATAATAAACCTACAAAAGAAAGCCCTAAGCCGAAAACTAGCACCGCAGAGAACAAACTTGACCCGAGGGAAAAACTCGCAAACAGATTGAAAAAATATATTGCTCGACAATCAGAAATTACCATTGAAGAGATTGAACGTCGGACTGCTAGGAAACAGAAAGCATTGACTTACGCCTCTAATTGGCTATGCTTAGCACTGGTTGCGCGAGAACAAGATTTAGCCATGGAGCAGATTGTTTCAGCGTTATCAAGCTAAGTCATCTAATTGTGGCTCATACTCTTTCTCTGTTACATTTTCCTCTTTACTGCGAGCAGATAATTCCATCAAGACTGGCAAGAGGACCAATGATAGCACTAGTGAAAAGACCACAGTTATTGCAGTAATTAAACCAAAATCTTGTATTATCGGCATTGGAGAAAATAGCAGAACCATAAATCCAAGTGATGTGGTCAAAGCACTCATTAGTAACGCAACACCAGTGGTAGAGAGTGACGCTCTAAGAGCGTCCCAATGGTTATTTCTACGCTGTAATTCGACCTCAAATCGCCTCCACATGTGAATTGAGTAATCAATTCCAATTCCAAGAGTAAGTGCAGTCACCAAGACGGTTAGAACGTTCCACTTTAGACCGATTGCCGCCATTGACCCAACTACCCAAAGCGAAGCAATGCCAACGGGGAACAGTATGACAATAGCAGGCATTATCCTTCTGGTTAACAAGAATAAGACAAAGAATGACACTGCCAGTGATATCAACGTCGATTCGATTTGGGAACTTGACAAGCCCTCCAAGACTGTTTGCAGCATTGCTAAATCACCGGTAACATACAATTTTGCGTTTCCTGCTAAATTATATCTCAAGGTTCCAGATTTGTCTTCATCACCCAACATATTCTCGAATTCTGTCACCACCTTTTCAGATTCAGAAGATGTGGCAGCTTCTACCCTGATCTCATTTCTGAGATTTACAATTTCACCATTTTCCAAATACACGCTGTGCATAACTCGTTCCGACCAAGACTCCCCGCTCAAAGCATCGGCTACAGAATTATTATTGGAAAGCGCGATAAAGGCCTCGGCAAGGTTGCATTCTATAGAATAATTTTTGACATATACGCCACCATCTTGAAACACCTCAAGGTTGTGCGTATCACCGAAAGTTGAGTCTCTCAAGATAGCATCACGCAATATCACATAAGGACCCTCATATGATGGTGAAGGGAACTTAGCATCTGTCCCAACCACATCATGATTTGATTCCAAATCACCATGTAAACCTCTCAACTCAGTCAGTAATTTTTCATCTGCATCAATGTATTCACGTCCATCACTTGGCTCAAACAAAACGTAGACTAATTTCCATCCAGCACTATCATAATTTTCCGCAAGGTCCTGTCGAACATCCATTATTTCAATCTCTGAGTCAACAAAATCCCCCAAATCAAAATCGGTCTCTAAAGATGCTGCGCCAAATATTGACGCTCCTGAAAGAAATACAACTACGAGAAAAATACCTACTTGCTGTTTCTGCTGAACTTTGACCAGATTGTTGGTTATATTTGGCAAAGTAAACGGTTTAGATTTTGGTGAAAACTTTTCACTATCAATCAAAACATGTAACGCACCAACCACCAATGTGGAGGTAATGAAAGCACAGACAACACCCATGGCTAATGCAATTCCAAATGTTTTCAACGGCGGTAATGGGGATATTAAATTGGCCAAAAATGCCGCAACGGTAGTAATTACTGCGAGTGACAATGGAACAGATAATTTTGCACAAGCCCTCAGCCAGGATTCGGCGGGGTCGGGAAATTGAGTGCGGAGAGTACTATTGGCTCGCTGCAGATGAATTGCGTAATCAATACCCAAACCTAGCACAAGAGGCGCTACTGCGACTTCGAGAGCGGAAAATTCAACGCCTATTACATTCAATAAACCGTAGGTCCATATCAAAGCACTAGTCAAACCAACCAGTGGAAACGTCACATCACGGAATGACCTGAAAGTAAAAACCAGTAAAATCACTACCACAATTAGCGCAAGAAATACCAGTAATGCCACATTATCTAAGGTTCGATCATCAATATCATTGGATAACAAATCAAGAGATACTACACCATAATCTAGACTTGATTCTGCTGAAATTTCCGACAGTAGATCTCTAAATTCTACCTGTATTGACTTTCTTTCTTCCTCGGGCAATTCTGGGTCAATTTCCAATACCCACAAGGTAGATTGCGAATAAGGCGTTCCATCACCAGTACCAGAAGAGAGATAATCACATGTTGGAGTTATATCGAGATTCTTGTTCAATAATGCCGAGGATGCATAAGTTGCTGCTGATAAGAATTGATCATCGCTAGTCAATCTACATTCGACATCATCATCAGTAATCAAGTCAATTAACTGATTCCAGTTTGTGATTTCGGAAAGTTCGGTTTGATTTCCCTCTTCATCAAGAGCAGTTTGTAAAATACTGGGCGTAGTAGTCCATGTGACTACTGAATCATCACTCTCTGATGACAAATTTCTTAGCTGCTGATAATGCTGCAACATTAGTTGAATATTGTCAATTGATAGAACATTGCCACCATCATCCGATTCTACGTTAACGAACATTGGTCTAGACTCATTAGGGAAGTTTTGATGGATGCGCATATGAGCATTATTTGATTCAGATTCAGGAACAAAGGCATCCAAGTCCGTATTGAAGGTTGGCGGGTTGTAAATTAGATTAGCCAGCAACGACCCGGTAATTATCACCGAAACAATAACAATAGTAAGAGACATCTTTCTAAAACGAGTCGAAAATGCCGCCATGGACTCCTCAAGTTTGGTGGTGTCCATACACCTTCCACATACATTAGGTAAAAAAGCAAGGCGGTGAAACGATAATTAAATCACTGAAAAAACAAGGAATATTTTGACACAAGGTTCAAAACAAATTGGCATCTCGGGAGCATGTTCGACATGCCAGTGAAAGTGTTAATCAAGGAAAAAAACGAACTCCGATTAAGAATAATTGGAGAGAGCCACACCAGCCTACAAATGCTGCGCGAAAGACTCAACAATAGCAATGATATCGAATATGCCAACTATTTCCCGGGCCATCCAGAGTTGGACGATCCTGAGTTCTACATACGAACCTCCGGCAAGAAATCTGCTGACAAAATCCTTAATGAACTGGTAAATTCAATCTCTAAGGAATTCTCAGATACCAGTCTTTGAAGGCGATTTAAATGACATTTTCAGACCCTGTGGCTCAAGCCATAGGTCTCGAAGGTTACGCTACCAAGACAAATGGTATCGGTGGAGTGCTCAAAGCGAGAGTGTCTGATTTTCGTGTAGATGAAATCTCTACAAAAGTTAGCCTAGACCCAAGAGGTCGCTTTACTGTAGCGAGGATCACATTAACAAATTGGGAAACCAACAAATTTTGCAATAATCTCGCAAAACGACTCGGAATATCAAGGAATCGGATTTTCTTTGCTGGCACCAAAGACAAGCGTGCTGTGACTCAACAAATATTTGTGATTGACGCAGTACAGAATAAAGTAGCACAATTAGAGATTCCAGATGTTGAGATTGAGGTATTAGGCAGAACTCACCAAAAAATCGGCTTTGGCAATCACAGAGGTAACAGATTTACCATTATCGTGAGAGGTTGTGCTCATTCCGATGGAAGTCCAATGAGTGAACAAGAAGCATTGAATGAAGCAGAGAATATACGCGAGAAATTGGATCAATCACTTGGTAAAGGCATCTTTCCAAACTGGATTGGCCCCCAAAGATTTGGTTCTGGACGACCAGTAACCGCCGAAGTAGGTAGACATGTTCTAAATTCTGACTATCAGCAAGCAGTATTGACCTATCTTTCTATGGAAGGGTATGAAGAGAACGAAGACGTAGCCAACTTTAGAAAACACATAAGGGAAAACGGACCGAGTAAAGAGGCCCTATCACTAGCACCAAACTGGTTGGGATTTGAATCAAGAATGCTCGAACACCTGCTGGAGAATCCCGATGATTATATCGGTGCATTCAAAAAACTTCCAAACAATTTGCAACTGATGACGATTCACGCTGCACAATCATTCATTTTCAACAAATCGCTAAACCTACGAATCTCCTCGGGGATGCCAATCTCCACACCTGTAGAAGGTGACTTAGTGGGCAGAATTGATGAGAAAGGCCAATTAAATGTTGGTAGTTGTGTGACTGTTGAAACAAGAACATTACCTCGAATTTCACGGAATTGTAAAATGGGCCGCTTAGTTACAACTGGCCCATTGCCTGGGAGTGAAATATACGTTGCCGGAGGTAAGTCGGAACAAATTGAATTATCCGCAATCAACGAATGTGGCTTGGCAGAAATCAGTTGGATGGTTGAAGAAATACCTCGATTGTCAACAAAAGGAACACGGCGAGCTTTGGTCACCACTTTCAATGACTTGTTCATTGACTCGGTGCCAATAGCCATGGCAGATTCACTAGGGGAAAAATGGCAACAAGGCCCTACAGAAAATAGTAGATGGCATCCAGAGGGAGCCTGCTTGAGGTTCAGATTTTCATTATCTTCAGGCAGTTATGCAACAACTTTGTTGCGCGAATTTATGCAGTGTCCTTTGAATCAATTATGATCAAAGTAGACCCATAGAAAGGACTTCGATTTCTCCTACTCCTTCCTTAGCCGACATAAGTGATTCAAATTCATCTGTTAAGCCAGGTCCGTCGTTCATGACAACATGGACTTGAACAAATTTGAGGCCAAATGCGAGAGGTTTGACTTCCACTGATTGGACATCGTAAACATCATTGGCCAATCCTTTGACATATTCAGCAATCTCATCTGGATTTATGTCTTCAACATCAGCGTCCGGATTTAATTTGTAAGTCATCGCTACCATACCCATAATATCACCTCAGGGCCCCTGATAATCACAATCTGCGCAGTGATAAATAACTCCTTGATTTCTGCATCGTGGACTTCTCCCTACTGATACTGTGTCACATCCTGGACAGGGGAATGATGTTGATCCATTCTCTACCAAAGGTACTCCAGATGATGTACAATTTGTTGCTCTTTCACTCATGATAACGCCTCAGGGACAACCTGCCCACGACCTTCCCTTCTTTATGGTTGCGTGAGAATCTACTGCCAATTTTATTAGTGTATTCGACAACTATCGGTCGATTATACGTAATTTTCCATTCATACCGGTACTAACAATCAGTTCGCCGTCTCGCATTTGGCACCAACCTTGTTCGAATCTAACAATGTCACCAATTCTGACATTGTCTATTTGCTCGTTCCACAACACAATACCAACTAAACCAGATTCATCTCTGCCGCAGGCGGCTGCAACCGGTCCAGAGTAGGTTTCCGAGTACACTAACCTCCTCGGGTATATTCTAAGAATAATCAAATCAAGTCGATTGACTGGTCGATTTGGTTTCAAATCCTTTACCATTAATCTTGTTCTATTGCTTTTGATAGGTTTTCGGCCGGCGCTTTTCTTTGGTTTCATAAATCTCTTTAACAACATCAATGTTGATTAAAGTTGACTACTTCTTTTTCCTAACTTTAAACGACGTATACACAGTTTCATCTAACTCTTCTTCGATTGGATTTAGTTTCTCATCGAGTAGTGATTCGTATGTTTGCCTTATTGAAACTTCTCGCTTTATCCATGGCATGTGATTACGACACACAAGATAAACTTCAGAAGAAGAATTACGTGACGCCATTGGGGAAAATCGTCGCACCTCGGAAAAGTAAGGTTTCACAGCGGTGATTAGTTCTTCTATCCCAACACCTTGAAAGATTTTTGTGGTAAACGAGCCACCTTTACACAGCAAATCCAAAGAAAAATCCAACACATCTGCGACCAATGTCATAGCAACAGCTTGGTCAATATCCCAATTCCCGGTTATATCAGGAGATATATCTGAAACAATCGTATTAATCACTCGACCACCGAGTTCTTGTAAGATTCTATCTTGTGTACTTGATTCAGTGATGTCACCAACCAACAACATGGCTCCTTCAACTGGCTGGCAAGGTTCTAAATCTACACCAATAACAATACCATCTTCACCAGTCAATTCTACTGCTACTTGTGACCAGCCACCAGGGTGACAACCAACATCGAGTATTACATCACCTTCTCGAATTAACTTGAATTTTTCTTGAATTTGGATTAGTTTGAACGCAGACCTTGCCCGATAGCCACTTGATTTTGCTTGACGTCGCCAAGAATCACGTTTGTGGTTTTCAATCCAATGGTCAGCCACTATGTCCCCTCAACCACCCCTTGGTCATCATACAAATGAAGTTAGCCTCACTTATCAGACATATAATGAAAGAGGTGGAGGTTTTGGGTTAATCAATGGGAAAGGCCACTGGTTTGCCAACTCTTCAAAAGGGGTTCTGTCTTGTGCTAACTATTTTGATAGTGACACAAATAACGTCACAGAGCACAACTGCCCAAGTAAAAAACTACGACGATGGGTGGCAAAATGATATCCAGGTTTCTGGTGGTAGAACCATCCTTGTTGAAGAAATCAGTGCTACATGGTGTGTTAGTTGTGCGGACATCGACCCATACCTACAACAAGTGGCTGACGCACACGGGTCTAGAATTAGTATTGTAACTTACCATCCGACCGACGGCGAGGATGCTTTTCAACCGGAAGCTGCTAAGGATAGGATTGATCGAATGCGACTGGTTCATCAAAATATTGGCGCAACACCAACATTTGTTGTTGAAAGTGGCCAGTTAAGAATCGGACCTGATTCGTGGCCCGATGTACAAAAAGACATCCTAATGGAAGAAACTAACCGACAATCGGCAAGCCAGTTATCATACACAATTAGTCAAAATGGGACAACATACAACGCTAAAATCAACCCCTTATCATTAGTTGACACAGATTACAATACACAATTGACTTTTATGCTAATGTTTCATGAAAAAGCCGTACCGGATGGTTACATCAATCCAGGCGAGATTCATCGTGACAGAGTTGTTGTAGCGACTGCTTCATGTGAATTACAGACTAATTCGTTAACCAATATTGGTTTTACAAACACTTCAGCAAGTGACTGTGATGATGATTTTTCAGTTTACTTCACAACCGACGGGAAATTCAGCCTAATACTAATTCACGAAGCAACGAATGAGGTTGTAGAATCTGATATTGGCCGCGCATCTACTTTGGGCGTTGTTGAGTTTGCTTATCGAGATATCGAACTTACCAGCGAGGTAAATATTATGCCTTACATATTCTTCACCATGATATCGATTGGCATTATTTGGGTAATTTATGACAAGAAATATTCTTGAAAAGTCCGAATATTACATCAAAACTTCCTCAAACCGGTAACTTTGCCAAACATATAGGCAAATAGTTGATAACCTATCATGATAATGTATAATCATGGAGGAGTCATGGGACGATGTTGCTTGGGAGCAAGAAGTGAAGTTGAAAGAATGGTATGTGGAATATATCGCAATAGTAAATGATCAAAAATTTCATCATATGACGATTCTATATGGTGAAGACATGCAGGACGCTCAAAAAAGTCTGCTACATGAAGTTAGGAGAAGTTACAGCTCTACCGATAGAATTGATATCACAGTTATCAAAATGAAGGAGACTGAATCACAAACTGATGCTGCATTATTTGAAGGAATCTTCGTTCCTTAGTTTCTGGCTTGAAAAATTATTGCTATTTCTTTGCCATCAACCAATAGATAGTCATCAAATTCGTAGTTTGAAACTCCGTCTACAGTCATGATTAGTTCGTGTGTATTACTTACTCGATAATCAAAGATGCCGGTTTCATTGAAATGAACCCCCCAAATATCGAAGAAAACTCCGATTGGCACATCTACGCTTGCTGCAGTTTCGATATGTAACTTACCAGTGCCGTCATGGGTGTGGACTGTATGCATACTGGCGCCTTCAGTATTACAAATCTCGGTATTAATCCCTAGGTTGGATGGAATCTCCCGCTGTTCACCGTTGATGTATATCGCCAGATTCGAATGGTCATGTCGGCCGAGATTTGAGTGGTCCACACATTCGTTTGATAATGCATCGGGATTATCTGCAGTACTTGCCAACAATATTGTTTCAACTGGTTCTGAATCATCGGATTCAAACAAGCCATACTCTTGGCCCAAGAGAATCAATAATGCCGCTAATGCTACGACTGTAATGATGCTCCAAACTTTGGTCTCATTATCCATTACATCCACCAAATTTTAACTTATTTTGACTTCCATACTGATTTATCATCAAACAACATTTTTAGCCGCAGGAATCCTATCAAAGCGGCAATATTTGCTATGTGTGCAGTCGTGCAGTATAGACAAATCTTGCCTTCTTGTATCTCATAAGATACTAGCAGCAATACTACTAAAATTCCTGCCCCAGTGATTAGAGTGCCGAATTTAATGAAGCGTTCGGTATATTCACCATTAGGCTCGTTCTTGATAACCAGAATCATGAACAGAAGAAAGGCATTGACAATCATTCCGATAATTCCCCAAGATAAATCGAAAACTGGGTCGACATTCAAATCACTATTACCAATTAAGTCATCGCAATTAAATACCGTTGAAGAGGAACAAAAGTTTCCACCTTCGCTAATCTTTGACGAAATCCAAAATGTCTGCGCAGAAACTGCGAAACCAAAGAACGCGATTATTTGGAGCCCGGCTGTGATTCTACCGCGCTCAGAGCCTAAAATTTCGAACCGACTGGATAGACTATCGCCTATAGATTTACCAAATGGGACGACTAATAGAAGACCAAATAAGGTTGGAATAAGATAGGCTGCGACTAATAGATTGTCCAACATATTCTCACTCCTGTGGTGTTAATCTAACAATTGCCTGTGCAAGATCTTCATTGTTGTCACCAGAAACCCACGCTATTATGCCATCAGGTTGTATCAAGAAATATGCTGGTGTACCTGGAATCCCCCATTCCTTCATGTTATCCTGATCGATGTCATCAATGTAGGGGAAATTATGACCATACTCAGACCTAAAATCTTGGATTTCAGCCCTGCTGGTATCATGTCCCGGAATGTCTAATTCTGTGGCTGACGCCATGAAATTCACGTGCGGACCGTTCCAATCAGGATTGTTGGCGCTAAAGGTATTAGCCCATTGCCCGTATTCTCCGGCAGTTTGCTGACAGTATGGACAATCAGTATCCATGAATTCTATTGCAACCCATTGACCGGATTTGTTACCCGCTTCCCAAGATAAATCAAAATAACTCTCAAAGTCAAATTCCACCCATGATGTCCCGTTGTATGCTTTGCCCTCAACATCGGGGGCTCGTTCACCGACATCAGTTCCTATGGCTACTGGATTTGCGGTAAAGGCAATAATCATGATTGCGATGAAAAATAAAGAAGCAACAGATAATGCTGCGCTTCCTACTGCTCCTGCGTTGTTATCTTTTCTCAGTCTTCCTTGCATATAATCACATTCCAATTTCTTCGATAAGGCACCTAACAGTGTGTCTAACGGCCGTCTCGCTATTGTAGTTGACATCATAACCTGTTGAAAGCATTTTTTCAATGCTGAGCATGGCTCGGGGTATATCTCCTGCCCATCCACGATCTCCTCCAGTATATTCTATCGAAGCATTGCTACAGCCAGTTTCTTCAACAACTATTTCGGCTATCCGTCTTACTGAACACGTATCGTGGCTACCCAAATTGTACAAATTAATTGGTGCATCTATAGTTGAAAAAATGTGCATAATCGATTTTACACAATCCTTCACTTCCATGTACGACTTTTCTTGCAAGCCATTACCAAGTACCTCTAACCTTGTATTGTCTCGCTTTAGTTTATGAATAAAATCGAAAATTACCCCATGAGTACCACGCTCACCAATGATATTAGCGAAGCGGAAAATCCAGGCTTGGAAACCAAATGTACCTACCCAACTGGTGATTAGTCCCTCGGAAGCTAATTTACTGGCTCCGTAAAGGGAGATAGGCAAGCACGGGCCGTGATTTTCCGGTGTTGGCATAGGTGCATCCTCGCCATATACGACTGAAGAAGATGCAAAAATAATTTTCTTGACTTCGTTAACTCGCATAGATTCTAAAATGTTGTAGGTTGCAATTGTCCCTTGCTTGAGGTCAGTATCAGTGATTTGAGTACCCAACCTTATGTCCGGATTAGCAGCCAAATGAAACACACATTCGACATCTTCCATAACCTTCATTACAACGTCTATAGAAGTTAAATCACCTTCAATGAATTCAACCTTTGGGTTACTAAGTTGATGTTGAATCAAATCTAAGCTTCCGCTGGACAAATTATCAATTATTCTAACTGCGTATCCTGATTCTATAAGTTCATCAACAAGATGTGAGCCAATGAAACCCGCTCCGCCAGTCACTAAGGCTCGCATAGTTGGACCAATTCCTACATTCGTATAAGCCAAATGGTCTCAAATCATAAGGTTAGATTGATGAACATAAAGGTAAATCAAACATTTTGCTGCTGATGCAGTGGAGTGTAAATATGGCAAAGAATAGCAAACCAGAAAAACCAATGAACGATGAAGAAAGCAAAAGTAACCTAGTGGGTTACGTGAGAAGAAGTAATGCTGGAGGGGCAATAAAAGTGTCCATCAATAGTGATGCTTTTTCAGACTGTGAGACCTATGTAACCAGCGATGGGCAAGAATATGTGCCCTTAGTAATCTCACTAAATGCGCTAAATAAAGTGCTTAATGGTGAAAGAGTCGTCACGACAATAAGTCAAATTATTGACTAAGGTAGCTAATGTCTACCAATAACATTCGCACAATTCAGTTTTTGAATTATCATTTCAGTCGCTAGACTTAATGTCGATTTTTACTTTCGAGTATTGGTCGATATATCATTAATTAATCTATAACTATCAATAGCGCTATATAGTCACAGTCAGCCCGATAATCGTGAAAGATGGGTGTTCACAGCAAGGCGTTAAGCCAATCGTTGTAGCTGGCATGCCAATGTACAATGAAGAAGAGACCATTGGTACCGTTGTTACCATGGCTCTCAAGTATGTCGACGCAGTTATTTGCATAGATGACGGTTCGTCTGACTCGAGCGCAAGGATTGCGGAAGCCTGTGGCGCAATTGTTGTCCGACACAGAATAAACCGAGGTTATGGTGGTGCTTTGAAATCTCTTTTTATCAAAGCACGAGAGTTAAATGCTGATGCACTCGTAGTTTTGGACAGTGATGGGCAACATGAGGCAAGTGATATTCCCCGACTACTCACGCCAATTTTAGACGGTGAACATGATTTCGTTATCGGTTCAAGATTTATTGACGGCGGCGGCGGCACAGACATGCCTGCTTATCGAAGATTGGGTATCAAAGTAATTACTGCTGCCAGCAACCTCTCCAGAGACATTTCAATAAAAGATACCCAATCAGGCTTTAGGGCATTTTCAAAGCGGGCTATAGATCTATTGAGATTCGATTGCGAAGGTATGGAATTATCGCTGGAAATGTTAGAAGATGCCCATGAAAAGCAATTGAATATTACCGAAGTTCCGACAGTAGTTAGGTACGACGTACCTAAAGGATCAAACTTTACTGCGGTGTCTCATGGTTTCACTGTTTTATCGTGGGCGTTGATTTCACTCTCTCATAAGAAACCAATATTGGTTCTTGGGCTCCCCGGGTTAGGATTATTTGCTACAGGCGCTGCCATGGGCCTTAATTTGGCACAAAATGTAACTGGACAAATTGACAGTTATCTTGGACCAGGCCTATCTGCGGTGTGGATTGGAGTCCTAGGTCTTTCATTGATGGCAACTGGACTTGTTTTACAATCTGCAAGAGGCTTCTTGAGGCACTTGATAATACGAGAATTCGGATTAGACTAAGTGTTGACAAAACCTTGTGAACTTAATCCTGTGATAGGATTGTTCAAATCCCTCTCGTAGATGCATTAACCATGAGCGAAGAGTCTGTCCAGCAAGATGGACCGCTCACTGTTGCTAAACAGAAATATCAACAGGTCAAAGAGTCTGCATCAAAAAAAACCATGCAATCCCTCGACAATATGTATAGTAACGTATTGAGTTCACCCGCGAGTGTTGTTGTTTTACTTATCATAATTTCAGCTTTTTTCGCCCAACAAGGTATGGATTTCCAATCCCAAATTGATGATGATGTGGAAATTTTCTTACCAGACGGTGCTCCTTC
>CEUM01137602.1_pt1 | contig 25055 bp, 20 predicted proteins | sample 356421 | NCBI WGS metagenome assembly CEUM01 (sample SAMEA2622716, study PRJEB7988) | marine metagenome | biome: marine biome (ENVO:00000447); feature: surface water layer (ENVO:00002042); material: "saline water (ENVO:00002010), including plankton (ENVO:xxxxxxxx)" | depth 5 m
GGCTAATTTTTCGGACCCCCTAAATTATCTACTAGCGCATGCAAGTGTATATGTACAGTATGCACTTAAGGCAACACGAGGAAAACAAAATGCCACACGTTGTAACATCCACTTGCGTTGATCACAAGTATCAAGAATGCGTTGCTGTATGCCCTGTTGAAGCTTTTAGAGAACTTGACACTTATCTAGTAATCGATCCTGACGAATGCATTGATTGTGGAGCATGCATTCCAGAGTGCCCTGTCGATGCAATTTTTGCTGACACTGATGTTCCAGATGAAGAAGAAGCATGGATAGACAGGAATGCAGATGAGGCAGTAGATGCTCCTATTGCGGAAGGAGATTCTCCTGTTCTAGCAGATGATTGATTCAATATAAGGAATCAAGGCTGAAAACATACCTATTTTAGGGACCTCCAAAGTGGTGATATCATGGAAACACTAGACTTCAACAATTTCCGTAGGGGAAGCGACCTTCTGAAAAGAGGATTTGCTAGAATGCAACAAGGTGGAGTCATCATGGATGTCGTCGACCCTGAACAAGCTGCCGTTGCTGAAGACTCCGGAGCCGTTGCCGTAATGGCACTTGAGAGAGTCCCAGCGGACATAAGAAAAGCAGGCGGAGTAGCGAGAATGAGCCATCCCGACATGATTCAAGGAATTCTAGATTGCACATCCATTCCAGTCATGGCTAAAGCAAGAATCGGACACGACGGCGAAGCAAGAATCCTGGAATCTATGGGAGTGGACATGATAGATGAATCTGAAGTTTTAACACCTGCAGATCCATTCTTCCACATAGACAAATCAAACTATGAAATTCCGTTTGTCTGCGGTGCTACAGGATTAGGTGAGGCAGTTAGAAGAATTCACGAAGGCGCAGCTATGATTAGAACAAAGGGAGAAGCCGGGACTGGAAATGTTGTTGCGGCTATGACACATGCAAGACTTATCGATCAAGAAATCAAGCAACTTGCTACACTTGATGATGAACAAATCTCAGCAACTGCAGATTTAATCATCGATAGATACAGAGTTCTTGCAAAAACCTCTGAACTTCCAGGGACACATCTAAAAACTCCGTTTGGAAGTATTGATGACACGATGAAAAACGATGTGGTTTCAATTCTAAATGATGTTAAATCCCAACAAAGATTACCGGTTGTTACCTTCTGCGCTGGCGGAATTGCAACTCCTGCTGATGCAAGCCAAATGATGTTGATGGGAATGGATGGAATCTTCGTTGGATCTGGTATCTTCAAATCTGATGACCCATTGACTATGGCAAATGCGATTGTCATGGCTACTGCTCACTATAACCAGCCAGAAAAAGTAGCAGAAGCAATGGCTATGATGTCAGGAAATCCAATGAAAGGTGATGAATTAGAAACACTTGAAGTAAGACTAGACCAAAGAGGATGGTAATCAGTCCAGTGGAGAATCTATTCCTTCCTCTCCTAAAGTCCACCTTAGCGTTTTAATCACACCGTCCAAGGCTTTGTGATTCCTCGCAGCCTCTTTCATTCCCTCTCTATCACCGGACTTCTTGCAAGATTCAAACCATTTTTTCCAATTATTCCTTTTTTGGATAGCCTTATTCAGCATATCTTCTATCTCTTCCCAAGTTCTGTCATAACTTCTGTAGACATCCTCTGCTGACATAACATATATTCAGAGACAGGGGTATTTAATTCACTTCCCGACGAGTTTGAGAAATTCAAGGAATTTTCTTGCCGTTATATTCTTGATTGCTATCAATAACCACTTCATCTCCGATTACACAATGCATAATTTTGACATTATCTCCAATGGTTACATTTCTACCGATCACAGAATTTTTGATGATAGAGTTTTGACCGATTTGAACCCCTTGCATTAGCAATGAATCCATCAAATCTGTGCCTTTTCCTAATCGACAATCCGAATCGATTGATGAATTTCGAAAGGTTCCTTCAACTATAGCATTTGGGTGCACTATGCATCCATTTGTCAACTCACCTTGTGGTCTAGTAAAGGGTAAAGAATCCATTTTGTTTATCAAAACTGATTGAGCATCCAATAATTGGTCTGGATTCCCCACATCAAACCAGATTCCATCGATTTGCTTGGCATACATGGGCCACCCCATTTCTAGGACGCGAGGGAATAATTGTTTACTGAAGTCATATTTTTCTCCCTCGGGTACAAGTGCCAGTACTTCAGGCTCGATTATATACAGACCAGCATTTATGACATTGGAAAATGCTTCTTCGATCTTTGGTTTTTCCATGAATTTTACGATAAATCCTTCGGATAAGTTTCCATTAATTTCTCCACCTTCAGTTTCACTAAGGCCAACAATACCAAATTCTGTGGGGTCATCTACTTTCCAAAGCGCCATGGTAACCTTTGCACCACTCTCTCGATGGGCTCGAATGAATTCACCTAACTTAAGCGAAGTAACACTATCACCTGAACCGACCACGAAAGTTTCAGTGAGTTCATCCAATAATAGCCTCACACTTCCGGCTGTCCCCATAGGCATCATTTCTTGATTTACTCTAGACTTTACTCCAGCATCATTCCATGATGAAACTAAATTTTCCAGTTGTTCACCTTTGTAGCCCGTTGTAAGAATAATTTCTTCCAAGTCTGCATTCACCATCGCTTCTTTCACAAATTCAATAACGGGTCTTTGCAATAATTCAACCATTGGTTTTGGTCTAGTGTTAGTTAGAGGCCTTAATCTTGAACCTTGGCCTCCAGCCATTATGATTCCTTTCAGGACAATCCCTCAATGGTTATCTTTTCCTTGAAGCGTTCATGTCTATTCTTCGCATGCTCTTCTTCTTTTTTGATTTAGAGGGTGTTGCTTGGTTAACTTTTGTCGAGTCGCTAGCAGCAGTTCCACCGAATACCAGTGAACCAGTTTCTAGTAACGAATTAGTCAAGGCATCAGCGACTTCATCAGACTCCGCTCCTGTTTTCATCTCAGCCTCAACAGCTTTGTTATGGTCAACCATCCATGATTTTCTTTCTTCCCTTGCAGCGTTTAGTTTGTCTCTGGCTTCGTTGACGTCCACCATCATCTCTTCAATCTTAGAGTGGACATCATTCGCTTTCTCCTTAGCAGCAACAAATTCGTTGTGATACCTATCACCTTCTGATTTTAAGAAATCTCTGTGGTTGAATGCTTCATCAACCTCGCCCGATTTTTCATTTGCCCTTGCTACAGCATCCATCATTGCTTGGTGTGCTGCATCAGCTTCAGCCCTTAGGGTTTTGATAGCATTATCCATGTCAGATAAATCAACACTAACCATTTCAAAATTAGCAACCTCAGGCTCTAGTTCAGCCAATCTGCGGTGGTAGTTTTTGAGTTTAGACATCATTTCTTTTTCTTTCTTGACACCAACAGAAGTGGTTTCGAAGATTTTCTCTAGCTGTTCCACTTCTGATTTGAGTTTAGTATACTCTGCAGTGGCACTTCTTTTCTCGCCTTTTTCTGACCTCTTGCCCTTTGCTTGTGATATGATATCTCTTATTTGATCTTGGATTGCATTTCTTTTCTCTTTGAATAATTTTATTTCAGCACGGATTGCTTTTACTTCAGTCAAAACCAAGTCTAATTTCTCCTTATGCTCTTTGTATTGAGCTTGGCAAGAATTTCTTTGGTCAGCAGACCTCCTTGCATTATCATTGTGTTGGTTTCTTACTTCTCTGAGCTTCCTTACCTTTGCCTCCATAGCATGAAGTGCATCTCGTAAATCGGCATCTGGTTTACTCTCTTGGGTGTCTCCACCTAGTCGGACCATGTAATCTGGTAAACCTTTCCTTCTTCAAGCCTTATGCTAACCAATTATCGAGAAAACAACACGAGTTGTCCTCAAATGATGACTCCTGAAAGCAAAAGTAATGATGAAAGAAGCAAGCCTGCGCCTCCAATTATGTTAAACGAGAAGGAAATTGAATTCATCACGCGCTTTGTAAAATTTGATCTGATTCTTACGTTAATCTGTTTACCTACCAACAGAGAACCATTCTCATCTTCTAGTCTAACGGATAAGGTCCCTTCCCCTTTGGTATTTGTGAGTAAAGTGTTCCATGTTGTAACACCTCCATCAATAATGGAGAATAATTTCTCAAGATTTTCTCCCTGGTCACTTATTGTTAAATCAGGAGGAAATGAAGGCCAAACTTCGGAATTTCCAGGGGGAAGGCGATATTTCATAGAGAGATTCTGTGGTCTGAAATCTGGCGATTGAACCCTTAGGATCACAACTCTTTCCTCATTTGATAAATTATACATAATTGTGAACAAGTTTGAGTTTCCGATTACAACATTCTCCATGTCTACCTCGAATACTAAATCAGGAATACTAGGAGGATTAGCCATTCCTAAATCATGTAATAATCGATTTAACAATCTAAAGAATGCTGGCGATTCAAGCTTAGCCTTCTCAAAGATATCTGCCCAAACATCAGTATCAAAAACAGAGTGGGCAAAAAAAGATTCTACCCCGTTTTTGGTTAGAATTTTAGTTAATTCTTCTCGGGCTTCCTTTTCGCCCCAGCCCATCGTTTGTCGGTATAGAATAAGCAATATCATTTCACGAACTTGATTCGCTTTCTTTCCACTACGAGAATATTCCAATATTTCGACAAAGAAATCCTCAATTTCTGTTCTCAAAAAGGGATCAACGTGCGATGAGATGAAGTCGTAAAATGCATTATCTAGTGTAGAAGGGTGAATGAATGGAGAAAAACTTTCTAACAGACCAGTCCTTTTAACTGAATTAAACTTAAAATTCTTGGATAAGACATGCTGTCCTTCGCTCAACATAAGTAACGACACCGATAGTCCAAAAAGGTTCAAACCAACAGAGTTATCTAAGCCAAAAATCATAGTTAAAGAAAGTATAATCATCGAGGCAAGAGTGAAATAAACCGTTGAATTATGAATCAAAATTGAATTATCAACACTGGATTTTAATCCATGATATCCATGCAGAGAGGTTGTAGATTTATTTTTTGAAGAATATTCATCCACTCTTTTTTGCAAGGAATTTCTTGAGATTTGGCACCTCAATCTATGGGTAATTACTACTGCAAGTTGTCCAAGAATAGCGATAAATGCTAAACCAAGAAGTACGAAGGAGAAATCTGTTTGAAGATTACTTTCAAAGTTATCAACCCACCAAGCCGGAGACGAGGATGAGTAAGACCAAGCCATGAAAAAAAGGAAAAATGCGAAACTGGGTAATGCAATCGAAAGTCTAATTCCCCCAGTCAGAAATTTTTCATCCAGCTGAAGTAAGATTTCTTCTCTCTTGATTATCTTATCATTTTCAAATCCCAAACTTTCAGATACTTCTACCTCCGATTTTGCTGGCTCTTCGACTTGATTTTCAGGAATTACTTGCTCTTCCTGTTCACCAACATCTGTTTGTTCGACTAAATCGGGCTCAGACATAGTAATTCGCTCAATTTACCGATTCCGGAGCCCAATTATAGGTTTAGTGCCGTAGGACCAATATTCCCTTTGATATTTCGGGATTTATACCGACCTCAACCCCAGATTCAAGCTTGTATCCAGAAGATACAACTTCTATCAAACTACCAAGATTCATATTGTTTTGATCAAGGAATATTTTAGTTGCTTCTGAGCAAAACAGAATTGCGATTTCGCCGATATCCCCTTCTTTCATTTCGTTTAATGAACAATATTTATTCTCGATTGCGCTTGCTTTGGTTTTCAATTCATCAGATAATTCAGGAATATCTCTTCCCGAAGGATCAAGCCTTGGCGATCCTAGCATTATTTCCAGAGCAACATCAAGGTCGTCGTCAATTGCATGTTCTAACCTACAAGCGGTTTCATGTGCGTTCCCATCAAATGGAATAATATCCAGCAAAACCTCTGCTAACCTATGCCTTCTCTTCATTTTCTTCCCGTACTCAATCCCGGAGGGTGTCATTTTAGCCCCCTTGTAAGGGACATACTCCAAGAAGCCCTTGTTTGCAAGCCTTTGTACCATTTCTGTAGCACTTGCTGGTTTAATCCCTAATTTCTTAGCAAGATCTCCGTTTCTTACATATTGATCAGGTTCGTTTTCATGGAATTCATACAAAGTCTCGATATATTCATCTTCAAATTCCCTAAAGTGTCCAAACATTCATTCAACTCCTTTCTATTCTAAATCAGGTTTGCAAGAAAAAACGCAAGAACAAGCGGGGCATTTTGCAGAACCTTCGTAGGTCTTCGGTATTTTCAATCTTTGCCCACAATCAGGACATGCCACTTCTTTCTTCCCAGAATCTTTAGTTTTTTCTTCCGCTATTTCTTCTGTTTTTGTCTCTGATGCTTCAGGCTCAACTGGGAATTTATGGTCACATGCTGGACACTTGACATTACCTTTGTAGTCAAATGGTACTCTCAAACTTTGACTACACTCCGGACATGAAATTTCTACTCTTTCTTCACTTGGAGTTTTACTAACTTCTTCTGTCTTTGAGGAGGAGAAATCTGAGCCTACTCGCTGATTTGTAGCCACTCTTACGACCAAGAAAATAAGAGTTGATGCAACAAGTCCTCCAATTATTCCATTCCATGGTATCTCCACGTTTGATTCTTCGATAATGACGACTTCATATGTTTTTGAATAATCCGAAACCCCATCGCTCAAGTACGCCTTCAATGTGACTTTTTCACCTTGCGGCCAAATTATTGGGATATCGAAGGTGTCTGTCCCTGAGACAGAAATATCTTGCGATGAAAGGATTGTACCGTTTTCTGAGATGATGAATAGTGTATCGGAAATATCTAAATCTCCAGTAGATGTTACCGATATGCTGACTATTGCCTCACTACCTTCTACAGGATTTTTTGGGTTAGGAAAATCTGCAAAATTCATGTAATAACCGTAACTTCTTGGTTGATACTCCAAGTACACTCCCCAATTTTGTTGCTCTTGCCAGTCCACTCCTGAAGCTGAAAGATGAATGGCTCGACCTGTTTGTTCCCCCAAGTTGATGGTAAATGTTTGAGAGGCAGAACCAAGCGTAACAGGAACTCTAAAAATTTCATTCAAACCAGCACTGTCCAAATTGTAATCAGAGAAAATTAAGTCAACATTTCTTTCTCGATATGAGTCTAAATTTGCTGTAATAGTTGCTTCCAAACCATTAACCTTCCAATCTAAGTCAACGATTTCTAAATTAATTGATTGCCTCTCAAATACAGAGAAAGTTAATTCAGAACTATTCAAACTAGTTATTCTACTGTCAAATGATGAAATCCCCCAACCAATTGAGTACTGCCCGGGATTCAATGAATCCATTGTCAGCATTATTTCTCCAGCGGAATTTGGCTCGAGTTGTAAGTAATCGCCATAGTAATACACATCATTAATCACAACATACAATCTTGCGTTCCCCTCTGATTCCCCGATATTTCTGATCAATAATGAGAATATGAGTTCATCACCCTCATACCACGGTCCACCCATGATTGATGGGGCATCCTCAGAAGCCGACTCGATCATTCCAGATTCAAAATCAAGAGAAACTTCTACACTGGTTTCTGAATACTTGGACAGGTTGTCTGTGCTAAAATAGCAAGTCATATCGCTTGGGATTGCGCTAGTAGTGAATGAAAATGTCTCAGTTGTAGTATTACCAATTTCTACTTGCTCTGAATATACGTTAGTATCATCTGCCCAGGAACAATTCACATATCCATTATATGCAACATCAGCAATGTTCGATGCTGAAAGATTCCATTCAACGGTAGTTGTCAGATCTATTTGTTCGGGCAGATAAGTCAAATTCAATCGGAGTATTGGAGATTTTGCTTCCTCAATTGGTACGATTATCTGCTTAAAGTTGTTAGAATTATCACTGTCGCTTAAATTTTCCAACTCTATGTTTAATGTTACATTTCCTTCTAGCCAAGAATTTGATGTTTCCACTAAGACCATATTAGTAGAACTTGCATTGTATGTGTTGTTTATTCTCAAAGATTCTACAAGATCCCCCTGTGCAAATTGTATGGTTAAATTACCCTGCCAATCAACATCACCAGTGTTGATTACTGGAAATCCTATTGATAGCGATTCACCATCTCTAGGTAATTCCCCGGTATGAGAATTACTTTCATAGCCCTCAAACATAAAACTGTTGTTAGAACCTATACCAACCTCCAATGGCATTTTTCTATACACTGTTATTGTAATCTCATCGTTGAAATTTTCCGAGTTAGTTCCTACATCACCATATAGCGTAATTATTAGGTTGCTATATCCAAGAGGAATATCATTTAGTTCATGGACTAATGAGAGAGTTTGATTATCCAGAAGAGAGTGTTGGGAATTTGAAGAATTTAAATTCTGACCGTTTAATGATTCATGTGTGTAAAGAATTGAAATATTTGCTTGCCCAAATCCTAATTCAACAACATTGAAATCGACTATAGTTGAATCATCCCAAAAAGAGTATGTGTCCCTAACGACTACTGAATTTTGATCGATTAACACCTGACCGTTATCAATTGCGCTCACAGGTAACACGATTACAGGAGAAACAAGAATCAGTGTAACGATAGCGGATAGAACACTGACTTTTTTCCTCCCCATGTAACACCCTCTTTACTGATAGTTCTTCACATTCTCGCTTGAACGACTCAATACGATGTCTTTATTCACACATTTCAGGTGGGCGGATGCATGAGTCCCGAGGAGTTGTTAGCGATATCTCCGGATTTGCTAGCCAAGTCTATCTTACATCGTCGAGAACGGTTAGCAGAAGTAATACCAGAGCAACTGGATTCAAGACAAGAAGAACTTGTCGAAGCATTGTCTATTGCATCAGCAGCAAAGGAGCAACGTGATGCGATAAATAGTAAAATCTCATCTTTGAAAAAAGAGAGAAATGATTTCCAAAAAAAGGCAACAGAACTATTCAAAAAAGCCAATCTGATTAACGAGGAATTTCGAGAAGCAGGAGGAATACCAAATCCAAATCCAAAATGGGCTAGGGAAAAACTAGACGCCCAACTAGAGCAGATAGAGTTCGATTTAATGACAAATTCTGGAAATCACAAGACTGAAGAGAAGAGACTAAAGGAAATGAAATCATTAATTTCAGAACATGAAGATTGGGTTACCAAAAGAAGCGAGAATGTCCCCAAATTGAAAGAAATGAGAGATTCTTACACAGAAGCGAGGAAGATGAGTGAATTAGCACAAAAAGCACATGAGGCTATGCTTGAACGAGTTGCAGAGAATGAAAATTTCCATTCTTTGTACATCGAAAAAGAGACAAGCAGGAGAAGAGCTGACTCAAGAACAAAGAAATTAGCAAGGGCGCTTGATTCCTCGACGACTGGTATAGATGCTTGGAAACAAGCAATTGAAGAAGGCTTTGAGATAGATAGCGTAACCAAATATGACCTAATGTCTGGAAAAAGGAGGATTCTTGCCAAAGAAAAATCCACGCCAGCGATGAATAAAGCCGCTAAAATTCAGAGAGAAAAAGAATCCACAAACCAAAAAAGGGGTGAGGAAGAATGAGCAAGGTATGTGAGATAACCGGTCTCTCAAAATCCCAAGCAGAAAGGTGGGCATATTATCACAATATTTTGACTGGAAATGAAATAATTTTCGATACCGCTGCCCTTAGCGAGGATTATTTTTCTGGCTTATCTGAACAAATAAATAATCAAATTGATAAATCCAAACTTAGCAAGAGAGAGATAGAATCAAGAAAGAAATTATTCAACCATCTTAAGAAAACAATAGCAGGTAGAGTTAAGGGCGCTAAATTGCTAAAATTTGGCTCGAGTGTGTCCGGACTAAGTTTGAAACATGGAGACATGGATCTCTGTCTAAAGGTGACTACAGAAAATCCGAAGAAGACGCTGAATTATGTCTCAAGAATGCTCAAACAACAAAATATGGATGATGTTTTAGTAATTTCAAGAGCAAAGGTTCCTGTTGTGAAATTCTTCGATTCAAGATCTAGAACACCTGTTGATATTTCTTTGAACAACACTCTTGCAGTACATAATTCTGAACTCCTCAAGAGGTATTCCTCTCTTGACCCAAGGGTGAGAGAATTGATTCTAAGCGTAAAAAATTGGGCTAGTTCAAGAGATTTAAATAACGCATTTGAAGGAACATTTTCATCTTACACCTGGTCAATTTTGGTCATCCAATTCTTGCAGATGCTAGATGAGCCCGTCATTCCAAACCTCCAATCCTCAGAAGAGAGGCATATCGAATCCATAGAAGGCATCGAATACGACATCACAATTAATGACGAAATAGGCAAATCTTTCGAATCAGGAAATAAGATGAGTTCTGGAGAACTATTTTGCAGATTCTTTGAATTTTATGGAATAAAGTGGAATTGGGAATCCGAGATAGTTTCAATTCGCAACAGTGGTCCGCTGGCAAGGGATGAGAAAGGATGGCAGGCTTCAGGCAAGGATGCATTAGAGATCATATCAAGTGATAGTAATGCACGCTTGGGCCCACATCAACTGGCAATAGAAGATCCGTTTGACCTCACTCGAGATTTATCAAGTGTCCTCAGACCAGAAGGATTCTTCGACATCAAAAATGAGATATTTAGAGTATTGGATATGATTTCCAAAAATGAAAACTACTCATCAATCTGTGAACTCAAATCCCCAGAAAAGTTCTCGATGTTTGAGAAAAAGGACTTGTTCGAAGATTTAAGGGATGAACAAAGACATGTGCTTGAGAGCAAAAAAGATTCATTAATGCAGGAACTAAAAGCGATTGAAAGTAGGTTAGAAAGCGCAAAAGAAGAAAGGAATAGGGCACTCAGGCTATCAAAAGCAGTCAAAGGAGTAATTGATGCTACGTCAGAGATGAGTAAAGATGCAAAAGAAGTCATTAAGTTGCTAAAACAAGGAGCAAAAGAATTGGAAGCAACTAGAAGCAAAAGAGATGAGATAAATGATAGAATCCTTATCCCATTGCATTCAATCGAAGAGCAATTATCCCACTATTACGAACAACTTACAGGAGAGGTTGACATATTTAGAGTTCCAAGTTTGGAAAAGGAAATGGCTGATTTCAGATACTTCTTCGAATTACAGGCCATGCATGCTGAAATGAAGAGGTCTCAGGAATATCACGAGAAATATATCACTTTAGTAAAAAACCAAAGAAGCAATGTGAAGAAGCTTGAACAAATAGACAAAGAAAAATCAGAAAAGGCATCTAGCATACTAGGTGCAGATGAATCAATAGGAGAAGTCAAACCATCAATAGGTGATCTGAAAGAATATAATCGTAAGATAACAAAATTGAACAAAATCTTGGATGATATTTTCAACCAAAGAAGAGAACTTCGCAGAGAAATTGGAAGACTTGAGGCATGGTTCAATATCCTTGACAAACCAAAACCCAAGCAAAGGTCAAGAAGGAAGCACAATGATAGAAATCGCGACTTTGTTCCAAAACCAAGTGCATTTGAGGTTCGAAAGAAATCAGAATCTGGCGGGTCTTTGGATTTGACTGAACTCGATGTTCTACTAAACTCTGGAGGCTTGCTTTCTAGTAACAAAGAAAACTCCAACAAATCTAGAAAGAGGGTGTCATCCAGCAAGAAATCAGGAGTAAAAAGACTTCAAAATATCTCTGCTCACAGGGGTCAAAGAAACACTAGGTCGAAAAAGAAGGAAGAGTGATTTTTTTGGATTACCTTTGGTTCAAGGGTAAGAATCCTAAAAATTTGAATAATGAGGAATGTGAGACAATAAGAAAATTATTCTTAGAGCAAACAAACGAAAAATATGCAATTGCAACCATACGAACAATGCCAATTCCAGAATGGAATGGTAACATAATCCTTGCAGTGAAAGATGAACAAAAGCCTCAAGAGAATTTGAGAGGATTACTGTGGTGTTCACCCTTCAAAGATGACATAGTAAGAGTTGTTGCATTTGCAATAGATAAGGAACTCCAGGGTAATGGTTATGGTAGCAAAGCATGGGATATCTTTGTTGATTCTGCAAAAAAGGCTGGCTTCAATTATATACAGTTAGAGGTGCGTGCCAAAAATACAAGAGCGCAAAATTTTTACAAGAAAAGAGGTATGGATATAATCCAAACACTTGATGGATATTACGCAAATGATTTGGGCTATTCAATGAAAGGTAAAATCTGAGCGTTGATAAGAAAGAATAAATTCTCTCCACAAAAAGCAGTGCTCATGAAGGAGTCAATTGTTCACGCATTAATCGATGACGATGGGGCAGAAACCGTTGCATTGATAGATACGGATGGTTTCCTCGTCTATTCAAAAGGTGCAGATGTTGAAAAGATATTGAGTCCGTTAGTGCAATTCTCGGAGGAAGTAAAACCAGGAGGAATAATCACATTAATTTCAGAAAATAAACACTTGATAGCAACAAAATTGCAATCGGGAAAAATGCTTGCTCTTTCTTTTGCTAACTCTGAAAGGACTGGGTTCATGCGAATGAAAATTACCGATGCAGCTACTTATCTCTCAAGACTAAATGCTTAATCAAATAATGTCCCAATAACTCCCAAACCACCACCGGGAACTACCTCAATTGCCTGTTTATCCATACCGTGTCTGATATGACGCATTTTCTCAATTTGCATGGTTCTGACCAATTTTCCGTTCCTATTATCCATTCCTAAATTAATAACAGCATCCGCCAAAAATCCCTCATTTCCTTGTAATTCTGCGTGATTACCTAAATTTCGTTCTGTGATAATTATGGTGTAAAGGTTCATTGATCTCAGGAAATCAAAGAAATTGAACATTTTCTTTCTCATAACATCATCCATCGTGGTTAAGGTATAAATCGCCCCCAAGGAGTCAAGAACAAATACTGAGAATCTGTCACCATGCTGTTGCTTAAAATGCTCAATCATCTTTCTTGTGAATTTGAGGTAGTCCATATTTTCATTCTCTCTCCTCAATTCTGTAAAGTCTGTAATCTGGAGACTTTGAGGCAACTGAAGTCCTAGCGAATTACTGGATTTTACCAGTGAATCAACGGTTTCCTCAACAGTACAGTACAATCCAAATTCTCCGGTTTTTTCTAAGTGATTTTTGAGCAAAGTCAAACAAAAACTGGATTTCATGGCTCCGGGTGGACCCGTCACTAGAGACACATATGGAGCTTGAACATCATTTTGGATTACTCTTTCCATGCCCGGAATTCCACCTAAAAACAATATCTCACCAACGGCTTGTAGAATCACAATACCCTTAACCATTTTCTTATGATGTTATACTAAAGTTAAAACTCTGAACAAGAAATCCCAATAAATTTCACAATTCAAGCAAGCGATGAGATGAAAAGGGGGAGTCAGGTCGATGGGCTGCTGGAGTAACGGGAGTTACGAAGCAAGTAGGTGATTATGGAATGGTAGAACTGATGAGTTTGTTGGAAGAAAAAAGGAAATTAGTGGATGAAAAGGCTACAAATTACAGAGTTAACAGAGATAACCTGAATGTGAAAACCAAAGAATTTACTGGTGCAAGAAACGAACTCAACAGTGAAGTCAGAGAACTAATCCAACACGTAAGAGAACAAAGGGAAATTCGTGAACAAATGAATGAAATTGTTCGCGAAAAGAAACAAGCGAGAGCAACCGCATCTGATGCAGTTCGTTCTGCAAAAGAAAAACTCCAAGCCCTAAAAGGGGAACCTGAAGCAAGAGATAGCAATGACCGAAGAAGAGGCAGAGATAGACCAGAAACAGTTTCAAGCCTAAAGAAGAAACTTGCTAGACTGGAAAATGATTTTGAGATGGGTAAATTCACTGGTAAGAATGAGAAGAAATTCTTTGACCAAGCAAGAATCATTTCTAGGAAAATCAAAGACATGCAAAGTACTGATTCAGATAGTGAGGAAGCCAAAGTTGCTAGTGAAGAACTAAGAGCAGCGATGGAAGAACAGGAAAGGACCCACCAAGAAGTTACAGAAGCGGCTGATGCTGCGCAAAAAGCTCACGAGTTAATGCTAGAGTGGAACCAAGAAGTTGATAGGCAAAGAGAAAAAGCAGAGAGGGCTCACAGGGAATTAAGAAAATCAAAGAAAGAAGCCGACAAGGCTCACCACTTTTACATCGTATCCCTAAGGTGCCTGCATTCTATACAGGACATGCTGAGAGCAATGAAAGGTGCTCAATCTGGAGAAACTCAAAGCACATCTTCAAGAGTTGAAGTACAGGATTTGATGAGCAAGTTATTGAGTGGTGAAACACTTTCAACTGAGGAATTGATGCAACTTCAGCGTGGAGATTGAATCAATAACCACTGTTAGTATTATCAGCCGAGTTGTTTTGAGAAATAACGGGGAAGCATTATGATATCACCAGATGATATTCGAGCAGTCATTGAAGAATATGACACAATGAAACTCAGAATTGGGATGACTGCATCTCACTCAGCACTAGACATTTGTGATGGGGCTATCGAGGAAGGATTTCCAACTGTTGCATATTGTCAACAAGGAAGGGAAAAAACATACTCAGAATACTTCAAAGCTCACAGGAATAGCACTGGAAGAGTAGTAAGAGGTATGGTTGACAAAGCAATTGTAATGCCTCATTTCAATGGAGTCCTAGATCCATCAATGCAAACCGAAATGAGAAAGAGAAATGTGGTATACATTCCTAACCGCTCATTCACCTCATATTGTGGAATAGACCAAATTGAGAATGACTTCAGAGTTCCACTATTTGGAAGCCGAAACATGCTGAGAATGGAAGAGAGAACTGAAGAACAAGATTACTACTGGATTCTTGAAAAAGCAGGACTTCCATACCCAGAGGCAATTGAATCTCCTGAGGATATAGATTGCCTAGTAATCGTAAAACTTCACCATGCACAAAAGAAATTGGAAAGAGGTTTCTTCACTTGTGCATCATATCAAGAATACCAGGAGAAATCACAAGCGCTTCTAACAGAAGGTGTAATAGATCAAGAAAGCCTTGCTGGCGCAAGAATTGAAAGATATGTTATCGGACCTGTCTTCAATTTGAATTTCTTTTACTCTCCCTTGGCAGAAGAGGGAGAGAGACTTGAATTATTGGGTGTAGATTGGAGATTCGAATCTTCACTAGATGGGCATGTAAGACTTCCAGCTCCTCAGCAGATGACGATGCCAATTCATCAGCAAATACCTGAAATGACAGTTGTCGGTCACAACACTGCCACAATTAGAGAATCTCTTCTTGAGAAGGCATTTGAGTTAGGTGAGAAATTCATTAAAGCAAGTAAGGAACACTATTCACCTGGAATTGTTGGACCGTTTTGCTTACAGACATGTATCGATAAAGACATGAATTACTACATCTATGATGTCGCACCGCGTTTGGGTGGAGGAACAAATGTTCACGTCAGTGTTGGACATCCTTATGGAAATGCTCTTTGGAGAAAGCCTATGAGCAGTGGAAGAAGAATCGCTATGGAACTCAGAATGGCTGCAGAACAAGATAGACTTCTAGAAGTATTAACATGATTAATACCGAATCAAATCGGGCTGTAGCCTGGCTGGGGCTTAGTGCAATCTTGTTTTTGATAGGGATTAGGTTGGTTGGTTCCGTGCTTTTCAACCCTTACGGGACATCAGGAGCAGGACAGGTCATGGTTGGATTGTTTCTAATCTCAGCGAGCTGGATTCTTCCATTCAAGAAAATTCCTAGAAAGTCTACTCAAAAATGACTTCATTTTTTCTAGATCATCACAAATTGAAATCTGGGAAATACTGCTTAGTGTACTGAAGTGCTTGGTCTGCAGTGTATCCTTGAGCGATTAAACCATTGTAGTAATCTGTTGCTGCTGGATCGTTTACAGGTGTAACAACCGCAGGCTGTGCGCTCATGTCCGGCATAACAGGTTGAGCACCCATGTCCGGCATTGATACGACTTGTGCAGGCTGAGCACTCATATCTGGCATAACCGGTTGAGCGCTGAAATCAGGCATTGCTACTGGCGGACTTCCTGTTGGAAGTGAAGCAAAACTCTTGGCTTCGTCATCTCCTCTTCCCCTGGTAAGAATAACTCCTCCAATTAGAGCAAGGATTACAATAACAACTCCAATGATAATCACTGTAGTGCTTATTCCTGATGATGGATCATCAACCTCAACTTCTGCTTCATATCTAGATGCGTCAAGTGGGAATGCATCTCCTTCATCGGAATAACCGTCACCGTCACTATCTAGACAACCTATCCTGTCAGCCACCGAGGTACCCGAAACTAGAGGACATGCATCTGCTCCATCCTCAATAGTCCAATCATCATCAGGGTCACTTAGACCGTCGCCGTCGGTATCAAGGCACCCCAATCGGTCAATCAGTGAGGTGCCGAAGGTGTCAATACAATCATCTTCATTTTGATCTGCATAATTATCGCCATCAGTATTTGACCACTTTGTTGAGTCAAGTGGATATTCATCTGCACCATCATTGGTAACAAAGTCAAACGAATATCCGTCGCCATCAGTATCGACACAACCAAGTCTATCGATTGTTGAGTTATCAGTAGCGGCACCATTCGGACAATCATCTGCTTGGTTTCCATCAGGATTATCCCCATAGCCATCTCCATCTGAATCTAGATATTGAGTATCATCTGATGGGAATGCGTCAAGTGCGTCAGACCAGCCATCATCATCTCTGTCAACACACCCGTAAATCATCAATTCTGTGGATGACCCTGGTTGTGTAGGACATGCATCTTGATTTGTTGCCCCATCAATAAACTGACCTGGCCACGAAGGATTTCTATCATCCCAGGTATTGTTACCCCAGTTGTCACCATAACCATCTTCATCAAAGTCAGACCATTGTGTTGCATCAGCAGGGAATGCATCTGCTCCAGAATCGATCTGCCATGTAGCATCTGCGTCTGAGTATCCATCGCCATCAGTGTCTATGCACCCAATTCTATCCATGGTTGAGGTTCCTGCAACATTTGGACATACATCTCCATTTGTTCCAGCTAAGTTATCACCATATCCATCACCGTCTGAATCCATCCATTGCGATGCATCATCTGGGAAAGAATCCTGAGAATCAGCCCAAGAATCACCGTCGGCATCAGGACAAGCATTTGTGTTATTTGCGGTAGAATTACCAGGGGCCTGAGGGCAGTCATCGATTGTGTTTGCCCATCCGTCCAAGTCATCATCAGGACAGCCTCGGATATTTCCTAAAGAGGATGTTCCAGCTTCAGAAGGACAAGTATCTTCAGCGTCTGGGTAATCATCTCCATCATCATTTAGATCTTCATCAAGGTCTCTGCAACCATCGCCATCGATATCATTTGTGGCATTTGAGACCCATGTTGGTCTCGGTGGGCTGTATGGGGTGTAATCACATTCATCATCCACATCTAGGATTCCATCATTGTCATCATCTGCATCCTCTAGCTCATCATTACAGCCATCGTAATCATAATCAGTGGAATCTGATGGATTTTCCATATCTTGGGTACTTGTCCAGTTCACAACAGATCCTCTTGGACAATTATCTGGTGTATTATCAGTCAATCCATCATTATCATCATCGGAATCACATTCATCACCTTCTGAATCTCCATCTGCATTCAATTGGTTAGGATTAGGGGTATTTACACAATTATCAGAAGTATCAGGAACTCCATCGCCGTCAGTATCCAGGAATTGTGTTCCGTCAAATGTATAAATTAAGCCGTCTAAATCTGTAGAACCGCTTGATGAGATAGATTGAGAGTCTATTGTCAGGGTGCCAATAAATCCACCAACTACTGCAAAGGTATCATTACCATCGGTAGCAATTTCAAGGAATGCCTCTGGGTTACTTGTGCCAATACCCTTTGCCCATGTGAACGAACCAGATGAAGAAAGTCCTGCTAAGTAAGCATCTTCATAACCACGGTTAATCGTGGAATAGCTACCAAATGTCATGCTGTTTGAACTGGTACCGCTAATTACGATATCTCCAGTAGTCATCAACGAAATCTTTGGATAACCATCATCATCATTGGAGTAAGCTTTGACTGCCCAATCTGTTCCTGACTGCAAGTCAGCCATTATGAATCCGTCAAATTTACCAGATGTTGAGGTGATGCTCCAACTAGAGTGGGAGAAGGTACCTCCTGTGAAATTCCCTGAACCAAAGATGTCATTTGTACCTGTTACCAAAATTGAATCGAGATTGACTATACCATTGCTAACTCCGTATCCCGTCAAAGACAGCACGCTTCCTGTTGAATCGGTCTTAACGATAAATGAGTCCTGATTACCGATGCTAGCATGGAAATTTTGCCCAAATGATATGGAAGAATCTGAATATCCGCTAATGAAGACCTCCCCGGATGGTGAGACGCCAATATCAGTCGCTATATCGCTTCCAACACCGCCTCCAGTAGTAACCCAATCAAGAGACCCCATATTTCCATTAATCTTAGCAATAAATACATCATTATCACTCACGTTGACAATCTGCCCTCCAAAGTCGGTTTCTCCTATGAAATAACCAGTTACATACGCATCACCCAGAAGATCAACTTCTGCAGCTAGTGCTACTGCTTGAGAAGAAGTTCCATTGATTATGGTATTTGTTTGGTAAGCCCACATCCAATTACCCATTGGGTCTGTTTTTGCTACGAAAGCCTCTCCTCCAGGATTTTGTGCATTCAAGATTACATTTGGAGAGAAAAGCATTGTTCCTACAAATAATCCAACTACGTATGCCTCACCTGTAGGACTAGCAACCATGTCTGTCAAAATTGCAGCGCCATTCGAAAGATCAGGTGTAGCAGCCCACTGCCAAGCACCAGTTGTGTCCATCGATGCGATATAGAAATCTTGGTTAGAGGAAGGTGAGACGCTAATCTGCGGTGTAAAGGTTAGTGTATTACCTAAACTGCTTCCAATGTAATAATTCAATTGATTAGCACTTACTTCAGTAATAAGCTCTTGATTTCCATTAGTACCAACCCTTTCTAGAAGGTTCTTGCTGGAAGAGGATAACAACGGTGCATTTTCCTCGTTGAGTTCTTCGACAGGTTCTTCTGAACCAACAATACTCAGCATTCCACTTGAAATCATCAAGCATGACATCAAAATCGCAATGTATAGCCTACGCTGCATAACATGACGCCAGCGTCGAAAGGTCATCAAACCTTTCATTCTAAGTTCTATCAAAGATTGCTGTCCAATGTTAGTAAATCGCTTTCTCCAGCATCCAAAATACAAATTGTTGAGACGCTGAATGGCTTTCCACAAACCGTTCCCAATTCTCTGTTAACGATCATTGTTTGGTGCATTGTGACTTCTGGATGAGTTGCAGACATCTCTTCGATGTAATTTCTAGGGCAATTAGCCGCGAAGATGATTAGTTTTGCAGTCCCATTTGCGCAAGCATCTTTGGTTTGACGTTGTCCAAACAGTAGTTTTCCTGACGATATTGCTAGTTTTATTTGTCTTGTAAAGTCCATATTATTTCCTCCATTCTCCACTTTTGTTTCTCATGGGTGGAATATTACTCCTCTGGAATGTAGTATAATTCTACGCTTCCTGTACCTAAGGAAATTGGTTGACCGACAATGATGTTCTCTGCAACACCAGTTAGGTTGTCTGTCTCTCCAATAATACCTGCTTTGAGCAAGTGATTTACAGTTACTTCGAAAGCCGCACGAGCAAGGATACTGTGCTTTGTACCACTTACACCATGTCTTCCAATTGCTCTTACTTCACCTTCGCTGGTCATAACATCAGCAACAGTTAGTAGGTGTCTTGTATCAACTTCCAATCTTGCTCCGTCCAAAGTCGCTTGTAGTTCTCTTACGATTGCTTCTCTGGCTGCTTCAATACCAAGGTTCTCGAAGATTTCGATGATATTGTTCGTGTAAGTTCTTGTTCTGTCGATAGTCTCGATATCGTTGACTCTAGTTAAGTTTGAACCAATTGTGGACAGGTAATACTCACCTGTTGCTTCTTCCAGTTGAACATTTGCTCTTTCGATACCTGGAACACCTTTCAATCTTAGATCACGGATTTTCTCTTCCAGTTGTAATAGCATAGTGTAGGATGGAGGATTCTCAGCCAAGTCAGCCAAATCTGCTTCACTGTGTACACCAGGAATAATGGTTAGTTTGGAAGCATTCTTCTCTTTGTCTGCTTGGACCAATAGCCTTGTTGCATTACCCAACTTTTCTTGAACTTCCTTAGCAGTCATCTTCTTTTGCTTTAGGTTAGTTTTGTTAAGTTTCAATATCAATCTTCTCTGTGCTACATCTGTTTCAATTGTTGCAATGTTGACGGTTGTTGTAACCTCAAGTGCTGCAGCCAACTTTTGAGCCTCTGCAACATCCTTTGAATTCTCCGGTTTTAGCCTGATATTCATTGTTGGAGTTTGAGGGACTTTTCTTGCATCAACAATTTCAATGATTCTTGGCAGACCTTGTGTAACGTTGACTGTTGCAACACCCGCATAGTGGAAAGTACGCATGGTCATCTGTGTACCTGGCTCACCGATTGATTGTGCTGTTACGATTCCTGCAGCTTCATAAGGATCTATAGATGCTCTTGTAATTTCGCTTGCAGCTTCAGCAATTACAGCCTCTGCCTGCTTCTTGGTCAGCTTCTTCTTTCCTCTGCTGTGGACAACGGCAGTCAAATCATTGAGCATTCTTGGTGTAAATCTAGAGTTTCCTGCTGCCTCAACAGCATCGGAAAGAGACTTGTACACAGGGTCTTCTGACAGAGGGTCAACGAATGATAGCATTTTCTTGTCGTGGTCGTATTCAGACAAGTCAGCCGCTGTCTTGACTTTACGTGTCCTAGCGCCTCTCTTCAGTCGAACGCTTGTCTTAGGACCTGCTCCATCCTCTGCTTCTTGCATACCTTTCTTTGTACCAGCACGAATCTTTTCGTAAACTTGGTCTGCAGTGCTTGAATCTGTTTCAAGGATCTTAGCAATCTCTTCTCTGGACAATATCTTAACGTTGTCCCACTTTCTGTCATCAGCAAGTGTGTGTGCGAAGTTTTCTGTAACTCCTAAGTCCATCAACTTCTTCTTTGTTGCACTCTTTACTACCATCAGTTTTCACCTCCGTCATGTTCAGCAGCATCTTCCCATGCGCCCATGTCATCTTCACTCTCTGATCTCTCTAGTCTCTCATTCTTGACAACAGTCATTCCTGAGGTACCCAGAGCGGTATCAACAACAACATCAACGTTGAATGGAGAGCCGTGTACTCCACGAGCAGGGTCTATTCCATCCTCACCATAGGAGAATTGAATAATTCTGTTTGCAGTGTTTCTAACTGAAAGCATTTCATCATCGTAAACCTTCAAATCATCCATAGCATTGATCAGTCTTCTTTGCATGTATCCAGATTTAGCAGTACGAACCGCTGTATCGACCAGTGATTCTCTTCCTGAAACCGAGAGCATAAAGAACTCAGTTGGTTCCAAACCACGCTTGAAAGATGATGAGATGAAACCTCTTTGTGAGCCTCCTCTATCTCCTCTTCTGAAGTGAGCAAGAACACGGTCTTGATATCCTCTCTCCAATCTCTTTCCTCTAACCTTCGCTTGACCGATAGAACCAGCCATCATAGTTAGGTTATCCATTGAACCACGTGCTCCAGAAATAGCCATGTTAACAGCAGCGTTAGTCGAACCTGATTGGTTCAACTCGTCCTTAGCAATGTCACCGGCTGCTTGCTTACCTTGATCAAGAATCATCATGATATTCTCTTCTAGCGTTTCTCTTGGGGTTCTTCCAGGTCTAGTCTCGTATCCTTTTCCGTTCTTACCAAACTTCTCTAATTCATCACGGACCTCTGCTCTTGCACCTTCATTTGCTTTCTCGATACCAGCAAGCGCATCAGCAGTGAGGTCTTCGTCATCAATACCAGTTGTGAAACCTAGAGAAGTACAGGCACCAATTGTTAATTTGGTGAAGTCGTCAAGGAACTTTGCCCCTCTTGTAGGACCAACTCTTTGGATGATAGCATCCAATAATCTACCATCTTCAGCACCGATTGCTCTCTTGTCAAGAGTACCGGATACAATTCCATCCTTGACAACGACATCGTCGTTAGAACGGCTTCTAAATGTCAAGTTGATTTCATCTGGAATAATTAGAGAAATCAAGTCCTCACCTCGGAAACACTCATTTCCGGATTCATCGGTTACAACCTCTGGAAGTTCTCCAGTCCAGTTGATGTAACCAAGTATTTCCAAAGCGTTACTCTTTGCGATTAAAGTTCCAGGTCTGCTCAGCAGGTATGCTCCAGAAATGTGGTCGTGAATACCACCGATAACCGCTCCACCATATCTTGGAGTTAGGATGTGTTCTTGTACACGCATCAGAATCTTTGCTTCAGCTCTTGCCTCTTCAGATTGTATGACGTGTAAGTTCATTTCGTCACCATCATAGTCAGCGTTGTATGGAGTACAGACTGCTAGATTGAATCTGAATGTCTTTCCTTCCATAACCCTGACTTCGTGTACCATCATTGACATTCTGTGTAGAGATGGTTGTCTGTTGAAGATAGCAACGTCTCCATCGATCAAGTGTCTCTCAATTACCATTCCAGGCTTAGGATTGCCGTTGAAATCAACTGTTGAGAGTCTGTCTTCGACTCTGGTTCTGTCTCCCCAGTCATCTACAGGACTTCCACAGTGAGGGCAAGTAATCTGAAGATGCTCAGGTACAGGGTCCTTGACAGCATTGGATGCTTGACCTAGTTCCCAAAGCCATCTGTAGTGCAGCACTGCTCTTGGGTCATCCTCTGGAAGAGGATGTCCTTGGTTGTCTTCACCACGTAGGTTTGCTAGTGTAGCGTCATCATCTACAACATATTCTTCCAGTTCTGTACCAGTCATGTCGTTTCTTGTGGTGACTTTCCTAACTACTAGTCCTGGAAGGAAATTTGGTGCAGGTAGGCAAGAGTCCAAGTGGTGTGCAAGAGTTGTTTCTCCTGAACACTCAGGGTTATGACATCTGAAACCAGCGTTGATTAGTCTTGACCTTTCATTAATTCTGACTCTTCTTCTGTCACCACGGATGATGTAGTTTACACCAGGGTGAACTTCAGGACCGCGCAAAATCATCTGTCTCATTTGTTCTCTGTTCCTCAGAGTAACTCTAATTGGAACTGTTAATTCCTTGGCGATTCTTGTCGGAACACCAACTTCGTTGATACTCAAGAAAGGATCAGGAGAGATAACTGAACGAGCACAGAAGTTCACACGCTTTCCGCTCAGGTTAGAACGGAACCTACCTTCCTTACCCTTTAACCTCTGAGTGAGAGTTTTCAGAGTTCTACCAGACCTGTGTCTTGCAGGTGGAATCCCTGATGTTTGGTTATCGAAGTATGTGGTGGTGTGGTATTGTAAAAGTTCCCACAGATCCTCAACGATAAGTTGTGGAGCACCAGAGTCCCTGTTTTCTCTTAGCCTTTGGTTAATTCTCAAAACGTCTACTAATTTGTGAGTCAAATCGTCTTCGGATCTGTCTCCGCTATCTAGGGTGATAGAAGGACGAACTGTGATTGGAGGTACTGGTAGTACTCTCATAATAATCCATTCAGGTCTGTTTGCCTTGTCCATACCGATGAAAATCAAGTGCTCGTTTGGAATAGATGATAGCCATTCTCTGATATCACGAGGATTTAGTTTCCTCTCTGTCTCTTTTCCAGCACCTTGAGTCTCAATCTTTTCTTTGAAAGTTGTTGGCTTGTCAAGAATGATTTTTCCTTGAGCTTCACCACAGTGCATACAGACTTTTCTCTTAACACCGGATGTTACCTTCTCAACTTCCTTAATGATCTTCGCAAACTCTGTTGATCCAACACCGTGCTTGGTGATGATATCTCTGATTCTGGCACGGTAGTAATCTTGCTCACTGAGTGCAGGATTGGATGGGTGAGTACCTTCCGAATCGTGAAGCAGTATCTTTGAGCATGAGTTACATGTTGCCTTCAATGCTGTCTTGATTAGAGGCACGAAACCTATGTGGATTACAGGTAGTTCAAGCTGAATGTGTCCGAAGTGACCCGGTGATTCATCGTACTTGCAGTTGTCAGTAGGACAAACCAATCCAGGCTCAATAACACCCATATGAGGGTCCATCAAACCTTGTCTGTAGGAATGACCATCGTCTTTGTAGGTGTCTGCTGTCTTAACTTCTACAGCGGACATCTTCCTGATTTCGGATGGATCCATTAGACTGAATTTAATGGAATCAATTCTCTTTGGAATCATAATGCTTTGTCTGCTCATCTTCTGTCCTCCAGTTGTAGTCTCATGGCCACTCCGAGACTCTTCATCTCATCTAGTAGCAACTTGAATGCATATGAAGTTGAAATCTTGTAGACTTCAGCTCCGTCACCGTGAATTGGGCTGACGTATGTTCTTCGCTTCGGGTCATACCATGCAATGTGACCAGATTGCGAACAGACGTACAAGTCTATACCGTCAGACTCATCCAATAGCCTGTCTTTGATGACCATGCTCGCTCCGTGAGCGATTAGACAATCTCTTTCCATCTCACCAAATCTTAGACCACCTTGGCGAGCACGTCCTTCGGTTGGTTGTCTTGTAAGAATTTGAACACGACCACGGCTTCTTGCGTGTATCTTTGATGATACCAAGTGATGTAGTCTCTGGTAGTAGATACATCCAACGAAAATCTCAGCAGGATATTCTTCTCCGGATTCTCCATTGATCATGACTTCTCTTCCAGAATGGTTGAATCCATTTCTAACCAAAGCATCTCTCAAGCTTCCTTCTTTTTCACCTCTGAAAGCAGTACCTTCGATTCTTCTACCTTCCATTGAACCAACCTTTCCACCAATCATTTCCAAAACGTGGGCAACTGTCATTCTTGAAGGAATTGCGTGCGGGTTGATAATCAAGTCAGGAACGACACCGTCAACTGTGAAAGGCATGTCCTCTGGCTCTACAAGTCTTCCAATTACACCTTTTTGACCGTGTCTTGAAGCAAACTTGTCTCCGACCTCTGGGACCTTGTGGGAACGGACTAGAACTCTAACCAATCT
>CEUM01328262.1_pt1 | contig 25039 bp, 21 predicted proteins | sample 356421 | NCBI WGS metagenome assembly CEUM01 (sample SAMEA2622716, study PRJEB7988) | marine metagenome | biome: marine biome (ENVO:00000447); feature: surface water layer (ENVO:00002042); material: "saline water (ENVO:00002010), including plankton (ENVO:xxxxxxxx)" | depth 5 m
CCACTCTGTCGGCGTCGGCGCGTGTTCTGGTGAAGACCAGCCCGTAGAAACCGGAGTGGGCATCAATGACACGGCACAGCGCTTCAAAGCGATCCGAGTCGGCCATCTCATGAAAGATGTGACGAATAAGCGGGATGTCCTGCTTCTGGGTTTCGACCTTGATGGTTTCGTAATCACCCATGAACTCTTTGGCGATACGCATGACCTCGCGAGGCATGGTGGCGGAAAAGAGCAGGGTGCGGCGGTCGGTGTTGGCAGAAGCCAGAATTTCGCGGACATCATCTACAAAGCCCATGTTGCACATCTCGTCTGCTTCATCGAGAACGAAGAAGTCGAGATTGTCGATGTGCAGGGTGCCGCGCTGGAGGTGGTCCATGATGCGGCCCGGGGTACCGACAACGACATCTACGCCACGGCGAAGTGCCTTGAACTGCATGTGAATGGCCTGACCACCGTAGACGGGCAGAACGCGCAGGTTTTTTTGTCCTTTGAGCGAATTGATCTCATCTGCGACCTGGATTGCCAGCTCTCTGGTGGGAGTGAGGATCAGTGCCTGTACCCGCTTTTCTTTTTCTTGGGCGCATTCGATAATAGGGAGGCCGAACGCGGCGGTTTTGCCGGTTCCGGTCTGCGCTTGTCCCACGATGTCAATGTTACCCTCGATAAGTAGAGGGATGGTGCGCTCCTGAATCGGGGTTGGAGCGTTGAACCCCTTGGCTTCCAGTGCAGCAAGAGTGCGCTCGGACAGCCCAAGGTCCTTAAATGTGGTCATACGTAATCTCTTTGAAAAAACTGTTTATATGCTTTTGCCAATAGCAAAAGCATGTGTTGCCGATTTCGCCTGAAGACAAAATGCGGGGCGAGAGTTGGAAATCGGAGAAGGAAGTAGTCTGGGGGGAAAGGGAAAGAAGGGGGATCCATTAATCAGGTGTCCCTCACTCCCCTTCCCCCCAGCCGAAGGCGATAGTCTAGCGGGGACGGAAGGTGATGCGTCCGCGAGTGAGGTCGTACGGAGAGAGTTCGACGGTGACAGTATCGCCGGGCATGACACGGATGCGGAATTTACGCATTTTGCCGGAAATATGTGCGAGGACGGTGTGTCCATTTTCGAGTTCAACGCGGAACATTGCGTTTGGCAGAGCTTCCTCAACGGTGCCCTGAACTGTAATTCCTTCTTCTTTTGCCATAAATATTATATTCCTATTTTAATGAGACATGAAAAGCCCACCCTCGCAAGGGCGGGCTTGGTTTCCCTATATAGCGGGCGGGTGGTCTACCAGCGGGGACGCTCGGGGCGCGGGCGGGCTTCGTTGACCTTGATGTTACGGCCGCCGAAGTCGGTGCCGTCCAGGTTCTCAATGGCTTCGAGAGCGCCCTGGTCTTCCATTTCCACAAAGCCGAAGCCGCGGGGGCGTCCGGTTTCACGATCGTTGATCAGTTTGACAGAGTAGACTTCACCGTAGTTTTCGAAAGCAGTGCGGACTTCTTCTTCCGAGCAGCTCCAGGGCAGATTGCCCACATAGATGTTCTTGGCCATTCCTAAAAATCTCCAAATGATAGATGAATGATCGGCGATTAATCGCCAGGTGAAACAAAGAGGAGGAGGAAACAGACGCGAACAAGCTTCTAACCAAACTACTATTTGCCCACCAATTGTCAGCGCTCACCGGTGGTTAACCGGCTTGGTCCCCGTGGACTTCGCCGACTACTGTATTAGACGCCTTACCTGTGCCGCGTAAATGCGTCAAGAGAAAAGTGGGGTTGATACAGGATTTTTATTCAAGGACAAACTCCATATCATTGAAAATCTTGTCTGGATCATACAGTCCGGGGTCAGTATTCTCCAGTTGTTCCATAGTCTTGAAGTACTCATCCCATCCTTTGGCTTCGGCTACTTTTTTTTTGTCCACGAAAATCTTGAATGTCGTGCCTTTAGGGCATTTCGTCATGTTCAGTTCCAGTACGCCTTCAGATGTCATTTCGGTCCAGAAGGCCGACCATGATGATCGATCGCCCTCTGTCTTTTTGTACTTTTCAAAATAGGCCTCGAAAATGCGTTCAATATCAGTTTGTTCCATACTACCTCCTTTCTTCAAGTATGCAGTAAAATATTGATAAGGCCAAGGGGGTGTCTTGAAAATGTCACTTCGAACGTTTACGCTGCTTTGGCGCAATCAACAACGGAGGCAGGCGTGAACGATTCAGACAAAGTGCTTGGTGTGTATTCCCATAGCACCAAGTATGAGTACAGAACCGGTGAAAATGAGTCACAGTACCGTAATGGTACGTTCTGGTTCGTGTGCGAGCAGGATGATGACACGTTCGAGGTTCGGCCTCTGGATGGTCGGCATATTCCGGGTCGGGTGCGTAAAACCATCTCCAGGGCTGAGTTCCTCAAGGATTATACGCCGGAACTTCAGTACTATCAGGACAAGCAGTTGCCGTTTCTGGAGTCGTTGCAGGAAAAAGTCCGCATGGGACGGCGTTTTTTCAGTTTCGAGCATCTCGATAGCCAGGAGCAGGCTTTTTGCGAAGCGGTTCTTGAATCCCCCGAGAAGGTTGATGAAGATGGCGGGTTGAAGCAGGTCTATGCCGACCAGCAACGGTACACCCAGCTACGAATGATTCTGGATAAACTGTTGAACGTTGATGCGGACTTTAGGGAAGAGCAGCGGCACAAGTTCAACGAGTTCGGAATCAATTTGCGCAAGGGAGAGCAGTTTAATGACGCCATTCGTTATTATTCGAAGGCGCTGGAAGTGAACGAGGACGATGAGAATCTTCACTTCAACATTGCTCGCGCCTATTACGGTGTTGGAAAAAACGAGCAGTGCCGTAAGCATCTGAATCGGGCTTTGCAACTGCACCCGGAAATGCGTGAGGCCAAGGGCTTTCTCAGGGCTCTGGATCGTGAGGAGTCAGGAGACTCGCGTCCTCACAACAGACGTAGAAGCTCGCTCGATTCAAAACCGATCAAACTCGATGTTTGATACGCCCAGCCTTTAGCCGAAATCCTTCCGATAAAACCGGGTTCCCATCACATGGGAAGAGAAGAGGGGGGAATAGCCTTCTTCCGTCCCTCCACCATGGTGGTAGGCGCAGAAAAACGACCCGTCTTCCAGTTCAGTCCAGCCCGAGTAGCCGAAATCCGGGGCGGCGGCATGCCGATCGTTCTGCAATTCCAGTATATTGTCCTGCATCCACTGGTCGGGGTATCCGTCCTTATAGTCCCAATTCCAGCTATACGAGCGGTCAAGACGCGGCTCTTCTATTCGGAGTGAAACATGTCTCCATATGCAGCGAACCCTGTTGTTCTCAAAGGGGTACGGTGCGCCAAACAGTATGGGGCGGGTATTGGCATGGTCCGCGTCAACGGTCACGCTGCCGTGCTTCTCTTCATTGATAAAGAGAGTCACGACGCCGCGCTGGTACTCAAGACGAATGGTGTTGAAAGCGTCTTTGGGCAGCGGGTATGTGGTGTCCCCATCGTCTGGAGTGACTCCTTCGGGAGTGATTCGCCACCAGCAGCCAAGACGCAAGGCGCAGCCGTTTTCATCTGCTGCGTCCACACGGATTTCCGCTTCCAGCGTGGCCGTGGCCGAGCGCGGATCGGTCATGGGGCGGAGCGCGTAGCGGACAACGTTGTCCTCCCCGGCTTCATTCTCCACAAGAAGCCCTTCATCGGTACGTTTCGGGTTGTCTGCTTCGGCATGGCGTCCGTGGGGTTGAAAGCCCTGTAGCAGTTCTTCCAACGATCCGAGCCATGCGCAGGTTCCCATGTCCGGGGCGACATTTCGATATGTCACAAGCAAATCATCACCGGTGAAACCAATGGTGGGTCGATGACCTATCAGTGGTGTGGGGATGGGGTCGGACCACGTGCCGCCATCGTCTTCACTCAGGCAGGCGTACATGGGCTCGTAGACAAAGCTGTTTTCCCGCATCAGCGCAAGCAGCCTGCCGTCAGGCAATTGGACAACGGACGCTTCACACAACACAAGGTTTCGCTCGCGTGCGATCACCGACAAAGGTTGCCAGGTTATGCCCCGATCCTCGGAGCGGTACATCATCTGCTCTGCCGGTGCCTGTCTGATGGCGGGATGCGGATACGTGCCTCGGTGTCCATGGCCGGTACAGAGCCAGCCTCCTTCCCCAAGGTCGATGATCCGGTCCAGCATGTCGTGGGCAATACCCCTGGTCTTGTGTGTGTCCCAGGTTTTTCCGTTGTCCTGACTGAAATGACAATAGGCGGTACAGGAGGTCATGAAGAGTTCGCCGCCCTGCAGCAGGTTCAGGCGCGGGCAATGACTGGAGACACCAATACGGTTTATTTCACCCCATGTTTGTCCATTGTCTGAACTTCGACGCACCAACAATACGCGTCTGGACGGTGTCACATGCTGGTCAGCTTCGTTGTAGGCGACCACAAGCGCACCATCCGCAGCGCGAATGACATCCGGGAAACAGATGTATTCCTCGTCACGACGATCAATAATCGTGTGCCTGTCCGCAAGGTGCGTCAGGGTGGGCATGGTTATTCTTCGCCTCGTTCATCCTGAACGCGCTTTGTCTTGGCAAAGCTGCGCGGCAGTTCGCCGGGGCCGAGTATACGTACATCGCTCCGAACAAGTATATGTTTGCGGATTTCGTTGGCCACCGCATTGGCCAGATTGCCGCAGGTGTCTTCATCAGCACCGTGTGCGTGCTCCACACGAACAGCCATGTGATCCAGACCGTCGCGGCGGGTAAGGGAAATCTGGTACTCTGCCGACAGCTCGGGGAATCCTTCGAGTACGGTACCGATCTGGCCGGGATAGATATTGACGCCGCGGAAAATGAACATGTCGTCACTGCGTCCGAGAATCTTGTCGATACGGGGCATGGTGACACCGCATGAACAGGTGCCGGGCAGGATGCGTGTCAGGTCTCGCGTGCGGTAGCGGATGAGCGGGGAGCCTTCCTTTTGCAGGGATGTCACCACCATCTCGCCGACTTCGCCCGGAGCAACCGGTTCCAGCGTTTCGGGATCGAGAATTTCCATGATGTAGAGATCGGACCAGTAGTGGATGCCCTCGTGGGCCATGCATTCCAGGCCAGTACCGGGACCGTACAACTCGGTCATGCCGATGATGTCGAAGGAGTGCTCCAGACCGAGGGCTTCCTCGAACTGTTTGCGCATCTTGGGCGTATGTGTCTCGGCGCCGAAAATGGCTTTCTTGAGCGCGATTTTGTCGGCCAGTCCCTGTTTCTGCACTTCTTCACCCATGAGGAGCGCCATGGAAGCCGTGGAGCAGAGACAGGTGGACTTGAGATCGGTGAGCATCTGGAGCTGAATCTCCAGCAGGCCCGGGCCGACAGGCAGTGCCATGGCGCCGAAGCGCTCGCAGCCGAGCTGGAAACCGGCACCGGCAGTCCATAAGCCATATCCCACACATATCTGGACCCGATCCTCGACAGTCAGTCCGGCCAGCTCGTAACAGCGGGCGAACATATCCTTCCAGAGGTCAATGTCATTTTGCGTGTAGGCAAGAATTTTTCGTTTACCCGTGGTGCCGCTGGAGCCGTGGATGCGTACGACATCGGCTTCGGGTACAGAGAGCAGGGGCATGGGATACCCCTCCTTGAGATGGTTCGCCGTGGTGAACGGGAGCTTGCGGATGTCGTCCAGTGTTTTGATATCTTCCGGACGCACGCCGTGCCTGTCCATGCGTTCGCGGTAGAACGGACTGCCTTTGTATGCGTGTCCGGCAGTCCATTGAAGCCCTGCCAGTTGTTTGGCGGCGATCTGTTCTTCTGTCAGTTGGGGTATGAATCGATGGTCCATCTCTGCTCCTTTTTCGTTGGCGCGGCAGCCCCCTTGTGTCGGCACGTCAAATCCGTTAGCTCTGAAGGGGGTCGCCTACGCGGTATTCATGCAGGAAAACCGCTCAATCTTCAAGTGTGAAGGGCTTTTCATGGACGTATTCCCTTTGTGGGCTTTTTATTTTGGTGCAGCCGTGCTCGGTTTGGAACTGGGCGGACTTTCAACCATCTTCATCCAGCGCTGGATCGACGAACTTCCCATCCTCAAACCATGGCGGTCGCGCTGTCCTGCGTGCGAAACGGAATTGCGCCTGCTGGATACCATCCCGCTGCTTTCGTACCTGCTGCTCAAGGGGCGATGCAGGCACTGCGATGCACGTATCGGCGGCCAGTATATGGTGGTGGAAATTTCCTGTCTGGCGTGGGCGCTGGCTTCTGCGCACCACTTCGGCCCCACCGTGGACTGGGCCGTCTATCTCGTGCTCGGTGTCATGCTGATTACGGGCAGCTTCATCGATTTTGAAACATTTCTGCTTCCCAACCGTATCACTCTCGGTGGGGCGGCTATTGCCTTGGTCGCCTGCTTTTTCCTTGAGGAACCGGGATGGCAGGACGGCATTCTGGGAGCCGTGGTCGGTGCCGGGCTTTTCTGGGTACTCCAGCAGGGGTATCGTCTGTGGCGCAAAAAGGAAGGGATGGGAACCGGTGACGTCAAGCTCATGCTATGCATCGGCGCCATGGTCGGCTTTTCGGGCCTGCCGTTTACCATTCTCGCCGCCTCAGCCGCATCCGTGGTGGGCATGGTCATTTTCATGATGCGTAGTGATGGAGATGGCTTGAAAACCCGGATACCCTTTGGCCCCTTTCTCAGCTTGGGCTGCATGTTGTACCTTCTCTATGGCGAACAGGCCATGCGCTGGTACATGTCCTTGTAGCTTCTATCTTATCCATGAGAAAAGCCGCCCCGGGGGAGGAACGGCTTTAATTGAGAGAAGGCAACACACTGTCGTCTTCCGGGAGGTTAGAGTCCAAGAACCCGACCGTGGATCACTTCCGGCGGCTTGGGCCGGTTTTCCGCCATCGACTTGGGTTCCTGTTTGAGAGGTTCTTTGGCCTTCACCACCAATGGTTTGGGCTTTTGCTTGCGCTTGCGCTTCTTGACGACGGGCTTGGGTGCCGGGGGTGACTTCTTCGGTTCCGTCGACAGCTTTGCCGTCATGACCCGTGGCTTGGGACCGGCTATTTCCTGATGATAAAGATAGGGGATGACCCGGTTGTTTTCTGCGGCTGATTGAGCGTGTGCAATGATCCTGTCCCGTTCTTCCTTGTCCGAGATCACACCGAGCAAAATGATGTCTCCCTGCACGACTTCCACTGTCAGCGATGAACTGGTGACCTGATAGTCGGCGAGCAGTTGTGCTTCGATCTCGGCTGCCGTGGCTTGTTCTTCAAGAAAGTCCGACGCCGCCATATCTTTTTTCAGATACAGTTGGCTGATGACCGCCTTCTTTCCTTCCACCTTTTCCACGCATTCATATATGGTTTTGAGTTGAGCCTGCGATTCGTATTCGCCCACGAGATAGAGCTTACCGAAATATGCGTGGGCTGAAATCAACCTCGGCTCGATGTCCTTATGTTTGTAAAGCTCGGCCTGTGCATGACCGGCGATGATGGCATCCAGCATCTGTTGTTGTGTGGTTCGTTCATCCATGGCCGTTGTGTAGGCAGTCTGCCCATTGCCGATGACCGATGATATATATGCTGGTGCCCCCGGAATGAGCCCGATGCCAAAAGGCACCGCGGCACATCCGGGTAAAAGGAAGACGACGCTTAGTATGAAAATAATGTGTATTTTTCGCATTGATTGCACCTCCTCAACAATGCGGTTGAGGTCTCATCCATTGTAGGTAAAGCAAAAATCCTGCCATACTCCGTCGATCGGGAATTCAATGAATACAGTGGTTTGATTGTTCTGGTGGGTGTATAAAAAAAGAGCGCTGATCCATAAAATATGGATCAGCGCTCTTTTCGAGTGATTTTATCTAGTAAAACTGGATTGTCTAGTAGCGTCCGGATTCTTCAAATAACCATTCCCCCTTATATCCCTTGCAGATATGAATGGTGAATTTGCGAGCGGGTTCTCCGTTGAAGGTTCCGGTGAAGTGAATCGGAGGCGATACATACTCAAACAACTCGCGAGCGAGCTTGGGAGCCTGAGAATTCTGGTGGCGTTTGCGGACCATGATCGCTCCCCACCCTTTTTGTTCTGCACCGGGGCCGGGCCAGATGTCATACTGGTTCATACGGCGGTCGTTGGTCCACAGGCAGTAGGTAATAGGTTGGCCGGGAGTGTAGAAGGCCAACTCCGAAGTGATATCGTATTTGTCGCTGAAGAGGAAAACCTGTTCGGAATTTTCAAATTCGGTTTGGGCGAGGCGGTGCATCTCCTGACCAAGGCTATCCCAGCCTTTGAGTCGGTGCGTGATGTTGAGATTGTCGGGCAGGGGGATGACGGGGGAGACAAATACAACGGCGGTAAACAAAATGGCCGTTCCCGCGAGCAGAGCTCTTCCCCTGTTGGTGCGGTGAGGTTTTTCCCACCAGCGCATAAGGGCTATGCCGCCGACAATGGCCGCGCCCATGAAGGAAACAGCGGTCCAGTTGGCTTCGGTGCGCGCCTTGAGCGACCAGAAAGTGATGGCAAGCCAGAGGGGCCAGAAAAAGAGGGCTGCCTGCAACAGGTGGCGGTACTTTTCGTCAAAGGCGCCAATGGGGCCGATGACAGATTTTTTCACGCTGCGCCAGCCGCCGCAGATGATGAACGGGAACCACCACGGCGCCAACAGGCCGATCTGTGCTCCGAGCATTTCAAGAAATGGAAGGAAGCGAATGGTAAACGGCTTGTCCTTGCCAGTGGAAAGCTTGGCGACATGCTTGAATCCGACCCAGTCGTTCTGCATGTTCCAGATAATGATCGGCAACAGGCCGACAATGGTACCGGCAAGGGAGGCGATGAGGTAACGACCCCAGAACCGCTCGGGCAGTTGGCCGCGGAAGTGGAGCACCAGGGCGTAGAACGTACCCAGCCCCAAAAACGCGATCATCATGTATTTTGCAAGGATGCCAACGGCGATGCACACACCCATGATGATAAACGGCAGGTTGCCGGGGGTGTAGTCGGGCTTGTTCCGTGTGGCGGCGGACAGGGCAAAAAAGGCCACGGTCCAGCAGAAGATGAGCGGATTGTCCGTGGTCATGAGGATGCCGAGGCCATTGAGCAGCGGCAGGGTGGCTGCGATGAGCAGCGCATAGACGGCAAGGCGGTATTCACGCCAAACACGGGAAATACCGATATAGAGCGCCGCCTGAATGCCGGTCATGCCGATGATCGCGCCAAAGCGAACGCCCAACTCAGTGGAGCCGAATACCTGACACCATGTGGTGATGACCCAGGCGATGAGTGGCCCTTTGGAGTAGTAGGAAAGCTGCGGTCGTCGTATCCAGTCCCAGTACTGGGCTTCATCCTGAACCAGATTGAGCTGGCCCGAATCGACGAACCAGTAACGCACGGCAAAGGACAGGGCGATGATCACAAAAGCGATGACATCCAGACGCGGGGTGTATTTTTCGTTGGCAATGCTCATGACGTGGGGATGGGTATATTATATGTAGTACCTTTGGCAAGCGTCGGTTTTCGGCAACACGAAAAAGCAGCCCGACTCCATCGTTACTATTCAGTTGGCAGTATATAGCATGGAATCACCAGACTGCACCAGCGGCGGGTGGGGCCGGGAGTGTGTGTTCAATTTTGGTAGCTGTAAAAAGCCCGGCGTTAACTGGAGCGTTAAGCCAATATATGGACTCATGTTGATGAAAAGCTAAATCATCATAATGTATAAACCGTTAAGAGGATTTCTATGTCCACAAAAAGTTTGCCCAACTCAGAAGTTGTGATCACCTTTTTTGTTGCGGGAATGCCAAGCACCTTGCAAGAAGCTCAATTGTTTGGTCTTACAGCCTGAAAATGACATTCGACAAAATCAATAGCAGTTCATCCTATAAGAGTGTTTATTCCCCATCCTACTCCATAAAAGATAGCCAGAAGAACCGCTTGTAGTGGTATTGCCCCAAAGACACCTTTCCAATAGAGACCACGTTCTTTTGCCGCTACAGCTTTTCCGGGAGGGTAATGCATGCCTAGGAATCCGGCGACGACAGCACCCGGAATCAACACCCAAGGAGTAACATTAAAAAAACCACAGATGGACATTCCAATTAACAACAGCGTTCCTAACATATTTACACCGAATATTTAATGTTCTCAGATAAAAAACAAAAGCATATTGTATTGGCTATGTCCACAGGTCTGATCAAATCAACGGAATTGCATCTTTCACAATGCAGTTATACAAAATGCCCCGAAAATCGGGGCATTGTTTTCTATGATTACACCTATGTTTAAGGCCTAAGCTGTGAACCGGGCTTTCCTTTCAATCAATCACAATCAGTACATCAGTCCGGGCAGGAACAGGATGATCTGCGGGAAGATGAACAGCAGGGCGATGCCGATGATGATGGAGAGCATGAAGGGGAGGATGCCCTTGAATACTTCTTCCAGCGTCACATCGGGCGCTATCTTTTGGCACATGCCGTACACGACATATACATTGATGCCGACCGGTGGCGTGATAACCCCCATTTCCGTGACCAGCACGATGATGATGCCGAACCAGATGGGGTCGTAGCCCATGCTGGTCACTACCGGGAAGAACACCGGGATGGTCAGCATGATCAGGGCCAGCGAATCCATGAAACAGCCGCCGATGAAGTAGATCAGAATGATCGCGCCCATGATGGCGAACGGGGGTAGGTCGAATGCCGAGACCCAGCTCGCGATATCAAAGGGAATCCGGGTCACGGCAAGGAATTTGCCGAATACCACGGCTCCGGCGATGAGCACGAGCACCATGCAGGAGGTTCGCAGGGTTTCATACAGTGAGTTGACGAAACCCTCCCAGCTCAACTGCCGCTTGACGGCCGCCAGCACCAGTACGCCGATGACGCCGATGGAGGCTGCTTCGGTGGGGGTGAACCAGCCGAGGAAAAGACCACCGATGACCAGTGAAAAGATGAGGATGGTATCGATCAGGTTGACCAGCGAGCGGAGCTTTTCCTTCATGGTGAAGGAGTCACCCTTGGGGCCGAGGGCCGGATTAGCCTTGCACTGAAGGTAGATGCCGATGACGAACAATACGGTCAGCAGGATGGCTGGCAGAATACCGGACACGAACAGCGCGCCGATGGACTGCTCGGTGAGTACGCCGTAAATGATCAGGACAACGGAAGGAGGCATGATCATGCCAAGCCCGCCACCGGATGCCACGGAAGCTGCGGACAGCGAGTTGGCGTAGCCGTACCGTTTCATTTCGGGAATGCCGACAGTGGACATGGTCGCTGCCGTGGCCGGACTGGAGCCGCACACCGCACCAAAGGCGGTGCAGGCGGAGACCGTGGCCATGGCGAGGCCGCCACGAATATTGCCGAGAAAGTGGTAGGCCGTGTTGTACAGCCGTTTGGAAATCCCGCTGTTGAATGCGATCTGTCCCATGAGGATGAAAAGCGGAATGGTGGACAACTCATATGAGGCGAATGCGTCATAGATGTTGCGGGACATGAGGTTGAGTCCGCCTTTCCACGAGGTGAGCAGGGAAAAGCCCACGAATCCCACGAGCATCATGACGAACGCCACGGGCATCCGGGTCATGAAAAGCAGGACCATAACGATGATGCCGATGATACCGGCCATTGTCGGGTCCATGCTATCCCTCGCTCTTTTTGAAAAATTTGATCACGTCCACGGCAAGGCAGATCGTGTAAACAAGGAATCCAGCAGCGAGTATGTAGATGACCATGTACTCGGGCAATTCGAGGTTCATGGAAACTTCACCGGTCTCGGCCTGGGAAGCGGCATACAGGAACATGCGCCATGTGAGTATCCCTATGAGGATCAGTGTGGCCGTATTGGTGATGAGTCCGACAGCGGATCGGGTCCTGCGCGAGAGGCGTCGGACAAGAATTTCGACACCGATGTGCGAGCGCTGGGAGTGCGCATACGGCAGGGCAAAACCCACGACGATGATGCCCAGGATCGCTACGATTTCCTCACTGCCGAAAATGGGCTGGTTGAACACGCCGCGCATCAGGACATCTGCCCCGGTGACGAGCGCCATGCCTATCAGGCTGGCTGCGGCGAGATTACGCATGAGCTTTTCAATGCGTTTGAGAACGGTTGGTCTCGTTTCTTCCATGTTCCTTAGCTTCCTTTGTGCATGAAAAAGCAGGACGGGCACATCACCCGTCCTGCTTGGACTGCGGATGATTATTTGATGGTCGACTTGGTGAACTCAAGGATGACGCGTCCCTCAAGCCCTTTGCCGTTGGTTTCTTCAACGTAGTTATCCAGAACCGGTTGGGCTGCTTTGACCCACTTGGCGGATTCTTCGGGAGTCAACTGGACTACCTCGCCACCCTTATCAATAAGGAATTGTCGGCCTTCGACATCGGCAGCGTCCCATGCCTGGGCATGACGGGTTGCCCATTCCTTGTTGATTTCGCGTATGATGGCCTGATGTTCCGGCGCAAGCTCGCCCCATTTGGACTTGTTCATGACAATGAAAAAGACCGTGGTATAGGCAACGTCGAAGTTGTCAGTTCCGAACTTGCAAACCTCGCCCAGTTTGAAGGACTTGTTGGACTCGATGGGGTGCATGGAGCCGTCTACAACACCTTTTTGCAGCAACTGGTAATTCTCGGACATGGATTTGGCCACCGGAGTGCCGCCCAGGGCTTTGACCAGTTTGGCCGAGTTGCCGGTGGAGCGAATCTTGAGACCCTGCATGTCTTCAAGTGTTCTGACACCCTTTTCCGTGGTGAAAAGCAGTCCCGGGCCATGGCCGTGAAAATACATTACTTCCACATCATCCAGTTCCTCGGGAGTGAACTTTTCATACACTGCATTGGCCGTGGTCGTGGCCTGAGCCGCGCTCTTGTATCCAAGAGGAAGGTCCACGGCTGCCATGACCGGGAAGCGCCCGCGGGAATAGGCCAGAACGGAAAAGCCGATGTCGGAAATACCCTCGACAACGCCGTCATAACACTGGGGCGCCTTGGTCAGGGTCTGGCCGGGGTAGAAGTCGATGACCACTTCTCCATTGGTCCGTTTTTCCACTTCCTCGCACCACAGTGCAGCCAGTTTGGCCTGATGGTTTGCGGGCGGGAAAAACGTCGAGTAGGTCAGTCGCGTCTGCGCCGAGCCGGTCGCAGGCAGCGCCATGCAGAGCAAGGCAGCGGCCAGCAGGGTTGTAAAAAGGTTTCTCATCTCTCTCTCCAGAGTTGGCAAAAGGTCCGAGGAGGGAAAGCCCCTCCCTTGTATATCGAAACCGCCCGTTCAAGCGGGGTGAATGGCTATTGGGCCAATTCTTTGAGGATGAAGTTGATGACTTTCTGTCCGTCGATCTTCTTTTTGGCTACATCGCTCTGGTATTCCTTGATGACAGGCAGCGCGGCTTCGACCCAGCGGTCGGCTTCACCTTCTGCCAGAGGTACAAAAGTACCGCCCTTTTGCAGGAAGAACTGCTTGCCTGCTTCATCGGCTGCGTCCCAGGCTTCGCCATGCTTGACGGCCCATTCCTTGTTGATCTCGGTAATGATGCGCTGGGTGTCGGCATCCAGCTCGTTCCATTTGTCCTTGTTCATGACCACGAAGAATGTGGTGGTGTAGGCCACGGGGTAGGACTCGGTGCCGAATTTGACCACTTCGGCCAGCTTCCAGCCCTTGTTGGATTCGATGGGGTGCATGGAGCCATCCACTACACCTTTTTGCAGGGACTGATAGGTGGCGGGCATGGACTGGGCAACAGCCGTGCCGCCCAGTGCGTTGACGAGCTTGGCGGAGTTGCCGGTGGCGCGGATTTTCAGGCCCTGGATGTCTTCGAGTTTTGCAACAGGACGGGGCGTATCGAACAGCAGTCCCGGGCCGTGAGCATGGAAGTACATGGGCTGGACATCACGCAATTCGTGAGGAGAGAACTCGTTGAACACGGCATTGGCAACCGCGGTAGCCTGGGTGCCAGTGGTGTAGCCAAGAGGCAGGTCCACTGCGGCCATGACCGGGAAACGGCCACGGGAGTAGGCCAGGGCGGAAAGGGCGATGTCGGTGATACCGTCGACCGTGCCGTCGTACGCCTGCTTGGCATCGGTCAGGGTGCCGCCGGGGTAGTAGTTGATCTTGATTTTGCCGTTGGTACGGGCTTCCACTTCGCGACACCACTCTTCAGCCAGTTGCGACTGAACATGGGTGGGCGGGAAGAAGTTGGAGTAGCTCAGTGTCATCTCGGCTGCTGCGTGTGAAACGAACGCCAGTGTCACGAGGGCCATTGTGCAGATAACTTTCAGGGATTTCATCATTCTTCAACCTTTGAAATTATGGGTTTCGGCGTATGACGCCGTTCATTGCTTAGTGCCGTTTCGCAGGGCCATCTGGATGGCGTTCTGGCGAACATCCTCGAAGGTGATAACCTCGGTCCCCAGTGTGTGCTGAATGAGGTACCCCTCGAACAGGGCAGTATTCAGCGCACCGAGCTTTTCGGGCGGGAAGTCGGTTTCTACATGGTCGCGAACGAGCTCCGCGAAGATTTCATTGGAAAGGCGGTACACGGACTGGTTCATCAGTTTCCGCAGGTTTTCGTTGGTTGCGGAGTAGATGGTGAACTCAAGAAAAATGGAAGACCAGTTGCGATCATCGACAATGGTTTTCAGGAAATCCCAAATGACGTTCATGGCGTCTTCAAGGTTTTCGGCGTTCCGCACCCGCTTGTGCCGGGATGCGCGGTACCGTTTGAACTTCTGCTCGACAATGGACAGGAAGAGTTCGTCCTTGCTGTTCCAGTGTCGGTAGAAGCTGCCCTTGGCATACCCTGCATGATCGGTGATCTCTGCCACGGATGTTTGCGCAAAACCATTGGTGCCGAACAACTCAAAGGCCGAAGCCATGAGCTCGTTCATGGTTTGAAGGGATTTTTCCTGTTGTTTTTTTGCCATGTTGTCGTCTTTGTCCTGCTGGTTTATCAGCTCTGGTGACTGCTGGTCGCTTTGTGACCAAAGGTCAAAAAATGACCGCTAGTCACTTTTCGTGTTTTTCTGGTAGCAAGCTGATCACGGCAGTGTCAAGAGAGTATTGTATTTCAGAGGTTTTTTAGTGGCTGTCAGCGAAGTGGAATGACAGTCGAGGTCCAGGATTTTCAGCAGATATTGGTAAATATATGCGAAGCCCTGATCCATACTAGTCTTAGGTATTCATAGCTTTTAGGCTGGTAGCTGCAACAGCAGTCCAAATTAATAGATCGATTTCGTCGAAGATGGGAGTGGGATTCCAAAGGGTTGCACCCTTTGGCCGCCGGAGGCGAAATCACTCGACAGTTCCGCCGAAGGCGGTTTCCCCTTCTGTTTTCAATATTTACAGATAACGCACCGGTTGAAGTCTTGTTTTGGGTTGCAATCGAGTTGACCGATGGTTGAATCTGACCATTGTCATCCAACAATCCTCTAAAAAAAACGGCCCGCCGATCAGGTGATCGACGGGCCGTAATGCGTTTTGGATTCAATGACTATTTTTTCCAGTAGGGATGACTGAGGTCTTCAAAGGCGCTCATGGCCGCGATGGACCCTTCACCAATGGCTGTGACAATTTGTTGCAGCCCGCCGGTGATGTCGCCAGCCGCATAAACTCTCGGAATGTTGGTGCGCATGGTGGTGTCCACCTCCACATATCCGTCTTCCTTGATGGTCACACCCATTTCCTTTGCCAGGTCCGTGGTGGGTACCTGTCCGATGGCGATGAAGGCACCGTCCACGGAAAGGTTGGTCATGGTGCCGTCTTTGATATTGCGAAGTTGCAGATTGTTCACGCGCATTTCATCGCCCTGAATCTCTTCGACGACGGTATTCCAGAGAACGGGAATCCCTTCGTGTTCGATGGAATCCTGCAATGATTGTTGGGCGCGGAACGAATCCCGGCGATGGATGATGGTGACATCCACACCAAGGTTCTTCAGGTGGAGGGCATCGGTCAGTGCGGTATTACCGCCGCCGATGATGGCGACCTTCTTGCCCTTGTACAGGTAGCCGTCGCAGGAGGCGCAGTAGTTGATGCCGCGCCCGAAGTAGCGGGTTTCGCCCGGGGCACCAAGCTGGCGGTACACGGCACCGGTGGAAAGGATGATTCCCTTGGTGGTGTATTGGCCGCGATTGGTGGTGATGATCATGGGCTCATCCTTTTCCGGGTCGCCCATTTGGATGGACTCAACACCTTCGCCTTCATGAACAGGGGTGTACTCGCGGGCGTGCTCGCTCATGATATCCATGAGCTGCTTGCCGGGGACATTGGCAAACCCGGGGTAGTTTTCGACCACAGGCGTCAACGCCACCTGACCGCCGACAATGTTCTTCTCAAGAACCACGGCCGTCAATCCGGCTCGGATGGCGTATATCCCGGCCGTCAGTCCGGCGGGTCCGGCTCCGATGATCACGAGATCCACTTCACCCGGTTCAATGTTCCCGTACTGGGATGGGATATGTTTGCCGTCCATGCCGGGCAGCGCACCTTCAGCGAGCAGCTCCTCAGCATCCTTGAGGTAAATCATTTCCACGATGAAGCGCTCTTCAGGCATCAGGCCCAACGCGCTGTGTGCGCCGTCATTGATGATGGTATGCGGAACCGACCCGACATTGTACCGCTTGGTCAATTCCGGGTTTTCGTTCATTTCCACGATCTCGGCCTTGATCAATCCCGGCTTGGCAATGGCGCCCTTGATGGCGCTCATGGATTGGCCGGGGCAGTACGGGCAGGTCGGGCTGACGAAAACCTGAACCATCCGCTCTTCGTTCAGTTGTTCAAGCAACGGCCCGGAAACGTCGGACAACCCATGCATGCCGAGCGACACAAGGACAATGGCGGTGATGAACGCCTTGCCTTCTTCTCCCACCGGGGCGCCGAGAAAACGAATATAGTAGTCGTCCGGATTGATGCAGAGGGTCGGAGATGCGGTCACGCCCAACTCTTCGGCTCGAGCCGACGGAATCTCGTGTTCTCTGACAACTATTTTGTCGGTGAGTTTTGCCAGATCACGGCAGAATTTGTTCATGTATTGGGCGAACTCGTCATTTTCGCCGGGGTGGGCGAACGTTTCGAGCACGACGGTGTTCTTGAGGCTGTCAAAGGTCTTGAGCAACTGCTTGCGAACGTCTTCCGGGAGAAACCAATCGTCATTGGACTTGCTGAAAAGGGGGCTCATATACTCCTCACTTGCTTGAAAACAATGGTTTGATTCAAGTTTCAATACTATGGTGAGGGACGAATTGCGTCAAGGGGTCACTCGGTTTCGACTCGATTGCGCCCATTTTCCTTGGCCTTGTACAGGGCCTTGTCTGCTCGTCGCATGAGATCGTCGAGGGAGTCATCATCGTCGCGCAAGGTGGATATGCCTATGCTGACGGTATAGTCGATGATACCTGCATCGGTATTCACCGGTGTGCTGGCCACGGCCTTTCGTACGCGCTCTGCCGTGACTATTGCCTCCGGAATCTGGGTTTCCGGGAGGATGGCAGCGAATTCTTCACCGCCCATACGTGCGAAGACATCGGTGAATCGCAGTGTTTCCTGACAAACGTTAACCAGCGACTTGAGTACCTCATCTCCGGCAGGGTGACCGTACGTGTCGTTCACCCGCTTGAAGTGGTCTATGTCGAGTGTGAGCAAGGCAAGGGGAATGCCGTGGCGGTGGCTACGTGCTACCTCCGAATGTGCTCGTTCCATGAAGCTTCGTCGGTTGTGAGCACAGGTCAGGGAATCGGTGGTGGCCAGGCGTTGCAACTCTTCCTGCAACTTGCGTGTCTTCGTAATATCCCAGTTGACCCCGGTCATGGCGCGTGGATTCCCATTGGCGGCAGTCAGTTGCGCCGCAGTCTTGATGTGGCGTTCTTCTCCATCGGGTCTGGTAATTCGAAAGTCGCAGGAGAACTGGGAATTATTCTTCAGCGCCCCTTGCAGGGCTCGCTCTGCCTTGGGTAGATCATCCTCGTGGACAAAGGAGCGCCATTCCTCATAGGTGGGTGTATCGTCTGACGCCTTGAGACCGTAAAGGCGGCGCATCATGTCGTCCCAGAACACTTCGTTGGTCTCGGTGTTCAACTCCCAAATACCGATTTCACCGGCATTGGTGGCAATGGCGAGTCGTTCGGAAAAGATGCGAAGATTCTGCTCCTGCTCCTTGAGCTCCGTAATGTCTCTGGAGACTATTGAAACATAATCGATAGTGCCGTCTGCCCGGGGTACGGGGTTGTATGTGACCGTAAAGAAACGATCTTCGCCGGACAACTGCACCCTGTGTTCAGTATTACAAGCTTCCCCCTTGAAAGCACGTTCCAGGTATGGCTTGATGTGTTGGTCGAAAATGGGTTGTCCCATCAGTTGCTGCAACGGCTTTCCGATCACATCGCTCTTCTTGAGCTTGAATGTGGACAGATATGAATCATTGACCATGGTGCACCGGTAGTCACGATCCACGAGAGAGTAGAGATCGGTGGCCGTGGCGATGATGCGTCGGTACTGTTCGAGCTTTTCTTCGGCCTCGCGTCGCTCCGTGATGTCATGAACAATGGAGTAGAGTATGCGTCCCGAAATGGAAGTGATGGGGCCGCTGAATACCTCCACATCACGAATGTCCCCATTGGCAAGTCGATGCTTGAAAAAGAAGTGATTGCGCTTTTCCTGCTCGGCGTTCTTTACTTCCTGCAGAATCTCTTCGTCATCAAGGGTGTTGATGTGGGCTATGTTGAGCGTCTTGATTTCGCGCAATGAATATCCATAGAATTCGACTGCGGCAGGGTTGGCGTCGAGAATGGCTCCGCTATCGGGGTCGATGATGAGCATCACCGCGTGATTGTTCTCGAAAATTGATCGGAACTGTTGCTCGCTTTCCTGCAGGGACTTGCGGGCTGTCTGGTGTTCCACATCGCGCTTGATGAGCTTGTGGTTGAGGGCGCCAAGATTGTAATTGGCATTCTCAAGGTCTGCGGTTCGTTCCTTGATGAGTTGTTCCACATCGGAATAGACGGAGTTCAACTCGGATTGCAGTTCCTTGAGGGGGGTTATGTCAATGAATGAGAGGAGAACTGCCTGCTTGCTTCCGTACTCGACAGGCGTGATGTCCATATCGACCCATATTCGTTCCCCATCCTTACGTCGCATGCTTATTCGGTTGTCATTGATGCTTTGGGGAACATGGGTGGAGGTCTTGAGGAGTGTCTTGCACTTTTCATCAATGCAGAGTCTATCGATTGGCAACCCGTCCATTTCGCTGACGGTGTATCCGAGTATGTCTGCTCCTACCTTGTTGCATGCCAGAAAAATTCCTTCCGATGACAGTATCGCCATCCCGCCCGGCGCACTTTCAAATGCCACCTCCTCAAGTGGGGTGTTATTTGAAGATTCCTGCTTGGCAAGTTCTTCTTCAAGCTCCTTTATCCGCCTCCTGGCAGTTTCCAAAGCCTGTTGTAACGTGTGGCTCTCTGTCATGTATATTCTCTGGTGCTATGGTATTCCATCCTATTTATCATTTTTCATAATGTATCGGAGATTGTCAATTTAATTGATCAATCCAATCAGTTGTTTTGTTGGTATCAAATATAGAATGAGTGGTATTCAGAGGGGGGAGAATGGAGGGTAAGCACATGATCGTGCACTTGGGAGAGCCAGCTTTCAGAAGCACTTTTTTACGGGAGAAAAGCAAAGTTTGACCAAGGTTGCCGTTTTCATTTTCTAGACATTCGCGTTGGATCATGTATTGTAAAAACTGATATCCTTTTATGGAGTGTGAGTACGCATGAAGACAGATCATAAGACATACTGGTCCACAACGGCTCTGGTGACACTACACGCGTTGCTGTGTGCTGTTTCCCTGTGCATCACACTGTTTCGTTACCCACCGGAATCCGCTTTGGTCCATTGGTGGATATCGCCTCCCGACATTGTTGCATTGATCGTTCTGACGCCACTGCTTTTCTTTGTCGGTACTTCGGGCGTGGCCCTGATTCTTCAAATGGTATTGTGCTCACTGCAGGTGCTTGCCCTGTCTCTCTACACCCTTCAAAATATGGATACACTGGTGTGGACCGGTTCTGTGGTCGCTCTGGTGGCCGTGCGCCTAGTGGTCGGCTTCAAGGTCGTGCGTAACAGGCCTTTTCCCCCGTATGAGAGGCGATGTATATCATGATGTTGTCCTCACGTAGAAGATTGCAGGGCCGTATGCTGCTTCTTTTGGTAGCTATGGTTGCTGTTTCTTTCGGAGCATGGCTTCCTTGGGAATATCCGTCATCCTCCATGCTCTACAAGTTCGGAATCGACAGGGATATTCTGACACTGGGAAAGTCTGCGGGGGTTGCAGCGATCGTATTGATGGGCCTCCAGATACTTTTCATAGCCCGTTTCACCATGATTGAGCGGCTGGTGGGGTATGACCGCATGGTGCGAATCCATCGGATGGTCGGCATCTCCATCGTTGCGTTGGCCGTCATGCATCCGCTGTTGGTTTTTTCCGTCGATGATGTGGCCACAATCCCTGTGAAGTGGGAGTACTGGCCCGAAATTCTCGGGGGCGGCTTGCTCATATCGCTGTCAATATATGCAGCCATCGCATATGGGCGCTCCTTCTCAAGAATTCCCTACCACTACTGGAAGTGGATGCATCAGGCCGGGGCCATTGTTCTGGTGGTGACTTCGCTGGTCCATGTCTACTATGTCACCGACAGTTATCACTCCGGCGTGCCACTTGTGTTTTTGGTTTGCGTTGGGATCGTGGTCGTCGTGTGCTGGGGGTGGATATTGTTTCGGCCATTCATGGATGGGGAGAAGCATGAGGTTGTTTCGCTGACACGGGTCGGACCTGCCGCTCGTGAGCTTCGGTTGCGTCCGTTGGGCAATCCAATCCGCCATGCACCTGGACAATTTGCGTACATCAATGTGACTGACGGCCCAATACCGTCGGAGCCGCATCCGTTCACCATTTCGTCTTCACCGGGGTCCGATACTCTCCGGTTTGTCATACGCTGTTGCGGCGATTGGACGAATCGTGTTGGTCAACTCCGGACTGGGGATACCGTCCAGGTCAGTGGTCCTTATGGCATGTTCAGTCCTGAAGCATATGGTTGCGAAGCTGGTTATGTGTGCATTGCAGGCGGTGTCGGGATTACCCCCATGTTGTCGATGATCGAGAATATGGATGAACTTTCACCTCCATTGCACCTGGTGTGGAGTAACCGGACAGTGGAGGATGCCTTTGCCCGTGAGGAGTTGAAGGAGCATGCTCTTCGCTTGCACCAGCTTGACGTGACACATGTCTTCAGCCGGGATGCCACAAGTGCGGATAACGAATATACGGGCAGGGTCAATCACGATCTGCTTGACCGTGTCCTGACCGAGGTCCCTTTGTCCGACTCTCTTTTTTTCGTGTGCGGACCACAACCGTTTATGGAAAGTGTTCAGCGCACCCTGAGTGAAATGGGGGTTCCGCCCTCACAGATAGTTATGGAAGAATTTGGTTTTTGAAACCTTTTAGAAACAGGAGCTCAACATGCGTATCAAGAGTTTGGTTTCCGTTGCACTTCTACTGGTCGCGATACTCGCTCAATCCGCATTTGCAGCGGATTGGAATGTGGATAAGGCCCATTCCTATGTGTATTTTGATGTGAAGCACATACTGTCCACGGTTCGTGGTAGCTTCACGGAGTTCGATGTCAACATCTCCCTTGATCCTGACAAGCCGGAGCAGGGCAAGGTGATGATGACCATCAAGACGGCTTCCATCAACACAGGAATCACCAAGCGGGACAATCACCTCCGTTCTGGGGATTTCTTTGATGCCAATGCATACCCGGAGATGACTTTTGTCAGTACGGGCATAAAGCGAACAGATGAGACCATGCTGCTCGTGAGCGGTGACCTGACTATCAAGGGAAAGACCCACGCTGTAACGATCCCTATGGAGATTACCGGCGTTGTGGACAACCCGTTGAAGGAAGGCCAGTCGGTTGCCGGCTTCGACAGTCGATTCACCATTGATCGTCTGGCTTACGGAGTAGGGACAGGAAAGTTCTATGAGCTTGGCGTCGTTGGAAAGGAAGTCGAGGTCTTTGTAACGATAGAGGCTCTCTCTGATTAGAACCGATAATCACAGCACATTTCAAAAGGCGCATCCAGAAGGATGCGCCTTTTGTTTTGGTGGTGTATAAAAAAAGGTGCCTGAAGTGATTGCGATTTCAGGCGTCCCCTTGCCGCTAAAATTTGCATGGTCCAATCCATACCAAAACTTGCTTCCTATATGCACGTTATGGGCCATAAGAAAATCAATAATGATATTGGTGTACTGGGTTAGTCCGGTTCCATTGGATTCGGCAAAGTGTATGAGGTTCCTTACAGTCGATTGTAAAGATTGTTGACGGACACAGGAATCGTTGGTCGGTTGGCTGTCCTTTATGGACAGGTGGGCGAAACCGGGTGCCTGATGGTCGCGTGTTCCCTACCAGTCCCGGCGGCGATAGAGTGGCGCTCGGATGCGAATCTTTATGTGAAAAAAGTAAGGGGCGCCGAAGCGCCCCCTTTGATGTTCGTGTTGTCGAGCCCCTATTGCTTGCCGAATATTTCGACCGGACGCGTGGTATCGCCGCCGGTATTCGGGAAGTCCGGGTACCTGTAGGCCTTGGTGTTGGTTTCGATGAGATGGCGTGCTTCTTCCATGAAGTGGTTGAAGCGGTGCTTGCACTCATAGAAGCCGTGCCACCAGGCATAGTCCGGTGCCATCATGGCTGCACCCATGCGGGCGCGGCGTCCTTCGTGGTGCCAGAGTTCATAGTATTGTACTTCCAGGTTCTCATCGAAGAACTTGGACTTGTCGAGCAGACCCTTTTCATAAAGCTGGTCGAGCATGGCCTTTGCGGGCTTGAAGTAAGCCTCGTTGTATTCTTCGACTGCCTTGTCGAACTGCGTGTAATGGTCGTCGACCCAGGCATTGCCGTGACACTGCTTGCAGATGTCGCGCATCTTGTCGCGTTCCACCTGCCAGTCGGTGCCTGATGGGAACGGCTTGAAGTCCTGAGGACGGACGGTCAGCGGTGCCTGTGTTTCCCATGACAGACGTTCGGTCACATCGTGGGTGGTCGGCTGCTTGCCTGAACCGGACATATGGCACGAGGCACAGGTCGGAGCACGATAATCGACACCTGGGGTCCATGCGCCGGGAGCGGAGTCGAAATTGTATTCCTGCTTGAACGCATGGTAGATGTCGCCATGCTTGGATTCGTTATAGATTTCGATTTGCGGATGGTCGGGGCCAAGGTGGCACTGTCCACAGGTTTCGGGTTTGCGCGCTTCCATTACCGAGAAGCGGTGACGGGTATGACAGCTTGTACAGCTACCCAGTGATCCATCAAGGTTGAGGCGGCCGACGCCGACATTAGGCCATGTGGCCGGGTCGAGCTTGCCGTCTTTCATTTTGAGCACAGTACCGTGACAGTAGAAACAGCCGGTTTTGCGCTCGTTGTCGGAGTTCATGCCCTGATTGAGCCACGGGTCGATTTTCCACATGATCTCGATGGTGTTGGCATGTTTACTCTTCGAGTATTGCTTTGCTTCGTCGGGATGACAGCGGGAACAGTCCTTCGGCGTCACGGGGGCGGCGATGGGCACGAAGTACTGTTTTTCGCCCATGGGCATGTCACCCATGGAGTAGTATTTTTCATGTTCCACGGCGATATCCTTGTCGCCGGGTTGCGCCTGGTGGCAATCCAGACAGGTAATGCCTGCGGATGCGTGTCGGCTCATGGCCCAGTCAGCAAAAATACCGGGGGTTTCCTGTCTATGGCATTCGATACAGGCCACTCCTTGAGGAGGAGTCTGACGATCCATGCGGAGTTCACGTACCTTGGGATAGTTTTGCGCACCGGCGGTGGCCGATAACAGTATGATGGTTACAAGCGCTGCTAGAGACAGTATCCATTTTTTGTGCATACAAACCCTCCTTTAGATGCCCAGATCTCGCAGTCCGCTGGCCTGATACGGGGCGTTGAACTGCTTGTAGTCGTAAAACTGTCGATTGTTGTGGACGAGGTCTCTGTGGCAATCGGTGCACCTGTACTCGTTGTTTCCGGCATAGAGTACGCGCCGATGCGCCATCATGGCCCCTCGCTTGGCTGGCATGTGCAGCAGGTTGCGATGGCATTTCATGCACTGGTCATTTTTCATGGTTGCCCAGATGCGCTCTTTCATGACCTGTCGATCATAGCTTTCGGCTCCGCCCGTGAAGTGGGCGAAAACATCTTTGATGCCGTGCGCTGTTTTGGTGAAAAAGAAATCAACCGTGTCGTGAGGAGCGGGGAGGTGGCAATCCATGCAGTCAGCCACGAAACCCTGCGCGTTGTTGACATGTGTCGATGTCTTCCAGGCCATGACAGCGGGACGAATCTCATGACATGAGCCGCAGAACTCCGGTGTCGAAGTCCTGACCATGGTGTAGTAGGTCATGCTGAAGAGGGGAAATGCGATCACGATACCGAACACGACCAGTAAAGCCGACTTGGTTGTTCGCTTCATACCTCCTCCTGGTAGCAGTGCTCTGCCGTTTGCCCTTTGCCCCCGGACAAATGACAGAGAGATACTTCCCCCATATCAACTTTTTCGCGTTTATGCACCACGACGGAGTTATTTTATTGCTTGGTCCCGCTGATGGACTCCAGGCAATGCTCCTTGATTGGCTGGTGATGGGTGTCGGAATTGGTTACACATTGTCAGTTTTTCCAGAAAATCTAGACAAAATTGAGAATATGCATTGATATCAATTGCGTAGGCTTACCGCGGTGGTCTGAATGTTGCTTGGGCGCAGCGGGGGTGAGAGGACATAATTAGGAGGTAGTATGAAAAAGGTTTTCGCTACTCTGGTTTTGGTCTTCGGCGTATTGTTTGCTGTCAACGCTTCAGCAGGATTTTTGAATATCGAGGTCACTCCGGGAGGCGACGGGATGGCCGGGAAGGATCGCTGGGGCTACAGCGCCTGGGATGATTCCGGTTTTGAGAACGGCTCTTCGGTCGTTGGAGCATACGACTGGTATGAGTATGGGGATGGAGGTTGGC